>WNGM01001255.1_pt1 | contig 22657 bp, 26 predicted proteins | sample 5400571 | NCBI WGS metagenome assembly WNGM01 (sample SAMN13153378, study PRJNA577476) | soil metagenome | isolation source: 100 cm soil or saprolite under Garry oak tree replicate 2 | place: USA:California | collected 2016-06-15 | reverse complement strand
AGACGATGGGTCGAGAGGTGCCCGGCAAGCTCCTCATGGGCTAGCGTTCCACGCTGAACGTCACCGGTCCCGTCACCGCGCGCGGCCGCCGGGTGTCGCCGCCGTCGGCGCACCGGCCGCCGTGCCCGCGCGCGCCGCAACGAGCCTGCGCGCGGCGTCCGACGCGCGCGCGTGCCCCGCCAGCCGCTCGCGTCCCGCCTGGCAGTCCGCCTCCGGCGTCCGGGCCGCCGCCGGCGCGACGATCGTGACGGCCAGCGCCAGCATCGTCGGCGTCACCCTCGCGGTCCGCATGACTCTCCTACCTTCCGAGCGCCCGCTCGACGAGCGACAGCGCGAAGTAGACGACGAAGGCGACGGACGCCGCGTAGACCATCCAGTGCACGCGCCGGCCCTGCCCGCTCAGCAGCTTGACGGCGGCGTAGGTGATGAAGCCCGCGCCGATGCCGTTGGTGATCGACCACGTGAACGGCATCACCAGCATCGTCACGAACGCGGGGATCGCCTCGTCGTAATCGTCCCAGGGGATGTCGCGCGCCACGGCCATCATGTAAAAGCCGACGATGACGAGCGCGGGCGCGGTGGCCTGGGCCGGGATCACGCTGGCGAGCGGCGACAGCCACATCGCGCCGAGGAAGAGCACGCCGGTCACGACGGGCACGAGCCCGGTGCGCCCGCCCTCGGCGACGCCCGCCGCGCTCTCGATGTAGGTCGTGTTGCTGCTCGCGTTGGCCAGGCCGCCGGCGGCGGCGCCGAGCGAATCGACGAGGAGGACGCGATCCACCCGGGGGAGTCGCCCGTGCGCGTCGAGGAAGCCGCCCTTGCCGCCGACGCCGATGATCGTGCCCACCGTGTCGAAGAAGTCGCTGAGCATGATCGAGAACGTCACGAGCACGGCCGTGACGACGCCGAGGCGCGCGATCGCGCCGAAGTCCAGGCGCCCGAACGTCGAGAAGTCCGGCGCCTGCACGAGCGCCCGCGGCAGCGTGGCGGCGCCGGGCGTCGGAAAGCCCTGCCAGCCGCCGACCGCACCGTTGAGCACGATGGCGAGGGCCGTCGAGCCGAGGATGCCGATCAGCAGCGCGCCGCGCACGCGCCGCGCCATCAGCCACGCCGTCAGCACGAAGCCGAGCACGAAGACGACGGCGGGCAGCGTGTCGAACCGGCCGAGGCCGACGGGCAGCGGGCTCTTGTCCGGCTTCACCACGAACCCGGCCGTGAAGAAGCCGATGAAGGCGATGAAGAGGCCGATGCCGACGCTGATCGCGCGCTTGAGCCCGAGCGGAACGGCGTCGAGCATGGCCTGGCGAAAGCGCGTCAGCACCAGGAGCGTGATGACCACGCCCTCGAGGAAGACGATCGTCATCGCCTGCGGCCACGTGAGGCCACGGCCGGCCACCAGCTCGAAGGCCACCACCGCGTTCAGCCCCATGCCGGGCGCGAGCGCGAACGGATAGTTGCTGGCGATCCCCATGGCGATCGACAGCAGGCCCGCCGTCAGGCAGGTGACGGTGAGGGTCGGCGAGAACGGCAGCCCCTTGCCCTCCAGTCCGGCCACGCCGCTGTACCCGAGGACGATGGGGTTCACGAAGATGATGTAGGCCATGACCATGAACGTGGTCACGCCCGCGCGGACCTCGGTCGCGAGGTCGGTGTGACGCTCGGTGAACCCGAACCACCGCTCGAGGAAGGCCCCGGCCATGCGCGCGGCGGCAGTGTATCACCGCCGCGCGCCCGGCCGGAACCGGCTAGAGCGAGCGGAGGAAGTTGACGAGATCCTGCTTCTGCGGCTCCGGCAGCGCGTTGAACCGGTCGACGATCGCGTTGGCCTCGGACGCCTTGAACTGCGCGTTCCCCGCGCTCTTGTGGGCGCGGATGGCCACGATCAGATCGCTCGTACGCCCGTCGTGCAGGAAGAAGAGCCGCTTGCCGAGACCCCAGAGCGGCGAGGTCCTGAACTCGTCGCCGAGCGCCTCGCCCTGACTGACCTCGTCGGCCAGCCCCGGCCCCATGTTGTGCAGGAGCAGGTCGGAGAACAGGTTCACCGGCTTGGTGTCGAGCGCCTGCACCGTCGAGGCGCCGGTGTACAGCGTGGGAGTGTGACACAGCGCGCAGCCGATCACGCCGAAGGTCGTGCGGCCGCGGTCGATCGAGGCGGCGCCGCCCGGCATGTTCGGGGACGGATAGAGCTGGCAGGCGGGCGTTTCGGCACGCTCGGTCTGGAACAGCTCGTTGGTGATGCCCATCTCCACGTTGTAGGCCTCGCCCGAGAACAGCAGGAGCGACTTGTTCTGCGCCTTCCAGCCGAACCGCGCGATCGTCCCGTCGTTGCCGTTATTGTTCGCCTCCCCGGTGATCCGGATCCGGTTTGGCCGGCCGACGATCCCGAGCGAGGCCTTGACGGAGGCGTTCGCGCGTTGATTGGCGACGATTGCGGCGTCGGGGATCTGCTCGATCAACCCGGCGCCGAACATCGGGGTGGGAATGCGAAAGATCACGTTGTCGTTGGCGAGCTGCCGCTCGAAGTTAGGCTGCCTGATCGTGCAGCCGCTGGCGTCGGCGTCGGGCGTGCCCTCGTTGCGGCCGCTGATCACGAAGAGCCCATGGACGCCGCCGTCCGGCGTGCCGTCGGCCTTGCGCTTGAACCGCGCCTCCCGTACCGGGCCGTCGTTCGTGATGAAGGGCGGGACCGTGTTGCGCGCCCCGAACGCCGTCGCCACCGCGACCTGAGGATTCAACGCCGGGCTCGTTCCCCCGACCGCCGGCTGGCTGTGACACCCCACGCAGCTGTCGAGATTGAAGCGAGGCCCGAGGCCTTCGCCGAGACCGTCGACCTCCCGGAATTCGTCTCTGCCGACGTCGAAAAAGACGCGTTGCGACGCCGTGAGACCGGCCAGGTGCGCTCCGGCGCCCGGGCCGCCACCACGAACGCCCGGATCGCGAGCCAAAAACTGGGCGCCTGCCGCGCCCACCATGATCACCGTCACGAGCGGCACCCCCGCGATGAGCAGTTTGAGGTTGGTCATGTCAACACCCCCGGTGCCAAGCAGCCCGACATCGGCGCGACACGCCGATGGTCGTCATAGGCCGGAGGTCGCAACCCGGATGCCACGACTCCCGGTCGACGCAACTGGCGGGAAACGCTCGCGGCCGGGTGCGATGTGATCGTCGGCGGCAGGACGAAGAGCGTCAGTGGCGCGACAGCGCGGCAACGACGCGGGGCCGGCGTGCGCGTTGACACCGGCCCCGCGTCACGTTGGCGTCAGCGCTTTTCGGCGGTGGTGGGATCGATGACGTTCTTGATCTCGGAGATTTTGTTGGCGGGGAAGCCGCCCTCCTGCGCGTGCTTGCGCACCAGCTCCTCGCTCGGCGCCACGTACACGCAATAGACCTTGTCGCCGGTCACGTAGCTCTGCACCCACTGGATCTGCGGGCCGAGGCGCTGGAGCACGCTGCACGATTTTTCGGAGATGGCGCGCAGCTCCTGCGCGGTGAGCTTGCCGGCGCCGGGGATCTCGCGCTCGATGAGGTACTTGGGCATGGTCTCCTCCTATCGTCGGAATTTCTTGAAGTCGACGGGCCGTTTTTCGACGAAGGCATTGCGTCCTTCCATCGCCTCCTCGGTCCCGTAATAGAGGTTGAGGGCCGTGTGCGCGAACTGCGCCACGCCTGCGCGCGGCTCGGAGTCGATGTTGAACGACTGCTTGGCCAGCGCGAGCGCGGTCGGGCTCTTGTCGAGCAGCTCGCGGCACCACTGCTCGACCTCGGCGCGCAGGCTGCCGGGCGGCACCACCTTGTTGACCAGGCCCATCGCCAGCGCCTCCTGCGCCGAGTACTGACGGCAGAGATACCAGATCTCGCGCGCTTTCTTCTCGCCCACCACGCGTGCCAGGTACCCGGTGCCGTGGCCGGCGTCCACGCTGCCCACGCGCGGGCCCGTCTGGCCGAACACGGCCGTGTCGGCGGCGATCGAGAGGTCGCAGAGCACGTGCAGCACGTGGCCGCCGCCGATGGCGAAGCCGTTGACCATCGCGATCACCGGCTTGGGGATGTGGCGGATCGCGCTGTGCAGCGCCTCCACGTCCATGGGGCGCTGATCCCTGGCATAGCCGCCGTGCCCGCGCTCCTTCTGGTCGCCGCCGGCGCAGAACGCCTTGTCGCCGGCGCCGGTCAGCACGACCACGCCGATCGACGGATCCCAGCGTGCGTCGACGAACGCGTCGGTCAGCTCGGCGACGGTCTTCGTGCGGAAGGCGTTACGCACCTCCGGCCGGTTGATCGTGATCCAGGCGACGCCGTCCTTCTTCTCGTACAGGATGTCGGTGGACGTCATGTCGCGTGATTTTACGCTAGAGCGGCTTCTTCAGCAGCCGGCCCAGCTCGCCGATGACGCCGCGGCGGAACGTCAGCACGCAGACGATGAAGATGGTGCCCTGCACGATGGTCAGCCAGGAGCCGATCTGGGCCAGGTAGTGCTCGAGCGAGATCACGAGGAAGGCGCCGACCACCGGTCCGAAGACGGTCCCCATCCCGCCGAGCAGCGTCATGAGCACGACCTCACCCGACATCGTCCAGTGCACGTCGGTGAGCGAGGCGAGCTGGAACACGAGCGCCTTGGTGGCGCCGGCCGTGCCCGCCAGCGTCGCCGAGAGCACGAACGCGATCAGCTTGTACCGCTCGGCCTGGTAGCCGAGCGAGGTCGCGCGCGGCTCGTTCTCGCGGATCGCCTTGAGCACCTGGCCGAAGGGGGAGTGGATCGACCGGTAGACGACGAGGAAGCCGAGCAGGAACACCGCGAGGACGACGAAGTACATCGTGTACGTCTGGCGGAGGTCGAGCACGCCGAACATCGTCCCGCGCGGCACCGCCTGGATGCCGTCTTCGCCGCCCGTGAACTTCGCCTGGAGCGAGAAGAAGAAGATCATCTGCGCGAAGGCGAGCGTGATGTTCGCGAAGTAGATGCCGCGGCTCCGGATCGTGAGGGCGCCGATGACCACGCCGAGGGCCGCCGCCACCAGCGTGCCGAACACGATCGCCGACTCCGGCGCGAAGCCCCACACCTTGGCGGCGTGCGCCGACGCGTAGCCGGCGCAGCCCAGGAAGGCGGCGTGGCCGAAGGAGAGGAGCCCCACGTAGCCGACGAGGAGGTTGAAGGCGCACGCGAACAGCGCGAAGCAGAGCGCCTTCATGAGGAACACGGGGTAGACGACGAACGGCGCCAGCACGAGGAGCGTCACCATGGCTCCGAAGGCGACGATCTGGTGGATCGGCGTGGTGCCGCTGATCTCCACGGCGACGGGCCGCGCGCTCGTCCCGGGAGCGGTCAGGGTGCTCACGTCGCGCGTCCGAAGAGTCCGGCCGGGCGGACCAGCAGCACCAGCGCCATGATCACGAAGATCACGGTGTTCGAGGCCTCCGGGTAGAAGACTTTGGTGAAGCCCTCGATCACGCCGAGCCCGAAGCCCGTCACGATGGAGCCCATGATCGAGCCCAGGCCGCCGATGACGACCACCGCGAAGACGACGATGATGAGGTCGGCGCCCATCAACGGGTTGACCTGGTAGATCGGCGCCGCCAGCACGCCGGCGAGCGCCGCCAGGGCCACGCCGAAGCCATAGGTGAGCGTGATCATGCGCGGCACGTTGATGCCGAAGGCCTGCACCAGCGTCGGGTTCTCGGTGGCCGCGCGCAGGTAGGCGCCGAGCTTCGTGCGCTCGATCACGTACCAGGTGGCGAAGCAGACGACCAGCGAGAACACGACGACCCACGCCCGGTAGGTCGGCAGGAACATGAAGCCGAGGTTGTAACCGCCGGTGAGCTGCGCAGGCGCCGTGTAGGGCAGCCCCGAGGAGCCGAACTGGTTGCGGAAGACGCCCTGCACCACCAGGGCCACCCCGAAGGTCAGCAAGAGGCCGTACAGGTGGTCCAGCTGGTAGAGACGTTTGAGCATGGTCCGTTCGAGAACAATCCCGAACAGACCGACGACGACGGGAGCCAGGAGCAACGACGGCCAGTAGCCGAGCCCCGTCCACTGGAGCGCGAAGTACGCGACGAAGGCGCCCATCATGTACTGAGCACCGTGCGCGAAGTTGATGATGTTGAGCAGGCCGAAGATGACCGAGAGCCCGAGGCTCAGCAGCGCGTAGAAGGCGCCGTTGATCAGCCCGATGAGGAGCTGGCCGAACAGCGCCTGCGTCGGCACCCCGAAGATCGTCACGCCCCGCGCTCCCGGCCGTCCGCGCCCGTTATTTCTTCACGAGCGGGCAGTGGCCCTGGTCCATCGGCCGGAACGCCTGCTCGGCGGGGACGGTGGCGCGGACCTTGTAGTAGTCCCACGGTCCTTTGGACTCCGACGGCTTCTTCACCTCGAACAGGTAGACGGGATGGATCTTGCGACCGTCGGCGCGCACCATGCCCTTGCCGAAGACCGGATCGTCGGTGGGCAGCTCCTTCATCTTCGCGATGACCTTCGGGCCGTCGTCGCTCTTCAGCGCCTCGACCGCCTTGAGGTAGTGGAGCACCGCCGAGTACACGCCCGCCTGGGCCATGGTCGGTTTCGCCTGGCGGTGGCGCTCGGCGAACTTCGTCGAGAACGCGCGCGTGCGGTCGTTGAGGTCCCAGTAGAACGACTCCGTCAGCAGCAGACCCTGCGCCTTCTCGAGCCCGAGCGCGTGGACGTCGGTGAGGAACACGAGGAGGCCGGCGAACTGCTGTCCCCCCTTCACGATGCCGAACTCCGCCCCCTGCTTGATGGCGTTGATGGTGTCGGCGCCCGCGTTGGCGAGCCCGATGACCTTGGCCTTGGAGCTCTGGGCCTGGAGCAGGAACGACGAGAAGTCGGCGTTCGGGAACGGGTGGCGCACCTTGCCCACCACCTTGCCGCCGTTCTTCACCACCACCGCGTCCGTGTCGCGCTCGAGATCGTGGCCGAACTTGTAGTCGGCGGTGAGGAAGAACCACGTGTCACCGCCGGTCTTCACGACGGCCGACCCCGTGCCGTTCGCGAGCGACCAGGTGTCGTAGGTCCAGTGGATCGCATTCGGCGAGCATTGCGGCCCGGTGAGGTCGGAGGTGGCGCCGGTGGAGACGATGAGCGCCTTGTTCTTCTCTCGCGCGATCTGGTTGACCGCGAGCACCACCGACGACGTGGGCACGTCGATGATGACGTCCACCTTGTCGGCGTCGAACCACTGCCGTGCGATCGACGAGCCGACGTCCGGCTTGTTCTGATGGTCGGCGACGAGGACCTCGACCTTCATCCCCTTCTTGGCGGCGCCGAAGTCCTCGATGGCCATCCTGGCGGCCACCACCGAGCCGGGACCGGCGAGGTCGGCGTAGGTGCCCGACTGGTCGTTCATGATCCCGATCTTGATCACGCCGTCGGAGATCTGGGCGTGGGCGGGGGCGGCGACCACGGCGAGCGCCGCCACCAGCGTCACGATGCGAAGCACGTTCATCGTCTGGCTCCTTTCTAGACTCCGAGATACTCGTGCAGCTTGTCCATGTGGGTAGCGAGCTCGGCGTTGGCGATGGCGTCGACGACGCGCCCGTGCTCCATGACGTAGTGCCGGTCCGCGACGGTGGCCGCGAAGCGGAAGTTCTGCTCGACGAGGAGGATCGTGAAGCCCTCCGACTTCAGGCGGCGGATGGTGGCGCCGATCTGCTGGACGATCACGGGGGCGAGCCCCTCCGTCGGCTCGTCCAGCAGCAGCAGGCGCGCGCCCGTCCTCAAGATCCGTGCGATGGCGAGCATCTGCTGCTCGCCGCCGGAAAGCTTGGTGCCCTGGCTGCGCCGGCGCTCGCGGAGGTTCGGGAACAGCGTGTGGATCGCCTCCACGGACAGCCCGCCCGGCCGGACGGCCGGGGGCAGCATGAGGTTTTCCTCGACGTTGAGGCTGGCGAAGATGCCGCGCTCCTCCGGGCAGAAGGCGATGCCGAGCCGCGCGATGTGATTCGACGGCCGCGCGATCAGCTCGTGCCCGTCGAAGCTCACGGCGCCGCGCCGCCGGCCGACGATGCCCATGATCGACTTCAGGGTGGTCGTCTTGCCCGCGCCGTTGCGGCCCAGCAGCGTCACCACCTCGCCCGGCCGCACGTCGAAGGTGACGCCGTGCAGGATGTGCGACTCGCCGTACCAGGCGTGCAGCTCGCGGACGGCCAGGAGCGGCGCCGTCTCAGGCATGCCCCGATCCCATGTAGGCCTCGACCACCTCGGGGTTGCGCGACACGCTCGGATAGTCGCCCGCGGCCAGGACCTCGCCTCGTGCCAGGACGGTGATGGTGTCCGACAGGTTCTCGACGACGCCGAGATTGTGTTCCACCATGAGCACGGTTCGATTGGCCGCCACTCGTTTGATGAGCGCGGTGATCCGGTCGACGTCCTCGTGGGTCATGCCGGCGGTGGGCTCGTCGAGCAGCATCATCTCCGGGTCCAGCGCCAGCGTGGTGGCGATCTCGAGCGCGCGCTTGCGGCCGTAGGGCAGCTCCACGGCCGGCGTCGCCGCGAACTCGGCCAGCCCCACCGCGTCGATCAGCTCGACGGCGCGCCCGTTGAGCGCGTCGAGCACCCGCTCGCTGCGCCAGAAGTCGAACGAGGCGCCGCGGCGCCGCTGCAGCGCGATGCGCACGTTCTCGAGCACGCTGAGGTGCGGGAAGACGGCCGAGATCTGGAAGGAGCGCACGAGCCCCATGCGCGCGATGGCGGCGGGCTTGCTGCCCGTGATGTCGCGGCCGTTGAAGCGGATGCGCCCCGCCGTCGGCGTCAGGAAGTGCGTGAGGAGGTTGAAGCAGGTCGTCTTGCCGGCACCGTTGGGCCCGATCAGCGCGTGGATCGAGCCTCGCCGCACGCGGAGGCCGACGTTCCTCACGGCCACGAAGCCGCGGAACTCCTTGGTGAGCCCCTCGGTCTCGAGGATGACGTCGGACGTCACGGTGCCGGTCGCGGATGGAACACGGGCTCGCGCTTCTCCTTCCACGCGCGGTTGGCCTCGCCCGTCTCCCACGAGCGCATGCAGTCGTCCTGCGCGCGCAGCACGTCCTCGACGAGCGCGCGCGGATCGGCGTGGAACGACGCCTGCAGCAGCCGCTTGATGTGGCCGTTGGCCGTCGGCGCCTGGTGGCGCAGCCGCTCGAGGAGGACGGCCAGCGCCGCGTCCACCTCGAACGGCGCGCACACGCGCGTGACGAGACCGATGGCGTGCGCCGCCTCGGCGGAGACGTCGTCGTTGAGCAGCGAGAGCTCCTTGGCGCGCGCGAGCCCGATCAGCCGCGCCAGCCGCAGCACGGAGCCGTCGGGGATGATGCCGTGGTGCGAGGCGCCGAGGCCGACCACGGCGTCGCTCGTGGCCAGCCGGAGGTCGCACGCCACCGCGAGCTGGAGCCCGCCCCCGATCGAGTAGCCGTGCAGGACGGCGATGGCGACCTTCGGCATGTCCTCTAACAGATTCAGGGCGCGGATCCAGTGGCGGTAGAACGACTCGTCGATGGCGCCGGCCGCGAGCGCGGTGCGGTCCATCCCCGAGCAGAAGGCGCGGCCCGCGCCGCGCACCACGACGACGAACGTCGCGGCGTCGCCCGCCGCGCGCTCCACGCACTCCGCGAGGGCCGCGGCGAGCGCGGTGTCGAGCGCGTTGAGCACGGACGGCCGGTTGAGAGTGATCCAGCTCACGCCGTCCCGCGCCTCGTAGATCACGGGAGCGGACGTGCTACGATCTGACTGCTTCCCAGCCGCGGGTTCAGCCATGGAGAGTGCGGCCTAACGTATGGAAAGACCGCGATCCTGTCAAGGAGACGCCCTATGCCGCGAGCGAGCAGACGCGATTTCCTGACGACGTCCGCCGGCGCGCTGCTGGCCGTCGGCGCCCCGCGCATCGGTCACGCGCAGACGGCGGTCAAGGTCGGCACCGCCGTGCTCGGCGATTACGCGCTGGCCGGGCCGTTCATCGTGGCCGACGCGAAGGGCTTGTTCAAGATCGAGGGACTGGCCGCCGAGTTCGTCCCCTTCCGCGGCGGCCCGGACCTCGTGAAGGCGGTCGTCGCCGGTGAGCTCCTCCTCGGCGCGGCCGGCAGCACGGACATCCTCGTGGCTCGCGAGGCGGGGCAGCCGTTGAAGATGGTGGCCACGCACACCGAAGGCAACCACTTCACCCTCAACGTCGCGCCGGACGTGGCGGCCGCCGCGGACTTGAAGGGCAAGACGATCGGCGTCACGCGCGTCGGCGCCACCACGTGGGTCTTCGCGCGCATGTTCGCCAAGCAGCAAGGGTGGGATCCGGATCGCGACGTGAAGATCGTCGGACTCGGAGGCCTCGACGGGCAGCTGGCCGCGCTCGCGCGCAAGGAGATCGCGGCCTTCGTCTGGGGTGACGGCGGCGCCGTCACGCAGCTCGCGGGCAAGTCCAAGGTGTTGCTGCGACTCGACGCGGTGACGCCCAGATGGATCAGCCAGATCCAGTACGCCTCCGAGGACGGTATCAAGAAGAACGCCGACCAGATCCGCAAGGCCCAGAAGGCGATCTTCGGGGCCTTGCGCTTCATGAAGGACCAGACGAACGACGCCGCGAAGCTCGTCTCGGCGAAGATCGGCTGGAGTCCGGAGGCCGTGCTCGCCGCGCACAAGATCTCGAGCCCGCTCTTCTCGCTGGACGGCCAGGTGAGCATGCAGGCGCTGGGGTCCATGCAGGACACGCTCCTCGAATACGAGGTGATCAAGAAAAAGCTGCCGCTCGAGGAGCACGTGGCGCGCGAGTTCTTCCCCGTCCGGCTTTGAGCCGCGCGCGTCTCGCGCTCGCCGCAACTCTCCTGCTCGTCGGGCTCCCCGCGATCGCGCACGCGCAGGTCTTCCTCGCCTCCAAGCCGAACGCCCCGTTCGAGATCGGACCGCTCTTCGTCCGCGCCAGCGTGACGCCGGGCCTCGGGGCGCTCGACGTGAACGTCATCTGGAGCATCGTGCTGCCCGCGACGCGCTCGGCCTCCGGCGTCGAGCAGGATCTCTATCTGATGTGGCCGGGCAGCCTGGTGGCCGACGCCAAGCTGGGCCAGGGCGATCCCGCCCTCGAGAAGTACATCGCGGATCGGGGCTTCAAGGTGACGCGCTCCGGCCGTCTGACCATGACGGCGCAGAACCTCTATCGCTCGGGCCCCGACCGTGCCGAGCCCATCGAGGGCGGCGCGCCGTTCGTGACCTTCTTGCGTCAGGACTCGGGTCCCCTCGGGAGCACGACGCCGGCGTCGTTCATCCGAATCCCGTGGGACCCGCGCGCGCTCAACCGCGCCTATCTCATGCGGCTCAGCATGAAGGCCGAGGGCCTCATCCGCCCGAAGCCGGCGACGTGGCTCGAGCACACGCTCTGGGGCAACCGCTACCGCCTGTTGCTCTCGTTCAACGAGGTGCGGCAGCGCGCGCTCTTCCGCCTCTATCTCGAGCACAGGGACCGCGTCGTGCGACTCAGCGAGGATCCCGCGCAGCTCATCGTCGACTTCGCCGAGAACGACCGGCTGAAGATCGACGAGCTGTCCCCGCACTCCGCGACACGGCAGCCCAGCGAGAGCCGCGCCAAGACGGAGCGCGTGTCGCTGTTCCTCGACCGCTCGGAGGGCCTCATTCCACAAGTCCTGATGGTCCAGTTCGGCTACTTCTCGGGGTTCCAGTCGTGGGCGCCGGTCCTGATCCCGCTCGCCATCTTCGCAGCCGGCAACGTCGGCGGCGTGCTGCTGCGCAGCGTCGCAGAGCGGCTCAGCAAGCGCTGGGCGGGACGCGTCGGTTTCTGGAGCAAGACCGCGGAGGACAGGACGCGCGAGACGGGCGTGGTGCTCGACAGGGACACACTGGCCAGGATCAGGCCCGGGACGACGACCTACGAGCAGGTGCTCGAGCTGTGCGGCCGCACGGTGGAGGAGCGGACGTCACCGCTCGGCGCCCCCGACCGCCGCACGCTCGTCTACCGTGGCCGGCGCATCGTCCCGCGCCGCCGCCGCGTGGCCGGGCTGCTCGCGACGGTCACGCACTGGGACGTCGAGGACCACGAGGTGGAGATCGTGCTGGAGCACGACGTCGTGCGCGACGTCCAGGCTCACGTGCGCCGCTCGCGACTCATGGAGCCGGCGACGGTCTAGATGGGGGGCCATTTCGGGGCCCCCCATTACTAAGGGCGAGGTGACTACACGCTCACGGGCTCGCCCACCGGCACGCGCGACAGCGCGTACTCCGGCAGCGAGACGTGCTCGTGGCAGACCCGGCAGTGGAAGTCGAGCTCGAGTCCCTGGCGCCTTCTCAAGAAGGCCATCGGCTGACCGCACCGCGTGTGGTGCAGCCCGTCTTCGCCGAGGAAAACGGTGGTGATGGTCGGCGTCTCGTTGGCTGCCGGCTTGACCGTCGCGACTGCCATGGCTGCTTTGCCTCCTGCTCTTGTCCCGGCGGGTGCCGGCTCACGGCAGGTCTCTTAGGCAAGGGCCATTCCATGGCTGACCGTCGCTCAACTCATTGTTTTCTTTAGCCTCAAAGGTCAGACCGTGGCCAAACGGACAAAAACCGCTCACGGCCTCCGTGGAAATATTGTCCGGGCGGTGACCAAACGCGGCAGGGTCAGATCTTGTACCGCTTGAGCGCCGCCTGGGACAACGCGCAGCCGAGGCCGGGCTGCTCGCTCAGCACGACGCAGCCGGCCTCGATCGCCACCGGCTCGGTGAAGAGCGGCTCCCACCAGCCCATGTGCTCGAGGATCAGCGCGTTCGGCATCGCCGCGAGCAGGTGCGCGGAGGTCTCCGTGAAGAGATGCGAGGACACGGGCTGCTGCCAGGCGTGGCAGAGCGCGGCCGCGCGCAGGAACTCGGTGGGGCCGCCCATTCGCTGGAGATCCGGCATCAGCACGTCGGCGGCGCGCGCCTCGAGGTGGCGCTTCATGCCCGCGCTGCCGTAGTCCGTCTCGCCGGTGGCGATGCGCATGTCGAGCGCGGCCGCGACGCGCGCGCAGCCCGCGAGGTCGTCGTAGGGCAGCGGCTCCTCGAGCCAGTAGAGGTCGTGCTCCTCCAGCCGCCGCCCCACGCGGATCGCCGTCGGCTCGTCCCAGCCCTGATTGACGTCGGCCAGCAGCGCGGCGTCGCCGCCCAGCGCTTCGCGCACGATCCGCACGCGCTCGACGTCTTCCTCGGGATCGGCGCGGCCGACGCGGATCTTCATCGCGCGGTGGCCCGCGGCGCGGAAGTCCTCGGCCTCGCGCAGGAGCGGTCCCAGCACGCCGTGTCGAGCGCCGCGAGCGTGATGAGCGACGGCCCCGCGTGGCCGATGAAGTTCAGCGCCCGCCACGCCTCGGCGTGCCGCGCCTGCGGCGCCGGCGCCCGGCCGACGTAGGTCTCCGCGAGATCCTCCACCAGCTCGGCGAGCGCGCGCGCGCGGCGCGCGCCGAACGCAAAGCAGTAGCCCGCGCCCACGAGGCCGGCGTCGGTGCGCATCTCGACGGCGACCGTGTCGGCGTGGGCGTGATCGTGGCGCGCGGTGCGCACGGGACGCGGAAGCGGGACGGACAGCCGGTGGACGACGACGTCGGTGATCTTGAGCTTCATCGGGGCTCCCCTCGCCACTGCGACAGGCGGTCGTTCAACACGTCCAGCGAGAGCACGATGACGATCGACGCCGCCGACACGAGGGCGGTGGCGGCGAACAGCTCGGGCGCCTGGAAGCCGTTGGCGAGCGACGACAGGACGTACCCCATGCCGCGCACGCCCGCGAACATCTCGACCACGAGCACGCCGAGCAGGCAGAAGACGACCCCGAGCCGCATGCCCGCCAGGACGGTGGGGACGATGGCCGGCAGCACGACCTTCCAGTAGAGCTGCCAGCGCCGCGCCCCGAACGCGCGCGCGACGGTCACGAGGGTGCGGTCCACGTCGCGCACGGCGCCCGTCACGAGCACGAGGATCGGAAACACGCCGTGGATGGTCGCGTAGACGACGGCCGGCGTGGCGCCGAAGCCGAGGAACAGCACGATCCACGGCAACACGAGGATCTTCGGCATCCCGTAGAGCGCGATCACGAACGGGTTGACGGCCTGGCGCAGCGGGCGCACCGAGCCGAGCAGGATGCCGCCGCCCACGCCGATGACCACCGCGAGCACGTAGGCGATGGCGGTCTTGAGCAGCGTGTCGCCGAGGCCGGCCAGCGCGGCGCCGCCGATGCGGCCGAAGGCGCGCAGGACGGCGCTGGGCGCCGGGACGAAGAGCGGGTCCACCCACCCCGCGCGCGCCACGCCCTCCCAGGCGAGCAGCAGCGCCGTCACGCTCAGCACCTGCACGACGCGCACCCGAGGCGTTAGTCGGTCCATCGCTGGGCGCGGTGCTCGACGGCGCTGGCGAGCGCGTCGGAGCCGACGATCAGGACGAGCGTGACCACGACGAGCGCGATGTAATCCGCGGTGCGGAAGAGGCCATAGGCGTGGTTGATCAGCGAGCCCATGCCCGACTTGCTGCCGAGGATCTCGCCGACGATCACGCCGATGACGGTGAGCGCGAGCCCGGTCCGCAGGCCGCCCACCAGCGTGAACAGCATGGCGGGCAGCGTCACCTTGCGGAACGCGGTGAGGCCGTCGGCGCCGAAGGCGCGCGCCACCACCAGCATCTGCGGGCTCACCTGGCGGATGCCGGCGAGCACCGCGAGCGTGATCGGGAAGAAGCCGAGCAGGAAGCCGAACGCGATCTTCGACGCGGCGTCGAGGCCGAAGAAGAGCATGAGCGACGGGTACCAGACGACGGCGGGCACCGCGTAGAGCGCGGCCAGGATCGGTCCGTACGCGCGGCCCACCAGCCGGTTGAAGCCGAGCGCGAAGCCGCATCCCAGGCCAGCGACGATGGCGAGGGCGTAGGCGACCAGGATCTCGCGCAGCGTGAGGAGCAGGTGCTCGGCCAGGTCGGGATAGGAATCCCGCGCGAGCAGCCGGCCGAGCGCGGGCACCGCGGCCGAGGGCGGCACGTAGAGCAGCGGGTTCGCCGTGCGGCCCACGATCTCCCAGGCGCCGAGCAGCGCGACGACGATCGCCACGCGGATCGCCAGGACCTTCATGGATGAGGCTCGCCCATCGCGCGCAGGGATTCGTCGCGGATGTCGCTCCACAGCTTCGCGCGCAGGGCCACCAGCTCGGACGACTCCATGGCGCGCGGGTACGGCATCGGGAGCTCGAGCACGCTCTTGATGCGGCCGGGCCGCGCGGTCATGACGACGACGCGAGTGGACAGCGCGAGCGCCTCGTGCAGGCTGTGGGTGACGAACACGACGGTCTTGCGCATGCGGCGCCAGATGTCGAGCAGCCACTCGCCCATCAGCACGCGCGTCTGCTCGTCGAGGGCGCCGAAGGGCTCGTCCATCAGCACGATCGGGGTGTCGATGGCGAGCGCGCGGCCGATGGCGACGCGCTGCCGCATGCCGCCCGACAGCTCGCGCGGGTACTTCGCCGCGAAGTCGCGCAGGCCGAGCGGGCCGAGCAGGTCCGTCGCCACCTGGCGGCGGCGCGCGGCCGGCACGCCCTGGAGCTCGAGGCCGAACTCCACGTTCTCCAGCGTCGTGCGCCAGGGAAAGAGGCCCGGGTCCTGGAAGACCGTGGCCACGCGACGCGGATCGGGACGCTCCACCGGCCGGCTGTCGACGACGACGCGCCCGGCGTCGGCGGTGACGAGGCCGCCGAGCATGCCGAGCAGCGTGGACTTGCCGCAGCCCGAGGGACCGATCAGGGTGCAGAACTCGCCGCCGCCGACCGAGAGCGAGATGTCGCGCAGCGCGTCCACCGGCCCGGAGGACGTGACGTAGCGCTTGGAGACGCCCTCGACGACGATCAGCTCGCTCAAGGGGTCTTGAGTATCTCGCGGGCGATGACGAGCCGCTGGACTTCCGACGTCCCCTCGCCGATCTCGGTGAGCTTGGCGTCGCGAAAGATGCGCTCGACGGGGAACTCCGTGATGTAGCCGGCGCCCCCGTGGATCTGCACGGCCTTCGTCGCCGCCTTCATCGCCGCCTCGGAGGCGAACACCTTGGCCATGGCGGCGGCGTGCATGGCCGGCCGGCCCGCGTCCTTGAGCCACGCCGCGCGCAGCAGGAGCAGCCGCGCGACTTCGACGTCGGTCGCGACGTCCGCGATCATCCCCTGCAGGCCGTTGAACTCGGCGAGCGTCTTGCCGAAGGCCGAGCGCTGCTTCATGTACTTCACCGCCGCGTCCACCGCGGCCTGCGCGATGCCGACGGCCATGGCCGCCATCGCGATGCGCCCGCCCTCCAGCACCTGCATCGCCTGCACGAACCCCTGGCCCTCGGCGCCGAGCAGGTGATCGGCCGGCACGCGCGCGTCCTCGAAGATCAGCTCCGCGGTGTCGGAGGCGTGCAGCCCGAGCTTGCGGTACGGCGTGCCCGCGCGGAAGCCCGGCGTCCCCTTCTCGAGCACGAAGGCCGAGATCCCCTTGGCGCCCTTCGTCGGGTCGGTGCGCGCCATCACCACGGCCGTCTGGCCGACCGACGCATTGGTGATGAACGCTTTGCTCCCGTTCAGCACGTATTCCCCGCCGCGCCGCTCGGCGCGCGTGATCAGCGCCGCCGCATCCGAGCCGGAGCCGGGCTCGGTCAGCCCCCACGCGCCGAGCACCTCGCCGCTGGCGAGCCTCGGCAGCCACTTCGCCTTCTGCTCGGGCGACGCGAAGAGGTTGACGTGGTTGGTGCAGAGCGAGTTGTGGGCCCACATCGTGATGCCGACGGAGGCGTCGCCGCGGTTGAGCTCCTCGACGATCAGCGCGTAGGAGACGTAGTCGAGCCCCGCGCCCCCGTATTCCTCGGGCACGAGCGCGCCGAGGAAGCCGAGGGGCCCGAGCTTGGCGACGATCGCGTGCGGGAACTCGTGGCGCTCGTCGTAGGGCGCGATCTTTTCGTGCAGCTCCGCCTCGGCGAAGTCGCGCGCGACGTCGCGCGCCTGCTTCTGCTCGGGCGTGAGCTCGAAATCCATCGCGTCAGGCCGAAGCCCGCCGATCGTCCGTCACTGCGGCTTGCTCTTCAGCTCCGCGTCGTGGGCCTTGATGAAGGCGCGAATCTCGTCGGCCAGGTCGAGCAGCTTCGCCCACTGCTCCTTGTACAGCGTGACCGGGAAGCGTCCGAGCCCGTACACCGACACGCCGCCCTTCTCGCTCACCTTCAGCGACACCGCGCCACGCCGGATCGTCGACGCCTTGAGGGCGGCGTTCTCCGCGCGGAGGCGCTCCAGCTCGGATTGCACGTTCTCGTCAGCCACCACCAGCCTCCATGCGCGTCATCGGAGCGCGCTCTTGATGACCTTGCCGTTCGGGTTGCGCGGCAACGCGTCGAGCACCGCGATCTCGCGCGGGACCTTGAACTTCGCGAGCCGCGCGGCGACGAAACGGCGCACGTCGTCGGGGTCCACCGAGACGCCGGCCCGCGGGACCACGCACGCCTTCACCGCCTCACCGTACACGGGATCGGCCACGCCGACGACGGCGGCCTCGAGGACGGCCGGATGGGCGCACAGCACGTCCTCGACCTCCACGCAGTAGATCTTCTCGCCGCCGCGATTGATCATGTCCTTGAGGCGATCCATGATCGTCACGTAGCCGTCGGCGTCGATCCTCGCGAGGTCGCCCGAGCGCATCCAGCCGTCGCCCATCGTCGCCGCCGTCGCCTCCGGATTCGCCCAGTAACCGGGTACCACGTGCGGGCCCCGGATGCACAGCTCGCCCACCTCGTCGGCCGCGCACTCGCGGCCGGTGCCGACGTCCACCGTGCGCAGCTCGGCGATCGGCACCGGCCAGCCGACCGACGAGATCCGCGCGAGCTCCTGGCCGAACGGCATGAGCGTCGTTGGCGACGACGTCTCCGTCATCCCGTACGCGTTCTGCAGGGTGGCCTGCGGCAGCCACTCGCGCAGTGCGACGATGCCGTCGGGCGGCGTCGGCGCGCCGCCGTAGCCGACGCGCCGCAGGCTGCGGCCGGCGTCACGCGCGCCCGGCTGCTGCAGCATCATCGTGAACACCGTCGGCGCCGCGATCATGTACGTGATCCGCTCGGCGTCGAGCAGACGGATCGCCTCCGCCGCGTCGAAGGTCCGCATCACGACCGTGGTGCCGCCGAGCCAGGCCATCGTCAGGAGCTGACCGATGAGACCGGTCACGTGGAAGAGCGGTACCGCCACCAGGGTGCGCTCGCCGTCGCCGAGTCCCATGCAGCGCTCGAAGGAGATGCTCGACGTGACGATGCCGACGTGCGTGCCCAACGCGCCCTTCGGGCGGCCGGTCGTGCCCGAGGTGTACATGATGAACGCCGTGTCGTCCTCGTCGACGACGACCGCGGGCGGGCGCTCCCGCGTGTCGGTCAGGCGGTCGAGCGGCTCCGTCCCCGCCGGCGGCCGGCCCGCCACGTAGACGGCCTCGCAGGGGACGGTGGCGCGGATCGGCGCGATCTCGTCCCACAGCGCCTCGTGCATGATCAGAATCCGCGCGCCGGAGTTCTGCAGCATGAACTCGAGCTCCGGCGCCCGCAGCTTGGTGTTCAGCGTGACGGCCACCGCGCCGAGCCGCGCGCACGCGAAGACGCCGACGCAGAAGTCGACGGAGTTCAGCAGGAGCAGCGCCACGCGGTCGCCCGGCTTGACGCCGTGCCGGGCGTGGAGGGCGCCGGCCATACGGTCCACCTCGGCGCGCAGCTCGCGCCAGGTCAGGCGGCGCTCGCGCGTGACGACGGCGTCGCGGTCGGGCACGCGCGCGGCCGCGCGGCCGAGCACGTCGCCGAGCGTCCGCGCGTCCCGCGGGTAGCCGCGCAGCCGGTGGCCGTGATGGGTCTCGTCGACGAGATCGCGGGTGAGCGGCGCCGGCCAGAGGTCGCTTCCCCGGACGCGCATCGCTCAGACGGCGGCGCGGACGTGCTCGCGGACGAAGCGGACGATGTCCTGGGTCGAGGTGCCGGGCGTGAAGAGCTCCTTCACGCCGATCGCCTTGAGGGCGGCGATGTCCTCGGGCGGGATGATGCCGCCACCGAAGACCACGACGTCCTCGGCGCCCTTCTCCTTCAAGAGCTCGAGCACGCGCTTGAAGAGGTAGTTGTGGGCGCCGGAGAGCACGCTGAGCCCGATCGCATCCGCGTCCTCCTGGACCGCGGTGGCCACGATCTGCTCCGGGGTCTGGTGCAGGCCCGTGTAGATGACCTCGAAGCCGGCGTCGCGCAGGGCACGGGCCACGATCTTGGCGCCGCGGTCGTGGCCGTCGAGGCCGGGCTTGGCGACGACCACGCGCACGGTGCGCTCCGGGCTCACTGCGCCTCCGCCAGCGCCTGTCGTATGCGCTCGCCGATCTGGATGATCTGGGCGCGGTCCCCCGGCACGAGCTTCCAGTCGAAGCCCTTGCCGTCGTTGTTCCAGCGCGGGATGAGGTGCAGGTGGAAGTGCGGCACCGACTGGAAGGCGGCGGCGCCGTTGGCCTGGAGGATGTTGAGCCCGTCCGGCTTGACCGCCTCCCGCAGGGCGACGGCCACCGTCTTCGCCGTCGCGATGGCCGCCTGCAGATCGTCGACGTCCGCATCCCAGATCGTCGGCGCGTGCGGCCGCGTGACGACGAGACAGTGCCCGGCGTTCAACGGGTTGATGTCCATGAACACCAGCGTGCGGTCATCCTCGTAGACCTTCATGGACGGGATCTGACCGTCGAGGATCTTGCAGAAGACGCAGTCGGCGCTCATGCCCTCGCCCCTCCTAGACGGCCAGCGTCCACCCGTGGGTGTCGGGCGCCGTGCCGTACTGGATCCCGACGATCGTGTCGTAGAGCTTCTGGGACAGCTCGCCGATCCTGCCGCCGTTCACGACGATGCGCTCGCCCTTGTACGCCAGCTCGCCGACGGGCGAGATGACGGCGGCGGTGCCCGTCGCCCACACTTCCTTCAGCGCGCCCTTGTGAGCGGCCGCGATGACCTCGTCGATGGTGATCTGGCGCTCCGACACGCGCAGGCCCCACGCGCGCATCAGCGTCAGCGCGGTGTCGCGCGTGACGCCGGCCAGGATGGTGCCGGCGAGCGGCGGCGTGATCACCTCGTCGCCGATCTTCAGCATGATGTTCGAGGTGCCGACCTCCTCGAGGTACTTGTGGTGCACGCCGTCCAGCCAGAGCACCTGCGTGAAGCCCTCATGCTTGGCCTCCTCGGCCGCGTAGAGGCTGGCCGCGTAGTTGGCCGACGTCTTCGCCTCGCCGAGGCCGCCCGCCACCGCGCGCACGTAGTCGTCGATGACCTTGATCTTCGTCGGCGCGAGGCCCTCCGGATAGTACGGGCCGACCGGCGACAGGATCACGTAGTAGATGTACTCCTTGGCCGGGCGCACGCCGAGGAACGGCTCGCTCGCGATGATGGTCGGCCGGATGTAGAGCGAGGTGCCGACGGACGACGGCACCCAGTCGCGGTCGACGTCCACCAGCGTCGTCCACGATCTCAGGATGAGGTCGGGATCGAGCTGCGGAATCGTCATGCGCGTGGCCGTGCGGTTCAGCCGCTCCACGTGCTTCTGCGGGCGAAAGAGACGGATCGTGCCGTCCGTGCCGCGGAAGGCCTTCAGCCCCTCGAAGAGCGACTGGCCGTAGTGCAGCACGGCCGTGGCCGGATCGAGCGAGAGCGGCGCGTAGGGCTCGACGCGCGGGTCGTACCAGCCCTTCTCTTCCTGGAAATCGACGACGAACATGTGGTCGGTGAACACCGTGCCGAAGGCCAGATCCTTGTCCTTCGGCCTCTGTTTCTTGTTCGCCGTCTTCGTGATCCGGATCGCGTCGCTACTCATCTCTCCCCCCTCTGGCAACGAACAGCCCGGCATCGTGCCGCCTCATGACGCTCGAGGACGATCAAAATGGTCCAGATGCGAGGCGCCGAGGGAGGGGCCGACTGAGGCGTAGGCCGCCTACGCCGCAGGGAGGCCCGACCGAGGCAACGACGCAGATGGGCCATTTTCATCGTCCTCGCTAGAAGATGATGGGCTCGCGATAGAGGCCGAACACCTGCCGGTAGACGTCCGAGATCTCGCCGAGGCTCGCATAGTCCTTCACCGCATCCACCAGGACCGGCATGACGTTGCCGCCGTTGCGACACGCCTCCGCGAGCTGCTTGAGCCGCCGCTCCACGCGGCTCATGTCGCGCGAGGCCTTGAGGCGGCCCACGCGCTCGATCTGCTCGGCCTCCACGCTCTCGTCGATGCGGAGGTAGTTGATGGGCTTCTCGTCCTTCATGACGTACTTGTTGACGCCCACCGTGACCTTCTCGCCGCGATCGTCCATCAGCTGGTACCGGTAGGCGGCGTCGGCGATCTCCTTCTGCGGAAAGCCGTCGTCGATCGCGCGGATCATGCCGCCCATGCCGTCGATCACGTCGATGTAGCGCTGGGCCTGCGCCTCCATCTGGTCCGTCAGCTTCTCGAGGAAGTAGGAGCCGCCCAGCGGATCGATCGTGAGCGTCACGCCGGTTTCCTCCGCGATGATCTGCTGCGTCCGCAGGGCGACGGTGACCGCGTCCTCGGTCGGCAGCGCCCACGTCTCGTCGTAGGAGTTCGTGTGCAGCGACTGGGCGCCGCCGAGCACCGCTGCCAGCGCCTGGATGGCCACGCGCGCGACGTTGTTCAGCGGCTGCTGCGCCGTCGCCGACACACCGGCGGTTTGCGTGTGCGTGCGCAGCCGCATCGACTCGGCCTTTTTCGCGCCGTAGCGCTCCTTCATGAAGCGCGCCCACATGCGGCGCGCTGCGCGCAGCTTGGCGATCTCCTCGAAGAAGTCGTTGTGGATATCGAAGAAGAACGACAGCCGCGGCGCGAAGCTGTCGACGTCGAGCCCGCGCGCCAGCGCGGCCTCCACGTAGCCCAGGCCGTCGGCCAGCGTGAAGGCGAGCTCCTGCACAGCCGTCGAGCCCGCCTCGCGGATGTGGTAGCCCGAGATCGAGACGGGATTGAAGCGCGGCACGTGCCTGGACGTGAACTCGATCATGTCCGTCACGATGCGGACGGCGGGATCGGGCGGGCAGATCCATTCCTTCTGGGCGATGAACTCCTTGAGCATGTCGTTCTGCATCGTGCCGCCGATGCGGTCCCACGCCACGCCCTGCTTGTCGGCGATGGCCAGGTACATGGCGAGGGCGACCGACGCCGTGCAGTTGATGGTCATCGACGTCGTGACGTCGCCGAGCGGGATGTCGGCGAAGAGCCGCTCGAAGTCGTCGAGGGTCGAGATCGACACGCCCTCCTTGCCCACCTCGCCGCGGGCGCGCGGATGATCGGCGTCGTAGCCCATCAGTGCGGGCATGTCGAAGGCGGTGGAGAGCCCCGTCTGACCCTGCGCGAGCAGGTACTTGAAGCGCAGATTGGTGTCCTCGGGGCGCCCGAAGCCCGCGAACATCCGCATCGTCCACAGCCGCCCGCGATACATCGTCGGGTACACGCCGCGCGTGAACGGGTACTGCCCGGGCTGGCCCAGCCGGTCTTCGTAGCGTCCCGAGACGTCGTCGGGCGTGTAGATCGGCTCGAGCGGGATGCCCGAGAGCGACTCGAACTTCACGTCCCGCTCCTTCCACTCGCGCTTGTCGCTCATCCTCGCCTCCCCGACGCGCCGGCGATCACTTGAGCACCTCGCGCGCGATGACCAGCTTCTGGATCTGCGACGTGCCCTC
>WNGM01001469.1_pt1 | contig 22700 bp, 25 predicted proteins | sample 5400571 | NCBI WGS metagenome assembly WNGM01 (sample SAMN13153378, study PRJNA577476) | soil metagenome | isolation source: 100 cm soil or saprolite under Garry oak tree replicate 2 | place: USA:California | collected 2016-06-15 | reverse complement strand
GAGACAGAACTCGTTGCCCTCGATGTCCTGCATCACGAGGCACGACTCGTTGTCGCCATCGGCAGGCAGTAGTCGCACGCGTACCGCGCCGAGCGCGACCAGTCGTGCGCATTCGGCCTCAAGTGCGGCCAGGCGCTCTTCACCCACGAGCCCGGTGCCGACCCGCACGTCAAGATGCAGCCGATTCTTGACGACCTTGCCTTCGGGAACGCGCTGGAAGAACAGTCGCGGGCCCACACCTGAGGGATCAATGCATGCGACCGCTGAACCCTGATGCTCAGGCGGCAGCGCGCGATCGAAATCGTCCCAGGTAGCAAACCCCTCCGGTGGCGGCGGTACGACGTACCCCAGCACCTCGCACCAGAAACGAGCGACGCGCTCAGGTTCTGCGCAGTCGAAGGTGACTTGGATCTGCTTGACCGACGCCATCGGTCCACCATAGAGGCGGGGTATTTCGTCGTCTCCACGGGCCCGCCCCTGGCTAAGGGCCCTCCGCTGAATTACGCGGGTTTGTCCGAGACGGATGCCTATCGTGTATGGTATGGCGACGGTTGAGGTTGATGAGGATCGTTTCGCGGCCATGCTGGCGGAGCTAAAACCGCATCTGGACGAGCGGCAGTGGCGGCTGACGCTGGGGGCGCAGGCGCGGGCGCTGGGCCGGGGCGGGATCAGCCGGGTCGCCGCCTTGACCAGGTCGCATCCCGACACGGTGTCGCGGGGTGCGCGCGAGCTGGAGCAGGGCATCGAGCCGGGCGGGCGGGTGCGTCAGGCGGGCGCGGCCCGGCCACCGGCAACCGACCTCGATCCGGAGCTGGTGGATGAGCTGCGGAAGCTGGTGGAGCCGCAGACGCGCGGTGATCCGATGCAGCCGCTGTTGTGGACGACCAAGTCAACGCAGAACCTGGCCGATGAGCTGGCCGGGCAAGATCATGCGGTGAGCGCGGACACCGTCGGCCGTCTGCTGAAAGGCCGGCTCGGCTACAGCTTGCAGGGCAACGCCAAGACCATTGAGGGCAAGCAGCATCCGGACCGTGACGCGCAGTTCCGCTATATCAATGACCTGGTGGTGTGGTGCCTGGCGGCCGGCATCCCGGTGATCTCGATCGACTGCAAGAAGAAAGAGCTGGTCGGCAACTTCAAAAACGGCGGGGCCGAGTGGGCGCCGAAGGGTTCTCCCCGCCAGGTCAACGACCACGACTTCGCCGACAGGCAGCTCGGCAAGGTCGCCCCGTACGGAATCTACGATCTGGCCGCCAACGCCGGGTGGGTCAGCGTGGGAACCGACCATGAGACGGCGGCATTCGCTGTGGAGTCGATCCGCCGCTGGTGGAACTCCGCCGGCGCGCAGGCCTACCCGGGTGCCCGCCAGCTGCTGATCACCGCGGACTGCGGGGGGTCCAACGGCAGCCGCCGCAGGCTCTGGAAGGTGGAACTGGCCCGGCTCGCCACCGAGCTCGGGATCGAGATCACGGTTGCGCACCTGCCCCCCGGTGCCAGCAAGTGGAACAAAATCGAGCACCGGCTGTTCTCGGCGATCTCGATGAACTGGCGGGGCCGCCCGATGGAAAGCCACGAGGTGATCCTGGAGACCATCCGGGCCACCACGACCCGCACCGGGCTGAGGGTGCAGGCCGAGCTGGACACCGGCAGCTACCCGACCGGCATCAAGATCTCCGACAAGCAGATGAAGAACCTGAACGCCCAGGTCATTACCCCGCACGAGTTCCACGGGGACTGGAATTACAGCATCGCGCCCGGACACCTCGGTCTTGATCACGACACGCCCGACATAACCTAGCTAATTTTGCGGAGAGCCCTAGGAGCCTGCTGAACAAGGCCCAAATTCGACCGATTGCATTTATAAGTTCGCAGGTCAGAGCCCTGCGGAGTGATCACTAATGGCTTTATAAGTTCGCAGGTCAGAGCCCTGCGGAGTGATCACTAATGGCGTTATTCAGCGGCCTCCTAGCCCGAGTTTCCTAGCTATCTCGATCTTGATGGGCTGACGCCTGGCCTGGTTCAGCGCTGGCCTGCGGTGATCCGGCGTGTCGGCTTGCTTCTGGACGCCGAATATCCTATGACCTAAAGTTATGGCGAGCCTGTACAAGAAGGTGATCAGCGGGAAGCCGTACTGGTACCTGCGGGAGATGGGCTGGGCCGACGGCAAGCCGAAGCTGGTCTCCGAGCGGTACCTGGGCAGCGCAGCCGACATCGAGGCACTGCTGGATGCGCGCGAGGCCGCGGTCATGCCCGAACGCACCCGGCACCTGGCCTTCGGCGACGTGGCCGCGGCCTGGGGCGTGCTGGATGACCTCGGCGTGGCCGCCATCATCGATGAGGTGGCCGGGGCGCGGCGCGGCGATGCGGGCGCCAGCGCGGGCACCTACCTGGTCCTGGCGGCGCTGAACCGGCTGGTCGCCCCGTGCTCGAAGCTGGGCTTCGCGGACTGGTGGAAGACCACCGCCGCCGACCGGTTCACCAAGATTCCCGCCTCCGTGCTTGATCACAGGCGTTTCTGGACCGCGATGCGCGCCGTCACCATGGAGCAGCTGGCGGAGATCTCCCGCCGGATCGCGGTGCGGATCGTCGAGGTCTCCGGCGTGGACTGCTCCTCCGTCGCCCTGGACATGACGAACTTCGCCACGTTCATCGACACCGGCAACCAGAAGGCGCCCATCGCGCAGCGGGGCAAGGCCAAGCAGAAACGCTCCGACCTGCGGCTGGTCGGGCTGGGGCTGGTGGTCACCCGCGACGGGGGAATCCCGCTGACCTGGCACGCCTACCCGGGCGACCGGCCCGACGTCACTCAGTTCCCCGCCATGACCGGCCAGCTCCTGGGCCAGTACCAGGCGGTCTGCGCCGCGGTCGGCGTCCCGGCCACAGCCGCGGACATGACCGTGGTCTTCGACGCCGGGCAAAACAGCGAGGCGAACTTCGCGCACCTGGCCGCGACCGGGCTGAGCTGGATCGGGTCAGTGCCCGCCTCCGACTGCCCCGACCTGACCGCCCTGCCCGCCTCGGCGCGCAGCATCGTCGATGAGGACAGGTTCGCCGGGCTGACCGCCTACGACACCCGCCGCCAGGCCTACGGCACCAGCCGGCGCGCGATCCTCACCCACTCCCCGGAACTGCACGAGGCCCAGGCTCGCGGGTTCGACGGCACCACGCTGGCCAAGGCCGCCAGGAAACTCGACGAGCTGGCCGCCACGCTGGCCCGCGGCAAGACCCGCCGGCCCCGGGAGAAGGTAGCCGCGGAGATCGAGGCCATCACCAAGAAGCCCTGGGTCCGGCAGGTGGTCACCTGGCAGCTGGACGGCAGCCAGCCCAGGGACCTGCGCCTGACCTGGTCGGTAAACCCCGAAGCCCGGGCCGCCCTGGAGGAAGACATCTTCGGCAAGCACGTGCTGATCACCAGCCACGACGACTGGCCGGTCCCGGAGGTCGTCGCCGGGTACCGATCCCAGTCCGAAGCAGAGTTCTCCTTCCGCCAGATGAAAGACACTCATGTGGTGTCCTTCTCCCCGATGCACCACTGGACCCAGCACAACATCCGCGTCCACGTGTTCACCTGCGTCCTGGCCCTGCAGATCGCCCACCTGATGCGCCGCAAGGCCGCCCAGGCCGGGCCGCCGATGTCCGTCCGCCAGCTACTGGGCAGGCTGGCCGGCATCGGCGAAACCGTGCTCATATACCCGTCCGCCGGCGGCCGGCCCAAAGCCCGGCGACCAGCGCAGGCTGTATCAGATCTTCGGCCTCGACCGCTGGGCACCCAGAAGTTAGGTCATAGGCGCACAACCACCCGGCACACGCCACCGCCTGCGGAAACGCCACCAAGATCAACTTAGCTAGGAAACTCGGGCTAGGTTGTGGCGCATGCGGCCGGCTCTTGAAGATGAGTGGGACCTTTAGCCGTGGGATGACGATCCTGACGGTGTCGATGCCCACTACATTCGGGAGTCCAGTGAGCCCGAGATCGACGACGAGGATCGAGAGATCTGGCTTTAGGTATACAGCCCACGCAGTTAGTACGATGACCCGGCGGGTAGTGCCTGGCATCGTCTTGACGTCCGCTCATCATGCAGATCCGGTCGCTGGCGGGCGGGTTGACCTGATCTTCGACTCGGCTGGTGATCGTCGGGGGAGTCGTCGTGTCCTTAGTGCGGCGGCGCTGCATGCCTTGTTTGAGGGAAGCTTGGCTACGCGGGCTAGCCGGGCGTTGTCCAGTTCAGGTGTGAGTCGGCGGAGCGATGACTGTGAAACTGCGGGTCAGGCTGCGTGTGCGGACGCTGTCCGTGCCTGTCCGTGGTGTTGGCCGTTTCGCGTCACTGCCGGCACGGACATATAGCGGACAGGGCCGGTTATTCACCTGATCCATCTGGGAGTTTGGCCAGGTCAGCGGCCATTCCGATGGGTAGGGTGAAACGGTCTGTACCGTCGGCTCAGCCTACGTTGGTTCGAACCCAACACCTGCCACTACCTGCGGAAACGGCCCGTGGCCTGCGTTTTCTCGGTCTCGCGTGCTGGTGCTTTGGGCCTGATGGCGTCCCGCTGTGTCCATGGGAGTCCGGCTGTTTCCGGCTGTGCACGGACATATAGCGGACAGCGACCGCGATCATGAACCCGGTCTGGCGGCCGAGACGGGCGGGATCCGGGTGGCTGATGGCGCTGAATTTCGCTGCCGTTTGGCGCGCTGCCAGGCGGCGTAGTGATCCCGCCCTGGAAGCCCGCGATGGACCTCCGTTGGACCTGTCATCTACCCCCGCGGACATGGGCGCAGGCGCCGGCTATCTGGCTGACGACAGCCTCGAGTTCGCATAGCCCATGGCGTCTGTCTACTGCCGTGAGTGCGGCCCTGCATGGTTGAGCTGCGGCTCCGTGCCTGCGGATTAAGAGTCCGCTGCTCTGTTCGATTTTGCATCTCTACCTCGTATCATTATGTGCCGCGATGTGCCGCGACCTGCCGGACTGTACGGCAAGCCACAAGAGCGGGGGCCGCGCGGTGCCGGCCGCTACCGGGCCGTACCGCGACATCCGAGCAAACATGGAGCAAACATGGGGGCGGCCGTTCGCTCAGGCGGCAGATACAGTCCGTAATACTGCCTGCTAGCGTGGCGCAAGCTGGGCGCGTTCCCGGCCTCTGGGACTGTCCTGATGATCATGACGTATCGCACGCTCCTGGTGCTCGGACGTCTGGTGCGGAGGCTTGCCCGGGCCTCACGGTGACGTGGAGTGATTGACCTCGGGTAGACCTGCGATGTACCTCGCGTGGACCTGAGCAAGGTTTACCTAGTAGAGGGTCAGCCGCAGTCTGTATGACGCGAGGGCTCACATGGCCATCGCTCAGGTGGCGGAGCATGCCGCCCGACCGGTGGCAGCTGATCTGCTGGCTTCCATCTTCATGCTCGGGCGACGGCAGAGGCGCGGTCGGGGTAGGCGCGGATGTCGATGATCTGGGCGCCGTCGACGGTGAAGACCTGGTAGAGCTGCTGCGGTGGCGCGGGCCGGGCTCCTTCGGCTTGGAGCGCCACGCTGAGCCCGAGCACAACGGCGTCACGGTCGAATTCGACGCTGTGCACGGCGGCCATCGTTCCGTCGGCCAGGAGCCCGCGATACCAGTCGAGTACCTGCTGACTGTTTCGGCAGACGCCGGTCCAGCTGACCTGGGGGTGCAGGAGCGACGCGAGGAGGTCCAGGTCGCGGTCTCGGTAGGCGGCTTCGAGATGCCGCGCCACATCGGCCATGACGCCGGTGCCGATCGAGCCGGGAACCTCCGCAAGGTCCTCGGGTTGCTGCTCCGCGGAGTCGCCGGGGCCGATGCCGTACCGTCGCAGCAGAACCATGACCTCCTCGCTGGGCGGTTTCCCCAGGATCCACACACCCTCGCGCGAGGCGCCGGCCTCGATCAGCAGGCGTACCGTCTTGATCCAGTCGCCCGGTGTCCCGGCCTGCTCTCTGCTGCCCACGGTGGCGAACGCCAGCGGGGTGCCGTCGAAACGGCCGTCTCGGGCGTCGGCATCCGCACCGGCGCCGAGCAGCACCGCGACTGCCGCCGCGTTCCCGTGGTAGGCGGCCTCGTGCAGCGGCTCGTCGCCGAAGCGGCGGGCGCGCGGGGAGAAGCCGAGGTCGAGCATCAAGGCGACGGTCTGGGCCGGGCGGGACCCGGCAGCCTCCACGATCACCGCCTGGTCCTGGTCGGTAAGCCGGTCGCGCAGATCCGGGCGGTCGGCCACAAGCGGCTCGGCTGCCTGACGGTCACCGGTGAGGCAGGCGCCGATGAACCGGTCCACGTCGGTGCGGTCATCGGGTGCGCCGGCAGCTCTCAGCCGGGCCGCGGTGTCTTCCTGCCCGGCACGGACGGCAAGGCGGAGCGCCGACATGCCGTCTTCGCCGATGGCCCGCGGATCCGCTCCGGCGCCGAGGAGGGCGGCCACCACGGGATAAGAGGCATTGGCCGCCGCGTCTGGCAGCACTTCGGTCGCCTGCTCCGCCGCCTCTGCGCTGTTCGCCTCGGGAGCTTCAAGGAGCAGCAGCATCGCATCGGGATTGTCGTTGTAGACGGCAGCGCCCAGGGCCCAGGTCCGGGCCACCCGGGCACCGTGGGAGAGCAGCAGCCGCAGGCATCGCTGGTCGCGATGGGCGATGGCGTCGCCGATGGGCTGTCCGGGGTCAGGGTAGGCGCCGGCGTCGAGCAGCATCTCGGTGATGGCCGGGTTGTTGAGCTCCACCGAGCCCCTCAGGGCGGAGCGGTAGCGGGTACGGTCCCCGTCGTTGGTGTTCGGGCTGGCGCCGGCGTCGAGCAGCAGGCGGACGACTTCTGCCATCCCAGGTTCCCGGCCCGGGTCGATCTGAGGCCACCGGGAGTAGCAGGCGTACAGCAGCGGCGGCCAGCCTCGCTCCTCGTCGATGGCCACCGCTGCAGCGGGGTCGGCGGCAAGTATCTCCCGTACCGCCTCGGCGTCGCCAAGCACAGTCGCGGCGAGCAGGCCGCGCCGGGCGAGACCCGGATCGGCACCGAAGGTGTCACGAGCCTGCCGAAGGCGCCCCTCGATCACTGCGCTGACGAATGCCTGCGCACGCCGGTCGGCATCGGCTGCCGTGTCGATAGCCGCCTTGAGTCTGGGCCAGCTCGCAAACCCCAGCTCGCGGGCGATGACCAGCTGTGCCGAGGCCAGACTGGCTGCGCCCCGGAGCGCGGCTGGGTGGTGGCGGCCGAAGCGCTCCACCGCCGCCGCGTCGCCGCGGCGGGCCGCATCGCGCAGCTCCTTGGCCTGGCGGCGCAGCTGGCCGAGATCGGGGCGCTCGGGAAGCGAATCGGACATGGCGTCTCCATGTTCCGCCTGCGGTCCGCTGCTCAGGCCGAGGAAGAGGCCACCGTCAGGAAGTGAGGCTATCCGGAGGTGGACTCAGTCCTTCCCGCGGACCCGGCGGCACCCTCTAGCGCCACACCAACCCTACCTGCGCATAGGCCCGCGCCAGAGAACGGGGCGCCTGGCCCGGCCAGCCCGCCGAAGCAGCGACCACCGGCGTGCCATCGCGCACTCCCGGCACAGCGGGTCTGAGACGAAGGAGGCTCGGTGCGAAGGTGCTGCCGTTGTTTCAGCGGCCTGCGGGCGTGTTCTGGCTCGTCCGCCGGTCAGGGCGAGCCGGTCACCGCCTGGGGCAGGCTGCTGAGGCCGCTGATGGCCCGCGGGTCGCCGGTGACGTCATGGCCGGCGGATGCCACGCTGTGGCGTCGACCCTGTCGTCAGCCGGCCCGCCCGGCTGGAGGAGCTCGTATTCCTTGACGAGGTGGTGCGTGCTGGCTGATCTGCCGGCATCACCGAGAGCGCGGCGATCGCAGTCCAGGAGTTCCCAGTAGCTCGTCGAGGTCTATGGCGGCGTCCTCAGGTGGCGCGCCCTGTGGCATCACGTTCGTAACCACCCATGTGGGCACGAGGCCAGGACCACAGACCTCGACGCAGTATCGCTGGCGGAGTTCCGCGACAGCTTGCGCCTGCAGGCCGGGATCTGGCCACAGCGGGGCGGCGTTGCTAGCTGGATTATCTCGATCCGCTGGGCGCGGACGCCGCGCGCATCGACGAACACCCGGCCGGTGCACGCGACTTCGGCGTAGATCGGGGGATCGCGGTCGTGCGCGCTGTCGCTGAGGTAGCCGGGCAGCGAGTCGAGCGTTCCCTCGATCGCCGCATACAGGCCACATCGGCAGCCTGGGGCGGGAGCCGGATGTCCGGCTTGGTAGCAGATGGCGTCGATGGCCGGCGAGGGGAAATGTTCGAAGTCCGGGTTGTGGATGAGCGGCGCGGACAGCACCAAGCCGCTGTCTGACCGGCGCACCCGGAAGAGCCGCCACCCGATGAGCGGCTGCTCCTCGGGAAAGTGCAGCTCCCGCTCTTCCATGGAGGTAAGCATGCCGGGCCGGAACCCTGGGCTGGGCCCTGCTGCTCATGCCGTGCCGCCGAGCAGCGGGCCGAAGTTGCGCCGTCCCCTCTCCACGGCGGCGTCCTGGTCCAGGATCTGGCCGTCGATATCGCCCCGGGCGGTGAGGTATGCCTGTGCGCTGTCGCGGCTGGCGTGGAAGGTGGTGTTCGGGCACGTCACGTCCCAGGATCCGCAGCCGGTCCCGCAGTCGCGGGTGGTCGCGAAGACCACGACCGCGGTGGCCGGGGTCCACCGCCACACGCCGCCGCGGACCGATACCACGACGGGCGCGGCGTCGCGGGGGTCGACAGCGGTGATCCGGCCGTCCCGCGCGGCCATGGCGGGGATGCCGAGGGCGTCGATCGCGCACATCGCGTACACGGCCGGGAAGCCGTCGAGTTCGACCTGCGGGCGGGTGGGCGTGCCGGAGAACGGGTAGGCCACACGGACCAGGCCGTTGGTGGCGTGGATGAGGTCGGCGGCCTCCAGTTCGGCTACCGCGGCGTCGCTGAGGCCCAGGCCCGCGGCGGCGCCGGCGATCCAGCCGGTAGCCGGCGGGTTTCCGGTCCGCAGGAACCGGCGCAGCACCGCCCGGTGCAGCTCACGCAGCGGCCCGGGCAGCGCTGCCTGACGGCGGGCGCTGCCGATCCAGCCTGGCTCATCTGGCCGGGTCATCAGGAATCTCTCTGTCGCGCCGGTCAGGCGGCCCGGCCACGGCATCCGGCAGCGAGGATGCATCCCGCGGGTATGGCGGTGGCTGGCGGCGGGTGGCCAGGATCCAGTAGATGATTCCGGCTGGCGGGAACGCGATGAGCAGGCACAGCAGCAGGCACCGGTCAAGATCCATGCCGGTTCCCGCGCCCGGAGCCGGGGCCGCGGCGGGCAGATCCGGAAACACCGGCCTGCGGTGTGCCTGCTGTGCTGAGATCGCGCCGGGCAGGTCGCTGGTCAGGCCGGACAGGTCCGCGCGGGTCTTCGCGGCGTAGGCCACGCCGATCCGCTTGTCTAGTTCGGCGCGGGTCAGGCGGCCCTCGGCGTAGGCCATGCGGAGGTCCTCGGCGGCCTGATCGCGTTCGGTATCCGACGCCCGGACCGCCGGTTCGCCGGAGGTGGCCTGGGCTTGGCTCATGTGCCGTCTCCTTTCTTTTCTGTGTCGCCCCGATGTTCGCCGGGGCCTGCCCCGCCGGTGCCCGCCAGGGCGCCCATCGCGGCGTCCAGGGGAAACGAGCCGGGCGCCAGGTGCCACTGGGCCATCAGCCCGTACAGGCCCGCCATGAACAGCCGCGCCCGCAGGGCCGGGTCAGTGCCCGCGGGCCACTGCCCGGCGGCGACGCCGGCCTGGAACAGGCCGGTGAGCTGATCGAGGCTCGCGACGTTGGCGGCCTGGACCTTGGCGGCGATGGCGGGCTCGTAGGCGGCGAGCGTGGTGGCTTCCATGAGCACCCGGCAGGTCTGCGGGTTGCCGGTGACGTGGTCGGCGATGGCCGACGCCACCACCGCCAGAGCGATGCGCGGGGACCGGCGCGCGGGCTCGGCGAGCCCGCCGATAGCCGCGTCGACCCGGGCGGCCAGGCCGCAGTCCCACTCCTCGGTCAGCGCGATGAACAGCGCCTCCTTGCCGGGGAAATACAGGTACGGGGTTCCCTTGGACACACCCGCCGTCTCGGCGATGTCGGCCATCGTGGTGGCGTGATAGCCGGCCCGGGCAAAGCATTCCGCCGCGGCGGCGATGATCTGGTCCCGGCGCGCGGTGCGCGCCTCGTCGGCGATCTTGGGCACCGGGCGTTCCTACCGCGGCACCCGGCGCCCGGTGCGCGCCGCGACCGCCTGCTCCAGCCCGTAACCCGCGGCCAGGATCACCAGGTAAACGACCGCTTCGGTGCCCGTCCGGTACCAGGACAGCGCGGACCCGGGCACCAGCGCCACGGCGAAGCCGAGCGCCGCGGTCAGCAGGAAGCCCGGCCCAGTGACGGCGCAGTGAGTCTCCCGGCAGCGCGGGGAGTTCAGCAGGCAGTACACGCCGATGGCCGTCACGTAGGTGCTCGCGATTTTTAGGACTGGAGGTTCCCCCTGTCAAAGGCGGCACGCTCAGGCGCAGCCTGGCCGGCATCGTGGCGGACGGCCTCCCGCTGGCGGGCCCCGCGCTGGCCGGTCGTCCCGGGTCAGCAGCCGGGGTCGTCGTTCGCGCAGTCGAGGCCGCGGATCATCAGGTCGATGCCGAGGGTGAACTGCTCGTCCATGTCGCAGCGGCCGCAGAACAGCATGGCGAGCCGGAGCAGGTGGTCGGGGGCGTCGCGGGGCACCATCTGGGTGACCCGGCGCATCTGGGACAGCTCGTCGCCGGGCCAGGGGCCGCACTCGGCACAGCGGGTGAAGCAGGCCTCGGCGAGCGCGTATCCGTGCGCGTAGACATAGACGGTGCGCAGCACGTCCAGCGCCCGGTCCTCGGTGAACCCTTCCCGCATCAGCAGCCGCACGTAGGCGTCGACCTGCTCCAGCCGCCGGGTGGGCATCACCGGCCTGCTGACCAGCAGTGGCGCGGCGGCCGGGTGGCGCAGGATCATGGCCCGGATCTCGCGGGCGAGGTGCCGCAGGGCGTCCCGCCAGTCCATGCCGTCCGCGGGCGGAATCTCCGCTTCGGAGGTCATGGCCTCGACGATGCCGTCGAGCAGCGCGTCCTTGCTGGCCACGTGGCTGTACAGCGACATGCCCTGCACGCCGAGCTCGGCGCCCAGCTTGTGCATGGACAGCGCCGCCAGGCCGTTGGCATCGGCGAACTCCAGCGCCGCCCGCAGCACCTTCTGCCTGGTCAGCCGGGGGCGCGCGGCGCTGTCCGCGGGACCTGCCACCGCGGGGCCGCCCGTGACTGCGGGGTTTCCCGCCATCGGGGTGCCGTTTCCCGCCATGCTCGCGGCGCGGGCCGCTCTTGCCCGTGGGGCCATGCTTCCCTCCCGGTCCTTCAGTTGCAAGCTTACGACATATGGATTACCTTCCCTGTGAAGCTTACGTCATAAGGAAAGGTGCCAAGGGAGGTGCCGGGATGCTGGACGACCAGCGAGGCGACGGCAGGGGTGGTGCCCGGCCGGCGATCGCGCTGTCCGGGCTGACCAAGCGGTACCGGCGGGGCAAGGACTGGCTCACCGCCGTGGACGACTCACGCTCACCGTCCCGGCCGGGCAGGTGATCGGCCTGCTGGGTCCGAACGGCGCGGGCAAGACCACCACGATCAAGATGGCCTGCGGGCTGATCCTGCCCACCGCCGGGACGATCCGGATCAACGGGTATGACGTGGGGCGCCAGCGCGCGAGTGCGGTGCGGCAGATCGGCGCGGTGCTGGAGGGGTCCCGGAACGTGTACTGGCCGCTGACCGCGTGGCAGAACCTGATGTACTTCGGCCGGCTGAAGGGCCTGCGCGGGCAGGAGATCAGGCCGCGGGCCGAGCGGCTGCTGACCGGCCTGGGGCTGTGGGAGCGGCGGAACGAGACCGTCGGGTCCTACTCCCGCGGCATGCAGCAGAAGGTCGCGATCGCCGCCGCGCTGATCACCGACCCGCCGGTCCTCCTGCTGGACGAGCCGACCATCGGCCTGGACGTGCAGGCCGCGCGGACCGTGCGGGACTGGATAGCGCACCTGGCCGCCGACGAGGGCAAGACGATCGTGCTGACCGCCCACCAGCTGCCGATCGTGCAGGAACTCGCCGGCCGGATCGCGGTGATCAGGAACGGGACGGTCATCGCCGACCTGCCCACGGCCAGCCTGCTGGCCCGGTTCGCCGAGGACCGGTTCGAGGTCCGGGCCGGCGGGCTGCTGCACGGCTTCGCGGGCGCGCTGCCGGCCGGGGCCCGCGCCGAGGCGGACGCCGGCGCCACCCGGGTCACCCTCCGCGACGCCGACCAGGGCCGGCTGGCCGACTTCCTGGGTGAGCTGCGTGCGAAGGACATCCCGCTGCTGTCGGTCACCCAGGCCCAGCCCGATCTGGAGGAAATCTTCCTCCGGCTCATCGGCACGGGCACACCCGACGACACCGCCAGCCGGGCGGCGGCAGACCGGGAGCCGGTGTCATGACCGCGGTCACCATTCCGGGCGTCGGCGATCCCGCGGCCGCGCCGGGCGGCTTCGCGCCGCGGGTCTTCGCCGCTGAGGCGGGCAAGGGGCTGCGGCTGATGTGGCGCCGCCGCGCGGTCGTGATCAGCGGCATCGTGCTGAACGGGTTCCTGTACCTGATGATCCAGTTCTTCATCGGCGGCGGGCACCTGCCGCTGCCGGTCCTGGCGCTGACCCTGCCGGGGCTGTTCGCCTACGTCGTCGCCGCGACCGCGGCGCTGCAGGGCAGTGGCGGGATCGCCGAGGAGGTCAACGGCGGCACGCTGGAGCAGGCGCACCTGTCCCCGGCCCGGCCATCCCTGCTGGCGGCCGGCCGGCTCGCCGCGCTCGCGGTGGAGGGCTCATCCCCGCCGTCGTGCTCGCCCTTGCCTACGGGTTCGGGTACGGGCCGCACTGGGTGATCCGCCCCGATTCGCTGGTGCCGCTGGCGCTGATCATCGCCGACGGGCTCGGCTACGGGCTGCTCATGACCGCGCTGACGCTGCGCGTGGCCAGCATCGGCGCCGTGGTGCACGTGTTCAACATGGCGGTCATGTTCTTCGGCGGCATGTTCATCCCCGTCACGCTGTTCCCCCACGGCATCGAGATCTTCGCCCGGTTCATTCCCACCACGCTCGGCACCGAGGTGCTGAACACCACCCTGGCCGGCCGCGGCCTCGGCGCCGCCTGGTCCGGCGGCACCCTGCCCTGGCTGCTCGCGCACGTCGTGGTGCTGGCCGGCCTTGGCTGGGTCACCTACTCGCGCACGCTGCGCCGCGCCCGGCGCGAAGGAGGCCTGTCCCCGCGATGACCAGCTTTGTAACCGCCCTGGGTAACGAGGTCCGCAAGGGCCTGTGGTTCGCCTGGTCCGAACGGCTGCAGATCGCCCTGGAACTGCCGTTCTTCACCGTGTTCATCCTGCTGCTCGGGCCGATGCTCGGCTCCGGCCGCCAGATCGCCGCCGGGCACCTGAGCTGGACCCTGAACAGCGGCCGGATATCGCTGCTCATGATCGCGTTCGTCCCGGCCATGTTCTTCTACTTCCAGGCGGTCAAGCTGTTCTGGCGGCTGCTGGGCGAGATCCAGGCCGGCACCATCGAGCAGGTCTACCTGTCCCCGCTGCCGTCCTGGCTGGTCGCCGCCGCCGGGCGGGTGACCGCCGCGCTCATCGAGACCCTCGTCCTGATGGGGGTCACCTACGGCCTGGTCAGCGCGTTCGTCACCCTGCACTTCCACTGGACCCCGGCCGCGCTGGTCCCGGTGGCGTTCCTCATCCTCACCGCCATCGGCTACTCGCTGATCATCGCCGGGCTGACCCTGCTGTGGAAGCGCATCCAGTTGCTCCAGGAGACCATGCTGCTGCTGCTCATGGTCTTCGCGATCTCGGCGCTGCCGGTGCTGACCGTCCCCGGCTGGTTCACCGCCATCGGCCGCGTGTTCCCGGTCACTCCCGCCGTGGCCAGCCTGTACGGGGTGATGCTCGGCCATCGCGGCGTCACCGGCCTGTGGGGCACCGGCGGCCTGGTCTGGGTCGCCGTCACCGCCGCCGCCTACCTCGCCGCCGGCCTCGTCGTCTTCCGCGTGCTGGAACGCATCACCAGATCACGCGGCGCCCTCGCCGCCTACTGACGGATTAGGACTCACAACATGACCAGCATCGAGCACGACAACGACGCAGGCCTCGCCGGCGTCTCGGCCGGATGCGGCAGGATCGGCGCCGGTGATCCGGACGAGCGGGTCACGGTTACCTGCGCGGTCATCGGGCTGACCAATTTCGGTGAGCGACCCGTCCCGAGCACCCGCCTGGCCGAGGTGCTGGGCCGGCCGGTGAGGGAGGCCGAGGCGATGGCCCGGGCAGTGAGGCTGGCCCGGCACGCGGGTCGAGGACGGGCTCATCACCGTCAACCCCGAGTGCGCCAAGTCGGCTGCCCGGCGTTACGTCCGGATCGGTGACCGCTGGTTCGGCGTGACCGGGTGCGCGTGCGACATCTTCTGGGCCGCGCCCCTCGTCCGTCCCTCCCTTCACCTGGAGGAAACCTGCATGTCGAGCCCGTCGGCGCTGTTACGGCGATGCTCCGCCCGCAATAGTGCAGGAATCAGCTCGAGACGGCGGGCGACGTCGAGGAGGTCGACGCCAGCGTGTGCGTGCAGATGCCTCTTTTCGCCTCTGCCGAGGCGGATCAAGGATGGCTCGGCGCCCACCCAGGCGGCCGGGTCTTCCCCGTCAGGCAGGCGTGGGACCTGAGCGGCCTTCGCGAATTGCGGGACCGGATGTCGGCCCTGCTGAACCGAGGCAACTGATCACATGCCTGCCGTGGGCGTCAAATCTTCTTGACGCCTGCTGAGTCGTCAAGCTAGTTTGACGGCATGGGTGTCGAGCTGGGGGAGACGAGGCGGTTGGTCGAGGCTGCCGCAGGTCCTGATCCGGGGGCCGGATTCGCTGCCGTGGTGGCGCTGCGCGGGCTGGTGGAGGTGCTGGAGGAGCTGCAGGTTGATAACGCCCGGGCGCAGGGCTGGTCATGGCGGGATATCGCCAGGCGGCTGGGGGTTACCAAGCAGGCCGTTCATTACAAGCACGCGCTGCGTTTCCGGGGGCGGTGAGCGGCGTGCAGGACCGGCTGTCCGCTGAGGCGCGCGAGGTGATGAGGCTGGCCCTGGCTGAGTCCGGGCAGCTCGGCCACGGGTATCTCGGGACGAGCATGTGCTCCTGGGCTTGCTCGCCGGGCAGGCCAGCGTGGCGTCGTCGCTACTGCGAGCATACGGCCTCGATCTGGCGAGCGCCCGCGCCGAGCTGCAGCGGCTGTCCGCGGCCGGGCTGATGCCCCGCTCGCGCGCCGATGACGCCGGCGCGCTGCGGGCGGTGGGGATCGATGTGGAGGCGGTGCGCCAGCGGCTGGTCACCGCGTTCGGCGCGGACGCGGTCGGGGCGGCGGTCTGGCGGGCCAGCCGGCGGCCGTGGTGGCGCGGCGGCGGCCGTCGCCGCACGCCGCTGTGCGGCCCGCCGTTCTTCGCCAAGCGCGCCCTGTACCTGGCCAGCTGCCATGCCCAGAGCCGGGAGGCGGCCGCCGTGACGCCCGAGCACCTGCTCCACGGCGTGCTTCGGGACCTGGAAGACCCCTACGGTGCCCCGCTGGGACGGCGCGGGCGCAGGCACCTGGCCCAGCTCGGCTGGACCATCGGGCCGGTCAATCCGGCCAGCGCGCTGCTGCAGGCCCACGACGTCGATCCGATCCGGCTGCGGACCGAGCTTGACCGCGTGTCCTCCTGATCCCCGGGGTGTGGCTGCCATGCCGGAGCCCGGCGTCGTGGAGGCCGCCTGGGATAGCTGCTAGCCTCCGCCCGGTGCCGCGGAGGTCAGCCCTCCTGCCCGTCAGGCCGGTGGTGACCGGCTGTCACGCGTCACGGCGCCGAGCGCAGATCGCGGTGTGACCTGCGGGGGGCGCAGAGCCGTGCCTGGCCCGGTCACCGGCTGGCCCCGCCGAGTTCGGCGACGGCGCGGGCGAGCATGTCCTCGACCAGGAGCCGCTCGGATCCCCAGTCCTCGCGCAGGTCGTCCAGGAAGCCGATGATCGTGACCACGTCGGCCCACGGGTGGTAGGCGGCCCCGGCCGCCTGCTGCCACAAGGCGGTGAACCGCTCCGCCGCGCCGGCGCCGAGGGTAAGCAGGTTCACCCGGCAGTGCGCCACGTCGGTCACGGCCGGGCCGGTGTCGGCGGCCTGCCAGTCGACGACCCCGGATACCTTGCTCCATCGCCACAGCACGTTGCCAGGGTGAAAGTCGCCGTGCACCAGCACCCGCGGCAGGACGGGCGCAGGCTGGCGGTAAATCTCCGCGGCCCGCCCCCACACCCGGGGGTATCGCGCCCACGGCGGCGGCTGGTAGCTGGCCGGCGGGCAGGCGGTGAACAGCCCGGTCAGCCCGGCGGGCGGGAGCGGGGCGGCGTGGATGGCCGGCAGGACTCCCGCCAGCCGCCGCAGCCAGCGGCCGGTGTCCGACGGCCACCAGTCGACCCGGCCGGGCAGCCGCGACATGAGCACGGCCGGCACCCCAGCGCCGGCCCCGGCCGGATCGACCGCCAGCAGCGCCGGCGTGGGTACGCCGGCGGCCCCGGCAGCGCGCAGGGCCCGCGCCTCACGTTCGGCGATGCCTGGTTCGTCCGCGTGTGTTTCTGGCCGCACGTAGCGGCGCAGCACGGCCTGCCGGCGCTGCCCTGCGCCGTCCTGGGTGATGAGCAGGTGCACGGCCGAGGACATCCCGCCGCGCAGCGCCCGGGCCGAGATCACCGGCTCGCCGAGGCAAGCGGCGGCCCAGGCCAGCGCCTGCCTCGGCGGGCGGGACCGCAGCAGCAGCCGGGTCTCCTCGTCGTCGCAGAACCCGTGCGCGGGTGAGCGGCCTGCCGGGCTGACCCCGGCGGGCCGGTGCCCGCCGGTCACCAGCCCTCCGGCGCGCCGGGCAGGTCCAGGATCCCGGCCTGCCGCATCCGCTCGATCACCCGGGCCCGGCGCGGATGGGCGTCGGCATCGGCGAGCCAGTCCCGCCAGAGGGGGTAGCGGCCGGTGTCGAAGCCGCGGAAGGCTTGCTCGAAGCTGTCATGCACCGACCGCAGTGTCCGGTCGCGCTCGGCATCGGTCTCGGGGCAGCGCTGGTAGACCGCCGTCCAGGCCAGCCGGTCCTGGCCGCCGAAGCTGGCGTGCCAGGTGTGCAGGTCGAAGGCGATCACGTCACCTGGTGAGGTGCCAGCGATGTGTCCGGGGATGCTGGCCTGGCAGGCCGCGGCGCCGGCGTCGGTGCGGATCGGCAGCTGGCGGCCGCGGTAGGCGGCCAGCCGGGCGTTCTGTTCCGGGTGGTGCGAGCCGGGCACCAGACGCAGCGCCCCGTTACCGGCGGTGAGCTGGTCGAAGTAGGCGGCGAACTTGACGCCGCGCACCCCGATCCCGTCGTCGGTGTGCCAGCTGGCCTCGGCGAAGTACAGGACCCCTTCCGGGCATTCTGGGATGACCGGGCCGCCGAGCAGCTGCTGCGCGGCGTCGATGAGGCGCGGGTCATCGCACACCATCGACGCGCTGACCGGGGTCAGCCGGGACGCCATGGGCAGGTAGTGGCCGCTGATCCCGTCGATGACCCGCTCGTCGTAGGTGGCGGCGTAGGCGTCGCGGATCGCGGCGTCGGCCTCGGCGCGCAGCGCGGCGGCCCGGTCGGCGAGGTAGCCGCGCAGCACGGTGAAGCCGAAGGTGCGGAAGTGGTCAACGTGACCGGTGGTGAGCATCGGGTTCCTCCTGAAGACAACTGCCGGGACGGGATGGATGACCGTCCCGGCCGGAGGAGCCCGGCCGCGCGCCGCCGGCCGTCGGGCACGGCTAGCGGCGCAAGGTCAGCACGTTCAAATCGGGCGCATGCGAGCATGATATGCCCGGCGGGCCCGGGAACGGCCCGCCCGCTCCGGGGCGGGCAGCGGCCCGCTGCCGCTCCCGCGGCAGGTCCAGCCGGGCGGAGCCGAACCGCCGGCTACGCCGGGCCCCAAGCGCTCCAGATTGCGGTGCCGCGGCAGGCGTCCTTCCGGCTCGTCACATGCCCGCGACTCTCAGCGGCTCCGGCCAGCGGGAAACCCACGTGCAAGGGTGTCGCCGGATGGCGTAGCGTCGGTGGTGGCGCGGCCCGACGCCGAGCACCTCTCCAGCGGACCCCAGCTCCGGAGGCGGTGCGAAGGGAGGAACACTTCCGGGCCGGGCAGACCGGCGAGCCAGCGGTGTCGCGTTGCTGGGGGACGCGTCATGCCGCCGGAGCCGTCATGCCTGAAGATCACGACTTCAAGCGCCTGGTACGCGCACGGATGGCCGACACTGGCGAGCGCTACACCCAGGCAAGGGCCGCGCTGACCGCTCAGCGGGACGCGGGCGATCGGGTCGTCAGCGACCGCGCGCGCAGCCTGCTGGGCCAGCTCGCGGACGCCGGCCTCGCGGCGGCGGGCCGCGACCACCTCGCCCGGCTGCCGGAGCCTGAGCGCCGCGCGGCGGCTATCGAAGGGCTCCAGCACGAGAGCTGGCGGGTGCGCCGGACCTGCGCCCAGCTGCTGGACAGGGTTGACCTCACCCCGGAGTCGGTGGCGGCGCTGACCCGCGCTGTGGATGACGAGCACCCGCAGGTCCGGCGTAAGGCCGTGCACACGCTGACCTGCGAGAACTGTAATCCGGACGGGTGTGCCGTCGACGTGCGGCCGGTCTTCGAGCGCGCCATTCGTGACCCGAGCAGCCTGGTCCGGTCGATGGTCCTCCACGCGTGCACGCTGCACTTCTTCGACCAGCAATGGGCGGTCGACCTCGTCGCCGCGGTGGCCGTTTCCGACAAGAGCGCGAAGCTGCGGGAGTCGGCGGCTGCTGCGATCGGCTGGCTTCGCTGGCACTGGGACTCTGATGACAGGCGCCGTGAGCTGGAGCCCGGCCTCGTGGCCAGGACGGACCGCTACCCCGGGCGCTGGATCGTGATCCGCGACGGACGGGTCGTGACCACCCCGGGCAAGGCCGGGCGCGTTTTCCGCCGGGAGCTGGACGCGGGCGGGCACAAGTACTGGGTGGCACCGCCCGGAACGGTGCGCCCGCGGATCCCCTGCGCACCGTCGTCGTAACGCCTGGCCAGACACTGCTGCCGGGTCCAGGTCACCGGCAGCCACGGCGTGACCGGACGTATGACGCCTGGTCGTCTGGGTATCTGACGGGAAGCCGCCGGGGTGTGGCGGGCGGGCGAGCCGGATCGGGGGAATGGTCATGCCGGCCGGGATCGGGCGCGAGGAGCTGCGGACGCTGACCGGGCAGGGCGCTCAGCTGGCCGAGGTGCTGCCCGCGGAGGAGTACGCGTGGGCGCACCTGCCGGGCGCGGTCAGCCTCCCGCTGAAGGAACTGGATGCCCTGGCCGGGCAGCTGGACCGGTCCCGGCCGGTGATCGTGTACTGCCACGACTCGCTTTGAGACATGAGCCCGCGGGCCGCGTGGCGGCTCGAAGCCACCGGGTTCGGCCCGGTGTATGACTATGCCGCGGGCAAGGCCGACTGGCTGGCTGCTGACCTGCCGTTCGAGGGCACGGCCGAGCTGGCCGGGATGTTCACCCGCCGCGGCGTGGCCGCCGTCGCGGAGGACACCCCTCTCAACGAGGCACTGGGGCTGCTGGACACCCAGGGTTCGGGCCGGTCGTGGTCCTCAACCAGGCGGGCGTGGTCATGGGCGCCGCCCACCGGGACGCGCTGGCCTCCGCCGGGGACGCCGAGGCTGGGCCGGTTATGCGGTTCGGCGTGTCCACGGTGCGGCCGAGCGAGGATGCCGCGGCGCTAGCGCACCGGATGGGCGATCGCGGGGTGACCCGGGTGGTGGTGACCCGCCCCGACGGCACCCTGGTCGGGCTGTTTTTCGCCGCCGATCTGCCCTCCTAGCGGTGCTGCTCCGGCACGCGGCCGGTCCGCGGCACGACCGGCGATCAGGCCGCCGGGGCGGCCGGCTGGAGGTAAGCCGTGTACCGGGCGTGGCGGGTGGCCTCGCTGAACTCGCCTTCCCACAGCGCGAGCGCGCCGTGAAGCCAGGAGTAGCGGCTGTCGCCGGTGGTGACGTAGAGGGTCGCGGCGACCCGCCAGACCGGGTCGCGTGGACGGGCGCGGGTCGCGTCGCCGCGGCCTTCGAACTGGATCTGGGCGCCGTCGCCGGTGGTGGTCCTGACAACTGGCGCCGTCGGGCACACGGTGCTGCCGGGCTGTTCGAACAGGGTCCATTCGAGCGTGCCGGTCAGCTTCGGCCCGTGGACCGCGCCATCGCCGCTGCCGATGAGGGCGCCGTCGCCCTCCCTGGTCAGCGGCGCCATCCCGGGCTGGTAGTCGAGTTCTGCCTCGAAGAGGGGCTCTAGCATCTGGATTCTCCCCTGATGAGATCCGGATCTGCTGCCGGTCCCGTCTGCTGGGTTCCGGCGCAAGTTCGTCCACGGTCTTCGGCTGCGTGACCATGTGCTGCTGCTCCTGGCGGCGGATCAGGCCGGGTCGGCGAGCAGGGCGCCGAAGTTGAGGCGGCCGCACTCGACAGCGGTGTCCTGGTCCAGGATCTCGGCGTCGAGGCCGCCGTGGCGGGCCAGGTAGGTGCGCGCGGACTCGGCGCTGGCGTGGAAGACGGTGTTCGGGCACATCACCTCGAACGAGCCGCACTCGGTGCCGCAGTCGGTGGCGCGCCCGGCCACGACAACCGTCCCGGCCGGGGCCCAGGACCACCCGCCGCCGCGGACGGTCACCTCGATGGGGGTGCCGTCAGCCGGGTCGGCAGAGGTGATCCGGCCGTCCCGGCCGGTCATGGCGGGCAGGCCAAGGGCGTCGATGGCGCACATCGCGTACACCGCGGGCAGGCCGTCCAGCTCGACGCGGTGCGGGGTGGGTGTGCCGGAGAACGGGTAGGCCACGGCCGCCACGCCATTGGAGATATGCACGGCGTCGGCGGCGGACAGCTCGTCCACGGCCGACGCGTCCAGCCCCGCATCGGCGGCGGCCTGCCGGACCCACCGGGCGGTCGGCGCCGCCCCGGTGGCTAGGAACCGGCGCAGCACGGCGCGGTGCAGCTCGCGCAGCGGGCCGGGCAGCCGCTGCTGCCGGCCGGCGATGCTGCCGCTGGTGAACCGGGTCAGGCCGGTCAGGTCAGTCATGAGATCCCCTTTCATCAGGCCAGCTCGGGTCAGGCCGCGCAGCACGACAGCCGGGACACATCGCGGGTGAACGCCTGCGCCACGAGCCGCAGGCCCTCGGACATGGTCAGGTAGGGCGCCCACGCCTCCGCCAGGTCGGTGACGGTCATCCGGGCGCGGATGGCGTAGGAGGCGGCGGTGATCATCTCCCCGGCGCCGTCGGCGACCGCGTGCACCCCGCGGACCCGCCCGCTGCGAGCCTCGGCGACCAGCTTGACCACCCCGCGGGTGTCCCGGCCGACGGCCGCGCGCGGCACCGCCGACAGTGGCAGCACCCGGCAGTCGCACCTCACGCCCGTGCGCAGGAGCTCGGCTTCGGTGAGCCCGGCCGAGGCGATCGCCGGGCTGGTGAAGGTGACCCGGGGCAGCGCGGCGTAATCCATTGTCCGCCCGGCGTTGTGCAGGGCGTTGGCGGCGGCGCGGCTGCCCTGGGCCGCGGCGGTGTAGACGAACTGCGGGCCGCCGGTGACGTCCCCGGCCGCCCAGATCCGCGGGTTCGCCGTCTGCTGATATTCGTCGGTGAGGATCTCGCCGCGCCCGCCGGTCTTCACCCCGGCGGCCTCCAGGTTCAGGCCCGCGGTGACCGGGCGGCGCCCGGCCGCGACCAGGATCTGCGCGTACGCCAGCTCTCGCTCCGCCTCCCCGGCCGTCGTGATGGTCACCGAACGGGCCGTGGCATCACCCCGCACGGACATGATGGTCGCGGCGGTTAGGATGCCGATACCCTCACCGTCGAAGGCGTCCTCGATGGCGGCGGACACCTCGGGCTCGTCGAAGGGGGCGAGCCGGTCCAGCGCCTCGGCGATCGTGACGCGGGTCCCGAGCCGGGCGAACAGCTGCGCCAGCTCGAGCCCGACCGCGTTCCCGCCGATCACCAGCATCGATTCCGGCAGCCCGGTCAGCTCCATCGCCGTGGTCGAGGTCAGGTACCCGGCGCCGGCGAGCCCGCTGATTGTGCGTGCCGAGAATCTCGTCCGCGGCTGTGACCAGCAGAGTTGCTCTCCAGGCCGGCCGGCCGTGATGATCACCGACCATGTGCCTGCGGTTCGTCTTCCTCCTGATCACACGGACGGCCTCATGGCTGCGGCTGTCCCGGCGCGAGGAAGCGTGGCAGGCCGCCGAGATCCTGCTCCTGCGCCACCAGCTCACCGTCCTGCAACGGCAGCAGCCACACCGCCCGAACCTGGACTGGGCAGACCGGGCACTGCTCGCGACCTTGCTCGGAGTGATACCGAAAGCGCGGCGCCAGGGGCTGCGGCTGCTGGTCACACCCGACACGATCCTGCGCTGGCACCGCGATATCGTCCGCTGCCGCTGGGCCGCCAGATCCATCCGCGGCAGGACCGGCAGGCCAGTCACCCGCCGGAACATCAGGGCACTGGTCCTGCGGCTGGCTCGTGAGAACCCCGGCTGGGGGTATCGCAGGATCCACGGTGAGCTGGCCGGCCTGGGAGTGAAAATAGCGGCGTCGACAGCGTGGGAAATCCTGAAGAAT
>WNGM01002411.1_pt1 | contig 22742 bp, 18 predicted proteins | sample 5400571 | NCBI WGS metagenome assembly WNGM01 (sample SAMN13153378, study PRJNA577476) | soil metagenome | isolation source: 100 cm soil or saprolite under Garry oak tree replicate 2 | place: USA:California | collected 2016-06-15 | reverse complement strand
AGAACCGACCCGGGTGGGCGGACCGCGGGAGCCGCGGTGGCCGTCGGGGCCGGCTCGGAGGCGGGCGCCGGCTCGGCCGGGCGGGCCGGCGGGCGCTGCAGGTCCTGCCCCGGCGTCGCGACCTTGGCCTGGTACGCCGGCTGCACGAAGGTACCCGCAGACGGGGTGCGCAGCCGGGCGCTGTCCGCCTGGGCCCGGGTCAGCAGCCGCTCCCAGCGGTGCCGCATCGGCTGGATCAGGCCGCCGCCGAGCCCGACGACGAGGATGCCGCCGACCGTGGCGAGCACCGTGATGAGGACCGGCTCGGTCACCGTGGTGGCGACGCCGATCTGGTTCAGGGCGGCGACGGCGCCGAGCGCCGAGATGATCACCTGGCTGGTACGGGCGAGGATCGGCCCGTACGGCAGGCGGCCGAGCGCGCCTTCGACGATCTCGTACCCCGCGCGGCCGATGCTGGCGGCGACCACCACGAGCACCAGGGCCACGAATGCCTTGGGCAGCCAGCGCAGGATGCCGGAGATGAGGTCGCTGACCGGGTTCGGGCCGAAGACGCTGAAGCCGGCCTGGGCCGCGAAGAGCACGACGGCGTGGTAGACGAACCGGGCGGCCAGCTCGCCGGCCCGGTACCGGCCGGTCCAGCGGGCCACGCCGCTGCGTACCGCGAGCGCGTCGAACCGCAGCCGGTCCAGGATCCGGCCGGTCAGCCGGCGGAGCAGCTTGGCGACGACCCAGCCGATCGCAAGGATGGCGGCGAACATCAGGACCTTCAGCCCAATGGCCACGGACCGATCGACGGTACCCTGTACGGTACCGCCGACATCCAGGGCGAACGTCTTCGTGGTCATCCTTCGGAGAATAGTTCGGCTTTCGCGACAATAGGGGCAAATGCCAAGCTATCGTCTGGCCGGCCGTGATCGAGCGCCCTTTCGGCGGCGCCTGGGGTTTCCCGTAGACTCAAAGGGCTTCGCAGGGCCGACGTCGTCCCGCCGGAACATGATCAGATGACGTCCAGGAGGCCCGATGGCGCAAGAGCACCCGCAGGGGCTGTACGACCCGGCGTACGAGCACGACGCCTGCGGCGTCGCCTTCGTCGCCGACATCAACGGTCGCCGGTCCCATGACGTGGTGGTCAAAGGCCTGGCCGCGCTCTGCCGGCTGGATCACCGCGGCGCGCGGGGCGCCGAACCGAACACCGGCGACGGCGCGGGCATCATGATGCAGGTACCGGACGCCTTCTACCGCGCGGTGGTCGACTTCCCGCTGCCGCCGGCCGGCCAGTACGCGACCGGGCTGTTCTTCCTTCCGGCCACCGCGACACCGGCCGACGAGGCCCGGGCGGTGAGGGTACTGGAGAAGTACGCCCTGGTGGAGGGCGCCGAGATCCTCGGCTGGCGGGACGTGCCGGTACGGCCGGACGGGCTGGGTGCCACCGCTCTGGCCGCGATGCCGCGCATCCGCCAGGTGTTCCTCGCCGCCCGCCGGTTGACCACGAGCGCGGCCGGCTGGCAAGCGTCGACTGGCAGCCGCTCCGACAAGCTGCGCGGCTGGGCCGGTGAACCGCTGTCCGGCCTGGACCTGGAGCGGGTGATGTACTGCGTGCGCAAGCAGGCCGAGCGGGAGACCCGGGAGCGCGGCGTCGGGGTGCATTTCCCGTCGCTGTCCGGCCGCACCGTGGTGTACAAGGGCATGCTCACCCCGGACCAGCTGCGCACGTTCTTCCCGGACCTGTCCGACCCGCGGGTGGACAGCGCGATCGCGCTGGTGCACTCGCGGTTCTCCACGAACACGTTCCCGTCCTGGCCGCTGGCCCACCCGTACCGGTTCATCGCGCACAACGGCGAGATCAACACGATCCGCGGCAACCGCAACTGGATGGCCGCCCGGGAGGCGCTGCTCGCCTCGCCGCTGATCCCCGGCAACATCCGGCGGCTGTTCCCGGTCTGCACCCCGGACGCCTCCGACTCGGCCAACTTCGACGAGGTCCTGGAGCTGCTGCACCTGGCCGGGCGGAGCCTGCCGCACGCGGTACTCATGATGATCCCGGAGGCGTGGGAGAACGATCACGCGATGGACCCCGCGCGGCGGGAGTTCTACCGGTTCCACGCGAGCCTGATCGAGCCGTGGGACGGGCCGGCGGCGGTGGCGTTCACCGACGGTACCGTGATCGGGGCGGTGCTGGACCGCAACGGGCTGCGGCCGGGCCGCTGGTGGCGCACTGCCGACGGGCTGATCGTGCTGGCCAGCGAGGCGGGTGTCCTCGATCTCGATCCGGCGACCGTGGTCGCGAAGGGTCGGCTGGCGCCGGGCAAGATGTTCCTGGTCGACACCGCGGCCGGGCGGATCATCGAGGACGACGAGATCAAGGCGTCCCTGGCCGCCGAGCAGCCGTACGACGACTGGCTGCTGGCCGGGATCATGAAGCTGGGGGACCTGCCCGAGCGCGAGCACGTGATCTACACGCACGACTCGGTACAGCGCCGGCAGCAGACGTTCGGGTACACCGAGGAGGAGTTGAAGATCCTCCTGTCGCCGATGGCGCGGTTGGGTGCCGAACCGATCGGTTCGATGGGTACCGACACCCCGATCGCCGTGCTGTCCCAGCGCCCCCGGCTGCTCTACGACTACTTCGGGCAACTGTTCGCCCAGGTGACCAACCCGCCGCTGGACGCGATCCGGGAAGAGCTGGTGACCAGCATGGGCGCGACGATCGGATCGGAGGGCAACCTGCTCGACCCCGGGCCGGCGAGCTGCCGGCAGATCGTGCTGCCCCGCCCGATCATCGACAACGACGAGCTGGCCAAGATCCTCTCGATCGACGAGGACGGCAACCTGCCCGGGTTCACGGCGGTACGGGTCTCCGGGCTGTACCGGGTCCGCGACGGCGGCGCGGGGCTCAAGGCCCGGCTGACCGAGATCTGCCGGCACGTGTCCGAGGCGATCGAGGACGGCGTGCGGATCCTCGTGCTGTCCGACCGGGACTCCACCGCCGACCTCGCGCCGATCCCGTCGCTGCTGCTCACCGCCGCGGTACACCAGCACCTGGTACGCGAGCAGACGCGCACCCAGGTCGCGCTGATCGTGGAGTCCGGCGACTGCCGGGAGGTGCACCACGCGGCGGTACTGATCGGGTACGGCGCCGCGGCGCTCAACCCGTACCTGGCCTTCGAGTCGATCGACGACCTGATCCTGACCGGCGCGCTGGTCGGCATCGAGCCGGCCAAGGCGATCGCCAACTACGTCAAGGCGCTCTCCAAGGGCGTTCTCAAGATCATGTCGAAGATGGGCATCTCGACCGTCTCCTCGTACTGCGGCGCCCAGGTGTTCGAGGCCGTCGGGCTGGAACCGGAGCTGGTGGAGCGGTACTTCACCGGTACCAGCAGCCGGATCGGCGGCATCGGCCTCAATGAGATCGCCGCCGAGGTGGCCGCCCGGCACGCCCGCGCGTACCCGGCCAACGAGGCGGAACGCTCGCACCGCCGGCTGGAGGTCGGCGGGGAGTACCAGTGGCGCCGCGAGGGTGAGGTGCACCTGTTCAACCCGGAGACGGTGTTCCTGCTCCAGCACGCCACGCGCAGCGGGCAGTACGAGGTGTTCAAGCGCTACACCGCGACGGTCGACGCCCTCGCGGCCGAGACCGGGAGCCTGCGCGGCCTGTTCGAGCTGCGCCTGGGCGACCGGGAGCCGATCGACCTCGACGAGGTCGAGCCGGCCGAGTCGATCGTGAAGAGGTTCGCCACCGGGGCGATGAGCTACGGCTCGATCTCCGCCGAGGCGCACGAGACGCTCGCCATCGCGATGAACCGGCTGGGCGGCCGGTCCAACACCGGCGAGGGCGGCGAGGACGTCGACCGCCTGTACGACAGGCAGCGGCGCAGCGCGGTCAAGCAGATCGCGTCCGGCCGGTTCGGGGTCACCGGCGAGTACCTGGTCAACGCCGACGACATCCAGATCAAGATGGCGCAGGGCGCGAAGCCCGGCGAGGGCGGGCAGCTGCCCGGCAACAAGGTCTGGCCGTGGATCGCCAAGACCCGGCACGCCACCCCGGGCGTCGGGCTGATCTCCCCGCCGCCACACCACGACATCTACTCGATCGAAGACCTCGCCCAGCTCGTGTACGACCTGAAGAACGTCAACCCGGCCGCCCGGGTACACGTCAAGCTGGTCGCCGAGGTCGGCGTCGGCACCGTCGCCGCCGGCGTCGCCAAGACCAAGGCCGACGTCATCCTGATCTCCGGCCACGACGGGGGTACCGGCGCGTCGCCGCTCAACTCCCTGAAGCACGCCGGGGCGCCGTGGGAGCTGGGCCTGGCCGAGACGCAGCAGACGCTGCTGGCCAACGGGCTGCGCGACCGGGTGACCGTGCAGGTGGACGGGCAGCTCAAGACCGGCCGGGACGTGCTGGTCGCGGCGCTGCTGGGCGCCGAGGAGTACGGGTTCGCGACCGCGCCGCTGATCGTCGAGGGCTGCATCATGATGCGCGTCTGCCACCTCGACACCTGCCCGGTCGGCATCGCCACGCAGAACCCGGTACTGCGCCAGCGGTACACCGGCAAGCCGGAGTTCGTGGAGAACTTCTTCCGGTTCCTCGCCGGGGAGGTCCGGGAGCTGCTCGCCGCGCTCGGCTTCCGCACCCTCGACGAGGCCATCGGGCATGCCGAGCTGCTGGACCTGGTACCGGCGATCGAGCACTGGAAGGCGCAGGGGCTGGATCTGACGCCGGTACTGCACGTGCCGGACCTGCCCGACGGCGCGCCGCTGCACCGCGTCACCACGCAGGACCACGGACTGGACCGCGCACTGGACAACCGGCTCATCGCGGCGGCCGCGCCGGCGCTGACCGACAGCACCCCGACCCGCATCGAGATCGCCGTGCGCAACGAGCACCGCAGTGTCGGCGCGATGCTGGGCGGCGAGGTGACCCGCAAGTTCGGCGGCAAGGGGCTGCCCGACGACACCATCGAGGTGCACCTGCGCGGCACCGCCGGCCAGTCCTTCGGCGCCTTCGTGCCCAACGGCATCACGCTGCGGTTGACCGGCGACGCGAACGACTACGTGGGCAAGGGGCTGTCCGGCGGCCGGCTGGTGATCCGGCCCGACGAGGCGGCGCCGTTCGCGGCCGAGGACCAGATCATCGCGGGCAACACGATCCTGTACGGGGCCACCGGCGGCGAGCTGTTCCTGCGCGGCCGGGTCGGCGAGCGCTTCGCGGTCCGCAACTCGGGCGCTGTCGCAGTCGTCGAGGGCGTAGGCGACCACGCCTGCGAGTACATGACCGGGGGTACCGTCGTCGTGCTCGGCCCCACCGGCCGCAACTTCGCCGCGGGGATGTCCGGCGGCGTGGCGTTCGTCTGGCGGCTGGACACCGGCCGGGTCAACCGGGAGCTGGTCGACCTGGAACCGGTCGCCACCGACGACAAGCGGGCGCTGCGCGACCTGGTCGAGCGGCACCAGCAGGAGACCGGCTCGCCGGTCGCCGCCCGCCTGCTGGCCGAGTGGGTGACCGCGGCCGAGGAGTTCACCGCGGTGGTACCCCGCGAGTACAAGCGTGTGATCGAAGCCATCCGGACCGCCGAAGCCGCCGGTCGCGACATCGACGAGGCCGTGATGGAGGCAGCGCGTGCCTGACCCGCAGGGCTTTCTGAGGTACGAGCGCAAGCTCCCGACCCGGCGGCCGGTGCCGGTGCGCATCCAGGACTGGCGGGAGGTGTACCCGTCGGCGTCCGACGAGCTGATCCGGGAGCAGGCGACCCGCTGCATGGACTGCGGTGTCCCGTTCTGCCACCACGGCTGCCCGCTGGGCAACCGGATCCCGGACTGGAACGACCTGGTCCGCACCGGGCAGTGGCAGTACGCCATCGAGCAGTTGCACGCTACGAACAACTTCCCGGAGTTCACCGGCCGGCTCTGCCCGGCGCCGTGCGAGGCGGCCTGCGTGCTGGCCATCAACGGCGGGTCCGCGGTGACCATCAAGCAGGTCGAAGTCGAGATCATCAACCGCGCCTTCGACCTCGGGTACGTCACCCCGCAGCCGGCGCCGGAGTCCTCGGGCCGGTCGGTGGCGGTGGTCGGCTCCGGCCCCGCCGGGCTCGCCGCCGCGCAGCAGCTCGCCCGGGCCGGGCACGCGGTGACCGTGTACGAGCGCGACGACGAGCTGGGCGGGCTGATGCGGTACGGCATCCCCGACTTCAAGCTGGAGAAGCGGCACATCGACCGGCGCTTGGCGCAGTTGCGCGCCGAGCGCGTGGAGTTCGTGACGAGCTGCGCGGTCGGCGTGGACGTGCCGGTTGCCGTGCTACGGGCGCGCCACGACGCGATTCTGCTCGCCGCCGGGGCGCTGGTCGGCCGGGACATCCCCGAAGCCCCGGGCCGCCACCTGGCCGGGGTGCACCTCGCGATGGAGCACCTGGTACCGGCGAACCGGGTGGTCGCCGGCAAGCAGTCCGCCACACCCATAGATCACCGTGCCGGGTCGCCCGGCGAAGCTCCGGGAGCCGGCATGGTGACTGCGGCCGGGAAGCACGTCATCATCATCGGCGGCGGGGACACCGCGGCGGACTGCCTCGGCGTGGCGCACCGCCAGGGCGCGGCCAGCATCACCCAGCTCGACCTGTACCCGTTGCCGCCCTACGAGCGCGACGAGGCGCGGGATCCGTGGCCGACGTGGCCGTGGATCCTGCACGAGTACCCGGCGCACGAGGAGGGCGGGGAACGGGTCTTCGCGGTCGCCGTCCAGGAGTTCGTCGGTCAGGATCGCGTCCGCGCCATCAGGATCGCCGAGGTGAGCGTGGTCAAGCAGGACGGGCGGCGGCTCGTCACGGTCATCCCCGGCTCCGAGCGCGAGCTGCCCGCCGATCTGGTACTGCTGGCGATCGGGTTCGACGGTACCGAGGAGGGGCCGCTGCTGGACCAGCTCGGCCTCGCGCGCAACCCGCGGGGCGGGATGGACTGCGGGAAGGACTGGCAGACCGCGGTACCGGGGGTGTTCGTCGCGGGCGACATGCACCGGGGCGCGTCGCTGATCGTCTGGGCCATCGCCGAGGGGCGAGCCGCAGCGGCCGCCATGCATACCTACCTCGGAGGGGCCGGTTCGCTGCCGAGCCCGGTCGACCCGGCGGCGGTACCGCTGCGGGCTTAGCCGTCAGGCGCGCAGGTGGGGCAGCGTGCCGCGGGCCGAGTCGATCGCCCACTGGCGCAGCGTCGTCGGGACCGGCTGCCCGCCTACCCCGATCAGGTGGATCAATGGGATTCAACACCGTCCAGGCCGCCGAGCTGCTCAATGATCAGGTACCGGCGACGACCGCGGTCCGCCGGCGCCTGCTGTGGAGGCTCCGGATCGGATCCTCGAATCCGGGGTCGGGTACCGGGGCACGCGGCCCCGGCCGGAGGCACTAGCCTGAGAGTGTGAGGCGCCGTGCGAAGATCGTCTGTACCTTGGGTCCCGCCACCGCCAGCCCGGAGCGGATCCGCGGCCTGGTCGACGCCGGGATGGACGTGGCCCGGTTGAACTTCAGCCACGGCTCCCAGGCCGATCACGAGCAGGTGTACCGGCACGTCCGGGAGGCCTCCGACCACACCGGCCGGGCGGTGGGCATCCTCGCCGACCTGCAGGGTCCGAAGATCCGGCTGGGCCGCTTCGCGGAGGGGCCGGTTGACTGGCGTACCGGCGAGGACGTGGTGATCACCAACGAGGACGTACCCGGTACCCACGACCGGGTGTCCTGTACCTACCGGCGCCTGCCCGCCGAGGTGAAGCCCGGCGACCGGCTGCTCGTCGACGACGGCAAGGTGGCCCTCGAGGTCAAGAGCGTGGTCGGCGGGACCGACATCGAGTGCCTGGTCATCGAGGGCGGGCCGGTCTCCGACAACAAGGGCATATCGCTGCCCAACGTGGCGGTCAGCGTCCCGGCCCTGTCCGAGAAGGACACCCGCGACCTGCGGTTCGCCCTGCAGCTCGGGGTGGACCTGGTGGCCCTGTCGTTCGTCCGGTCGGCCGACGACATCAAGCAGGTCCACCACATCATGGACGAGGTCGGGATACACCGGCCGGTGATCGCGAAGGTCGAGAAGCCCGAGGCGGTCGCGGCGCTGGAGGATATCGTCACCGCCTTCAACGGGGTCATGGTGGCCCGCGGGGACCTGGGCGTGGAGCTGCCGCTGGACCAGGTACCGCTGGTGCAGAAGAAGGCCGTGCAACTGTGCCGGGAGCTGGCCAAGCCGGTGATCGTGGCGACCCAGATGCTCGACTCGATGGTGGAGAACTCCCGGCCGACCCGGGCCGAGGCCTCCGACGTGGCCAACGCGGTCCTGGACGGCGCCGACGCGCTGATGCTGTCCGGGGAGACCAGCGTCGGCCGGTACCCGGTACTCACCGTGTCCACTATGGCGAAGATCATCCAGACGACCGAGGCCGGCTCGATCGGGGTACCGCGGCTGCAGCACGACCCGCGTACCCGCGGCGGCGCGCTGACCCTGGGTGCCGCCAACATCGCCCGCAACATCGGGGCGAAGGCGCTGGTCGCGTTCACCCAGACCGGCGACACCGTACGGCGGCTGGCCCGGCTGCACTGCGAGCTGCCGCTGATCGCCTGTACCCCGGACCCCTCGGTGCGGGCGCAGCTGACCCTGTGCTGGGGCGTGCAGACCCACCTGGTGCCGTTCGTGGACCACACCGACGACATGTTCCAGCAGGTCGACCGCACCCTGCTCGACCTGGGCGGGGCGGCTGCGGGCGACTACGTGGTGATCGTCGCCGGCAGCCCACCGGGCACTCCGGGGTCGACGAACACGTTGCGGGTACACCAGCTCGGCTCGTTGACGGACTTCAGTTGACGGATCCGGTGGTCGGCCAGGCGGCCGTCGACGAGTTGCTGGAGCTGCTCGACCTGCGGCCGCTGGGCTCGCACGAGTTCGAGGGGGAGAGCCCGTCGGTCGGGCCGCAGCGGGTCTTCGGCGGTCAGGTGGCCGGGCAGGCGCTCGTGGCAGCGGGGCGGACAGTGGACCCGGCCCGGTTCGTGCACTCGTTGCACGGCTACTTCGTCCGGCCGGGGGATCCGACGGTGCCCATCCGGTACCAGGTGGAGAACATCCGCGACGGCCGCTCCTTCTCGATCCGCCGGTCCGTGGCCTACCAGCACGGGCTGCCGATCTTCCTCATGTCGGCGTCGTTCCACCGGATCGAGGCCGGGCTGGACCACCAGGCGCCGCCGCCCGCGGACGTCCCGTCCCCGGAGGAACTGCCGACGATGGCGGACCGGCTCGCCCGGTACCCGGAGCGGATGGGCGGGTGGGCATGGATCCCGCGCCCGATCGACACCCGGTACGTGGGCGAGCCGGGCTGGGTGCGCCCCGGTGACCGGCCGCAGGACGTGCACCAGCGGGTGTGGATGCGCATCGACGGCAAACTGCCCGACGATCCCCTGTTGCACGCCTGCGCGCTGGCGTATGCGTCCGACCTGACGTTGCTGGATTCGGTGCTGTCGGTGCATGGGGAGGTCTGGGGACCGGGCGGCATGGTGGGGGCGAGCCTCGATCATGCGCTCTGGTTCCACCGGCCGTTCCGGGCCGACGAGTGGTTCCTGTACGACTGCTTCAGCCCGTCCGCCGCGGGCGGGCGGGGGCTGGCCACCGGACGGATGTTCACCCGGGACTGGCGGCACATCGCCACCGCGGTACAGGAGGGGCTGCTCCGCAAGGTCGGGGAGTGATGATTTTCCTACTTGTCCGACCGGGTAGAAATATGAACCAGCCCGGACCATAATGGCCCGGTGCGCCTCTCCGCCCGGGTGGACTATGCCCTGCGCGCCGTCGCCGAGCTGGCCTCGGCCGGCGGCGGCCCGGGCCGACCTGTCACCGCCGACCAGCTCGCCCGCGCGCAGGGGATCCCGCCGAAGTTCCTGGAGAGCATCCTGCTCCAGCTGCGCCGGGGCGGGATCGTCAACGCCCAGCGCGGTCCGGACGGCGGGTACTGGTTGGCCCGGCCGGCCGCGAACATCTCCCTCGCGGAGGTGATCCGGGTGATCGACGGGCCGCTGGCCAACGTCCGCGGACAGCGGCCGGAGGCCCTGGGGTACCAGGGCGCCGCGCGGGCCCTTCAGGAGGTCTGGATCGCGCTGCGGGCCAGCGAGCGGGAGATCCTCGAACTGGTCACGATCGCGGACGTCGCCACCGGCGAGCTGCCCGAGCGCGTCCGGCAGCTGACCGCCGATCCCACGGCCTGGGTCTAGCTTTCCCGGGGCGGGAGGAACCGGCCGGCCGAGGTGATCCGGGGCGGGGGAGCCGACTCCTGCAGCTCCGGCCGTCCCGGGGCGGTGAGCCAGCCGGGCAGCAGGTATGCGCCCGGTCCCCGGCGGGCACCCGGGCCACCGCGGGCGCCGATCCCCGCCAGGTCCAGCGGCTCGCCACAGGCTCCGCAGGTCAGCGTCGGTTCGGCGGGAGCACCGCAGTCGTGGTGCACGATCGTCACCGGTGGCCCGGCCGGGTCCGGCGCCCACCGGTCGCCCCAGCGCATCAGCGCCAGGAGTACCGGTACCACGTCGGCACCCTTCTCGGTCAGCTCGTACCGGTACCGCACCGGGCGGGTACGGTATGGCTCCCGGGTCAGCAGGCCATGCTCGACCAGCGTGTTCAGCCGGTCGGTCAAGATGTTCGTGGCCACCCCGAGGTCGCGCTGGAGTTCGTCGAACCTGGTCAACCCGAGGACGACGTCACGCAGGATCAGCGGCGTCCAGGCCTCGCCGATGACGGCCAGGGTACGGGCGATCGAGCAGGGCATGGCGCCGAAGTCGGTGCGCTGCATCACCGCAGCGTAGCCGCGCCGACAGTACAAGCGGCCGGGGCCGCGCAGACAACGGAGGCAGGCGCCGTCAGACGCCCGCCTCCGCCGGTCGAGAGCCGCTCACCAGTTACGCATGAACGACAGGTGCGTGTTGAGCCAGTCCCGCGCCTTCGCAACCTCGTCGGTACGGCTGTCCAGCCATGGCAGGTAGCCGCCGATGGCCAGGACGCCGAGCACGATCGCGGCGATGCTGAACAGCAGGCCGAGCAGTGCCACGCTATGTCCGGTCACGCCGCGCCGGCTGGCGCTGACGAGACCGCCGGCCGAGATGGCTCCGCCGACCACGCCGAGCGCCACGCCGACCGGCGCGAGCAACCCGCTCAGCGTCGCGAACACGGCCACCAGCCCGACGACGAGGCCGAGCGTGGCCAGCGCGCTGACCCGTACCCAGCGGGGTGCCGGGGCCGGCTCGACCGGCCGCTCGACCACGGTGCGCTCGTCCGCGGGCCGCTCGACGACCTCGGTGTCCCGCGCCGGCCGGTCGTCGTTCGCCGGGTGCCGGGTTTCGATCCGTTCGACGGTTTCGGGGCGGTCGATCGTCTCGGTTGTGTCCTCGTCCGCCGTCCGGTTTCGGTGCATGCCGAGTCTCGCCACGGCAGACCTCCCTCTCCTCAGATTCCTACCGACATCGATACCCAACGCCACCAGCGGCTACACCGGACAATGTGAGGTATGGCAGACCGGCTGACCGAGTACCGGCGCAAGCGCGACGCGCGGCGCACGCCGGAGCCGGTACCGCAGCGGAGGCCCGCACCCGGGCAGGGCGACCTGTTCGTGATCCAGCAGCACCATGCCCGGCGGCTGCACTGGGACCTGCGGCTGGAGCGCGACGGCGTACTGGTCTCCTGGGCGGTACCCCGCGGTCTGCCCCGCGACCCGGCGCGCAACCACCTCGCGGTGCACACCGAGGACCATCCTATGGAATACGCCGACTTCCACGGCGAGATCCCGGCCGGCGAGTACGGGGCCGGCCGGATGACGATCTACGACCGGGGCACGTACACCACCGAGAAGTGGCGCGACGACGAGGTGATCGTCGTCCTCGACGGCGAGCGGGTGTCCGGCCGGTACGTGCTGTTCCAGACGCGCGGCAAGGACTGGATGATCCACCGGATGGACCCGCCGCCGCCCGGCTGGTCGCCGATGCCCGAGGTGGTCGCGCCGATGGAGCCGACCGGGGCGGCCAAGTTGCCGCCGGACGACGACGCCTGGGGCTACGAGCTGTGGTGGCCGGGGGAGCGGGCGATCGCCTACGTCGAGGGCGGCCAGCTGCGGCTGACCGGCGACGGCACCGAGGGGTACCCGATGCTGCGCGGCCTGGCCGAGGCGCTGGCACCCACCGAGTGCATCCTCGACGGGGTGATTGTGGCCTTCGACACGGCGGGACGGGTCCGGCCACCCGGTCCGACCGACCACCATTACCTCGTCGTGGACCTGCTTTGGCTGGACGGCTTGTCCACGATGGACCTGCCGTACGAGCGGCGCCGGGAGCTGCTCGCGGAGCTGGCGATCGCGGGTCCGCGCTGGCAGACACCGCCGCACTTCGCCGGGGGCGGCGAGTTCGCCTTGGCCGCGAGCGCCGACCAGGACGCACCCGGGGTACTGGCCAAACGGCTGGACTCGCCGTACCTGTCCGGCCGCCGTACCCGCCGCTGGCTGCGCGTTCGCCGTTAGCCGCCACGGGGGCCGCTTGCGCCCCGCCACCGTCCCGCGTATCTTAACCTATCAAAATAGTCGACAAAGTAGGGATGACATGGCGGGACGGATCCTCGGCGGTACCCTGGCGCTTCTAGTCTCGGCGGCCGTGGCCGGCTGCGCCGGTACCGTGTCCGCGGGCGGCGGCCCCAGCGGCGGCCCGGTCACGTTGTCCCTCGTCGCCTACTCGACCCCGCAGGCGGCCTACGAGGCGCTGATCAAGGCGTTCCAGGCGACGCCGGAGGGGAAGAACGTCAAGTTCACCCAGTCGTTCGGCGCCTCCGGCGACCAGAGCCGCGCGGTGGCCGCGGGCCTTTCGGCCGACATCGTGGCGTTCTCGCTGGAGCCGGACATCACCCGCCTGGTCACCGCGAAGCTGGTGGCCGACGACTGGAACGCCGATGCGACCAGAGGCATGGTCACCGACTCGGTCGTCGTCATCGCCACCCGCAAGGGCAACCCGAAGGGCATCAAGACCTGGGACGACCTCGTCAAGCCGGGGGTACAGGTGATCACGCCGAACCCGTTCGCGTCCGGCGGTGCGCGGTGGAACCTGCTCGCCGGGTACGGGGCGAAGTCGAACAAGGGCACCGACAAGGCGACCGGGCTCGCCTACCTGGAGGCGTTGCTGCACAACGTGCCGGTACAGGACACCAGTGCCCGGGCCTCGTTGCAGACGTTCACCGGCGGCAAGGGCGACGCGATCATCTCGTACGAGAACGAGGCGGTCTTCGCCCAGCAGCACGGCCAGGCGCTGGACTACACGGTACCGGACGACACCATCCTGATCGAGAACCCGGTCGCGGTGACCACCAGGTCGGAGCACCCGGCGCAGGCCCGGGCGTTCCTCGCGTTCCTGCACTCCGCGCAGGGCCAGAAGATCTTCGCGGACAACGGGTACCGCCCGGTCGGGCAGCAGGTCAGCGGCGCGAACTTCCCGACGCCCGCGGGGTTGTTCACGATCAAGGACCTTGGCGGCTGGAGCAAGGTGAACAAGGACTTCTTCGATCCGAGCAGCGGCTCGGTGGCCGCGATCGAGCAGAAGCTCGGGGTGTCGACGGCGAGCGGGGGCGGTAGCCCGAGCCCGAGCGGGAGGTAGGCCGCTTGGCGACAGCGATCGAGGCCAAGGCCGGGTCCGGTGCGGTGGCACCGGACCCGGCCGGGCCGTTGCGCCGGCCGGCGCCCGCCCGACCGCGACCGCGCCGGGTCGGCACCGGCCTCGGGCTCGGCATGGCCGTCACCTACCTCAGCCTCATCGTGCTGATCCCGCTCGCCGCGGTGGTCTGGCGCGGTACCCGGGCCGGGCCGGCCGACTTCTGGCGGGCGATCACCACTGCGGACTCATGGGCGGCGTTGCGGCTGACCGTCCTCGGCTCGTTGCTCGTCGCGCTGATCAACGTCGTCATGGGTACCGTCATCGCCTGGGTCCTGGTCCGCGACCGGTTCCCCGGTAAGGGCGTCGTCGACACGCTGATCGACCTGCCGTTCGCGCTGCCGACGATCGTCGCCGGGCTGGTGCTGCTCGCGCTCTACGGCTCGACCAGCCCGCTGCACATCAACCTCGCTTACACCCAGGTCGGGGTGATCGTCGCGCTGCTGTTCGTCACGCTGCCGTTCGTCGTGCGTACCGTGCAGCCGGTCCTGCTGGAACTGGACCGCGACATGGAGGAGGCGGCGCACTCCCTCGGTGCCAGCCCGGCGCTGACGTTTCGCCGGATCATCCTGCCCAACCTGCTGCCGGCCATGCTCTCCGGCGGCGGGCTGGCGTTCACCCGGTCGATCGCCGAGTACGGCTCGACCGTGCTGATCTCCGGCAACATCAAGTTCAAGACCGAGGTCGCCGCGGTCAACATCTTCGGCCGGATCGAGAACGACGAGATCACCTCGGCGGCGGCCGTCTCGACCGCGCTGCTCGTGGTGGCGTTCGTCGTGCTGGCCGGCCTGGACCTGGTACAGCGCTGGGGAGCCCGGCGTGACTAGATACCCGCTGCGCGTGCTGGCCCTCGGGTACCTGCTGTTCCTGCTGGTCCTCCCGGTCGGGCTGATCGCCTGGCGGACCTTCGGCAACGGCCTGGCCCCGGTCGTCAGCGCGCTGACCTCGCCCTCCGCGGTGCACGCGTTCGAGGTCACGCTCAGTGTCGCGGCGTGGGCGGTGCTGGCCAACACGGTCTTCGGCATCGGTACCGCGATCCTGCTGGTGCGGCACCGGTTCCCCGGCAAGCGGATCCTGAGCGCGCTGATCGACCTGCCGCTGGCCGTGTCACCGGTGGTGGTCGGGCTCGCGCTGATCCTCGTCTACGGCCGGTTCGCCCCGGTCGGCGGCTGGCTGGAACGCCACGGCCTCCAGATCATCTTCTCGCTGCCCGGCATGGTGCTGGCGACGGTGTTCGTGTCGCTGCCGCTGGTCGTCCGGGCCATCCCGGGTATCCGGTGGGCCCTCGGGTACGGCATCGTGCTGTGCCTGGCCCGGGCGCTGGGCGAGTACGGCGCGCTCGCGGTCGTCTCCGGGCGCCTGGTCGGCCAGACCCAGACGCTGACCCTGTTCGTCGAGGAGCGCTTCCAGAACTTCGACCAGCCGGCGGCGTTCGCGGCCGCGACGCTGCTGGCCCTGATGGCGATCCTGACCCTGTTGCTGACCAAGTTCCTGCGCCCCAAGGACTGACGACGATGGCCATCGAAGTACGTGCGGTGAACAAGAGCTTCGGGGGTACCCCAGTGCTGCGCGACGTATCCGTCGACATCGCCTCCGGGTCGCTGACCGCGCTGCTGGGACCCAGCGGCGGCGGCAAGTCCACGCTGCTGCGGGTGATCGCCGGGCTGGAGCACCCGGACACCGGTACCGTGGTGATCTCGGGCGTGGACGCGACCCGGCTGTCGCCGCAGCGGCGCAACGTCGGCTTCGTGTTCCAGCACTACGCGGCGTTCAAGCACCTGTCGGTGTACCGGAACGTCGCGTTCGGCCTGGAGGTCCGCAAGCGGCCCAAGGCGGAGGTGCGCCGCCGGGTGACCGAGCTGCTGGAGCTGGTCCACCTGGAGCAGATGGCCGACCGGTACCCGGCTCAGCTGTCCGGCGGGCAGCGCCAGCGCATGGCCCTGGCCCGGGCGCTGGCCGTCGAGCCGCAGGTGCTGCTGCTCGACGAGCCCTTCGGCGCCCTGGACGCCCAGGTCCGCAAGGAGCTGCGCACCTGGCTGCGCCGGCTGCACGACGAGGTGCACGTCACCACCGTGTTCGTTACCCACGACCAGGAGGAGGCGATGGACGTCGCGGACGAGATCGTCGTCCTCGCGAACGGCGTCGTCGAGCAGGTGGGCAGCCCGCACGAGATGTACGACAACCCGGCCAACCCGTTCGTGATGAGCTTCCTCGGGCCGGTGACCCGGCTGGGTGGCCGGCTGGTCCGCCCGCACGACATCGAGGTGTCCGCGGCCCCGCAGCCGGACAGCAGCAGGGCCACGGTCACCCGGGTGGTGCGGCTGGGCTTCGAGGTCCGGGTGGAGACCCAGGTCGCCGGCGAGGACGTCTGGGCGCAGCTCACCCGCGGCTCGGCCGAGCACCTGCGGCTCAACCCGGGCGACACCGTCCACCTGCGGCCGGTCTCCAACGCCCGGACGCTGGCAGCGTCAGCTTGACGCCGCGCCCATCGGGGTGACGGGTCTGCCGGCCGGTACCGGGCCGGCCGGCTCGACGGTGCCGTCCGGCCGGTACCGCCCGGGCCGGCCGGTGCCCAGCCATCCGCCGGCCCACCGGACGACGATCTCGCCCAGCTCGCCGACTGCCGTACGGCGGCCGAGCCGGTCGACGACGGTCTGGTCGCGGTCGGGCGCGGGCTGGTCGTCCGGGCGCAGCGCGAACTCGCCCGTGTACCGGCCCGGCGAGGTCACCGCCTGGGCGAGCAGGTGACCGAGGGTGGCCAGCAGTGCGGAGATCCGCTCGGGCCGGTACCGGTCGGCGTCGTAGGCCGCGGCCAGTCGCAGCCGGTCGCCCTCGGGTACGCAGCGGATCGTCAGCTCGACCGGCGTCGGGGTCGGCAGCGGTACCGGCTGCGCCGCCAGGCCGGCGAGCTCCAGCGCCGGCGCCTCGGCGTCGACGGTCTCGAAGAGCACCTGAACGAGCGCATCGGATACGGCGGGCCCTACGGTCGGGTTGGTGAGCGCCTCGAGCAGCTCGTCACGCGCCTGCCGCACGTGGCTGGCGAAGGAGGTCGCCGGGTCGGGGCGCAGCCGCAGCGGTGCGATCTCGGCCAGGGAGCCGATTAGTGGCTCCGACGCGGGCGAGCGCGCCCCGACCGTCGGGGAACCGATCACGAAGTCGGCCTGTCCGGTCAACCGGGCGAGCACGACGCCCACCGCCGCCAGCAGTACGGCCGCCGGCGTGGCGCCGAGGCTGCGGGCCAGGTCGCCGACCCCCGCGCAGGCCGCCGGGTCGAGCAGCGCCGCGGCGAACCCGTGGCGTACCGGGCGCCGCCCGCGGTGGCTGCCGTCCGCCGGCAGGTCGAGCCGGGGCGCCACGCCGGCCAGGTGCGCCGACCACCAGCTCAGGTCGCTGCGGCCGCGCCGCCCGGCCACGTACCCGGCGAACGTCGTGGGCATCGGCGGCAGCCCGGTGGCGGCCGGGTACGCGCTGGCCAGCTCGGCGTAGAGCAGCGCCTGGGTGCGGTCGTCGAAGACCGCGCGGTGCCCGGCGACGGCCAGCACGTGGTCGTCGGTGCCGAGCCGGTACAGGGCGGCGCGCCAGAGGCCGTCGGCCGGGTCGAAGGCGGTGCGGGCCAGGTCGGCCAGGCGCGCATCCAGCACGCCGGGCGGCGCGTCGGTCAGATCGATGACCGCCAGCGGTACCACGCCAGGCGGATCCACCACGCCGGCCCCATCGACGATCCGGTACCGCAGCGCGTCCTGGTGGGCCGCCACGGCGCCGAGCGCGGCCTGGAGGGCGGCGGGGTCGAGCGGGCCGCGCAGGCGCTCCGCGAAGGCGGTGTGCCAGCCGGTGGTCGAGCCGTCGAGGATCGGCGCCAGCGGGGTCGGACCGGTCGCGTGGTGCGGTCGCGCGGCGGAGCGGAGCCCCGGGGCGATGCGGTTGCCCGGACGGTGCATATCGCGCAAGCCTCCCGTTCGTGGGGTGGCGAAACGGAAGCGAGCCTACGACACAGCGCAATGGTCGGGTAGTACCCCGGCCGCCGCGCACACTGCCCATCAAGGCGCTGACCAGGGCAAACTATAGCCGGAATTCGAGTACCGTGCTGGCGCGTCGTCACGCTGCGTAGCGCGGTCTCCGCATCTACATCGATGCTGGTCAACCTCGGTTCGACCGGAACGAACCGGGCATGATAGCCCATCTCCGGCTGGCTGTCCGGGAAATCGGGGACCACCGGCGCACGCCCCGGATCGTCGGCGAGGCTGTGCACAGCGGGCGGAAAGGGGGAAACGTGCCGCTCCGGCTGCTCATGGCCGCGTACCTGTTCGGGATGGCCGCGCTCGCCGCCGCGTTCTCCGCTTACCCGGCCGGACACGTGGTGCTCTGGGGCGCCCTCGGCGCCGTCAGCGCGACCGCGACGGCGGTGGGCGTCGCCCGCCACCGGCCGCGCCGGCGCCTGCCGTGGATCCTGCTCGCCGCCGCCGTGGTCACGTTCGCCGCCGGTAACCTCACGGTCAACCTGCTGACCTGCGCGCTTCAGGTATTCGGGATGCTGCTGCTCGCCCGGTCGACGACCGCCGGCCGGGACCGGACCGGCGTGCTGGACAGCATCGTGCTGATCCTCGGCGCCGGGCTGGTGTCGTGGCTCTTCCTGATCAGCCCGTACGTCGAGGACCCCGACCTCGGTCCGCTCGGCAAGGCGATCGCGACCGCCTACCCGCTCAGCGACGTCCTGGTACTCGCCCTCATCGCCCAGATCGTCAGCACCGCCCGGCGCAGCCCGGCCGTGGTGCTGCTGGGGGTCGGCACCGCCGGGCTGCTGATCTCCGACGTCCTGTACGGGCTGCGCCAGCTCGGCGGCTCCTGGCCGGGAGGCGGCCTCGTCGACCTGGGTTGGATCGTGCTGTTCGCCGGCTGGGGCCTCGCCGCCCTGCACCCCTCGATGGTGGGCGTGACCGAACCCCGGGCGGTCCGGCCGGGCGAGGTCAGCCCGGCCCGGCTGACCGTGCTCGCGCTCTCCTCGCTGATCGCGCCGGCGGTCCTGCTGGTCGAGGCGGTGCGGGGTACCGTCGCCAACGGCGTGGTCATCGCCGTGGTGTCCTCGCTGATGTTCCTCCTGGTACTCGCCCGGCTCGCCGGCGTGGTCAACCGGCACCGCCAGGCGCTGGCCCGCGAGCGCGAACTACGCGAGGCCGCCAACGCGCTGCTGCTGGCGCCCGACGTCGCCGCGGTGACCGCCGCCGTCCGGGCCGCGGTGGCCCGCCTGCTCCCGCGCGGTACCCCGCACCGGGTGCCCTTCAGCGAGAACGGCGCGGCGCCCACCGGCAGCATCCAGCTCGTCGAACCAGCCCGGCTCGCCCCGGCGCTCGCCGAGCAGCTGCGCGACTTCCCGTTCGCGCTGTGCTGCCCGCTCGTGGTCGCCGACCGGCCGGGCGTGCTCGCGCGGGTGGACAGCCTCGTGGTGGCCGCCGACGAACCGACCCTGGCCGTCCTGCGGTGGCCGGTCGCGGGGCTGGCCGCGAAGGCCGCGCTGGCGCTGGAGCGGATCGCGCTGGCCGCCGAGATCAGCCGCCACGCGGGTGAGGAGTACTTCCGCACGCTGATCCAGAACACCTCGGACCTCATCCTGATCGTCGACGACGGCAACGCCGTCCGGTACGCGAGCCCGTCCGCGGCGGCGGTGTTCGGTACCGAGGCGCTGGTCGGGGTGAACCTCGCCGACCTGGTCGAGCCCGGGGACCGGCTGCTCGTCGTCCAGCTGCTGGACCTGGTGCGCTCCGGTGGGTACCGGCACGACCCGGTGGACTGGCGGCTGCCGACCGTGGACGGCGGGCTGATCCAGGCCGAGGTGGCCTGCCGGGACCTGCGCGCGGATCCGACGGTACGCGGGCTGGTGGTGACGCTGCGGGACGTGACCGAGCGGCGGCGGCTGGAACGCGAGCTGAGCCTGCGGGCGTTCCAGGACCCGCTGACCGGGCTGGCCAACCGGGTGCTGTTCGAGGAGCGGACCCGCCAGGCGGCGGCGCGCAGCCAGCGGACCGGCCAGGGCGCCGCGGTACTGCTCATCGACCTCGATGACTTCAAGGAGGTCAACGACACGCTCGGGCACGCGGCCGGGGACGAGTTGCTGGCCAAGGTCGGCAAGCGGCTGACCGCTGTCCTCGGGACGGAGCACGTACCGGCGCGCCTGGGTGGCGACGAGTTCGCCGCGCTGGTCGAGGACGTCACCGAACCGGCCGAGCCGGAGCGGCTGGCCGAGCGGGTACTCGGTGCGCTGGCCGAGCCGGTGCGGGTCGGTACCCACCTCGTGTCCACCCGGGCGAGCATCGGGGTGGCGATGGTGGTGGCGGCCAGCGACGGCGAGGACCTGGTCCGGCAGGCCGACCTCGCGCTGTACGCGGCGAAGGGCGCGGGCAAGGGCCAGTGGCGGCGGTACCAGTCGGAGCTGCACACCGCCGTCGCCGAGCGGATGCGGCTGCGGGCGGAGCTGGACCGAGCGGTCGAGCGGGACGAGTTCACGCTGCACTACCAGCCGATCGTCGCGCTGGCCGGCGGCGAGACCGCCGGTTTCGAGGCGCTGGTCCGGTGGGACCATCCCGAGCGCGGGCTGCTCGCCCCGGCGTACTTCATCACCGTCGCCGAGGAGACCGGCATGATCGTCCCGATCGGCGAGTGCGTGCTGCGCAGCGCGATCGCGACCGCGGCCGGCTGGTACCAGCGGTGCCTGGCGGGATCGGCGGTGCCCCCGTATCTGAGTGTGAATGTCTCCGCGCGGCAGTTCCGTACGCCGGGGTTCGTGGCGATGGTGCGCCGGGAGCTGGCCCGCGCCGGCCTGCCGCCGCGGTACCTGATGCTGGAGATCACCGAGAGCCTGCTGCTGCGCGACGACGAGCAGGTCTGGTCCGACCTCGGGGAGCTGCGCGCGACCGGGGTACGGGTGGCCATCGACGACTTCGGCACCGGGTACTCGTCGCTGAGCTACCTGCGGCAGGTACCGATCGACGTGCTCAAGATCGACAAGTCCTTCATCGACACCGCGTCGTCCTCGCCCCGCCAGCGTGCTCTGGTCGACGGCATCGTCCGGCTCGCCGACACGCTCGGGCTGGTGGTGGTCGCCGAGGGCATCGAGCGGGAGGCCGACCGGGACCTGCTGGTGAGCATCGGCTGCCGGTACGGCCAGGGGTACCTGTTCGCCCGCCCGATGAGCTACGAGGACGCGGTGACTTGGCTGTTCTCCGACCGCGTGGCAGCCTAACGCGGCGCGCGACGGCGAAGATCAGCCGGCACGATCAGGTAGAAGGCTGACGTATCGCCGGAGCGCGCGCCGTCCCAACGCGGCGGCCGGCATCACCACGCCGACCAGGCCGACGCCGAGGTACACCTGGGCCGGCGGGTAGTCGAGCGCGCGCCAGACCCGCTCCGGTATCCGCGGGAAGCGCCCCCGCAGCCGGGCGCCGTTACGGCTGGCCCAGCGCGGCATGGTGACCAGTTCCTCGATGTCGTGCAGCAGCCAGGCGACGAACAGCCCCCACGTCGCCAGCCCGATCGTCACCGGCCACCGCGGATCGAGGAGACGGTGAACGTGACCGGCAGCGGGCCCGACCGCAGCTGTGCGGCGAGCCGGCTGGCCGCCGCCCGGTCGATCTCCGCGCCGGAGATCTCCGCGTCGCCGGTGATGACCGCCTGCACGGTCGGCGCGGAGATCACCTGGTTGTCCACCACGATCGCGACCTGGTTCGACGGCCTGCCCCGCACGGCCGCGCGGGTCAGGCCGGTCCACCTGGCCTGCCCGGCCGCGATGAACCGGACCGTCACCGTCCAGCCCGCGGCCGCCTGGAGCTCGACGGTGGCACCGGCCACGTCGCCCGCGGCGACCGCCGCCGGGTCCAGCAGGTACTTCGCCTCGGTGCCGGTGCGCTCGCACGCGACCACCCGCGCGGCCGGGTCGTCGACGGCACCCGGCGCCCGGCCGTTGAGCTGCGCGCAGGTGATGGTCGGTACCGCGTACTGCATGGCCGGCGGCAGGGTGGCCACCTCGTCGGGGCGCAGCGTGCCGAACGGGGCGAGCGCCGGCATCGCACTCGCGCCCACCTGGCCGGGGTCGGTCAATGCCTGGGCCGCCGGATACGCGGCGCCCAGCTTCGCGACGACCGCCGGCGGTACCGCGGCCGACGGCGCGACCGGCGTCACGTCCGCGTGCGGGATGGTCGGGCCGGCGACCACCGCCCGGAAGCTGAGCCGGCCGGGCTGGGCGAGCAACCTCAACCCGTCGGCGTCGCCGCCGCCGTCCACCGTCGCCACGACCGTCCGGTCCCCGGTGACGCTCACCCGGGGATGCCCGTACCCGGCTCCGGACAGCCGGTCGCGCAGCAGGTCGGCGGCCCGGTGCAGGTCCCCGGCGCCGACCGGGGTACCGGCATCCAGCGTCATGACGACATCGGCCGGCTTCCGCGCGTGCCACACCGCAGTGCCGGCGGTTGCCGCCACCACCACGACGGCGGCCGCGCCGAACCAGTGCCACGAGCGCCGGACCCGGACGGGTGGCGACTCCACCGCCGGACGAACGTGTGCCGGCTCGGTCAGCGATCCCTCCGGGGCCATGGCACCGGAGCCTAGTACCGGCGGGTACCGGCGGTAAGCCGAGCGTGAAACTACTGTGGCTGCGGCACCGCACCCTCCCGAACACGACCACAACCACCTCGGGAGGTACCCATGAAACGCCGATCCAGGCTGCTCGGCCTGTTGGCCGCCGCGGTGATGGCCACCGTCGCGGCCCTCGTCCCGGCCGGCGCGGCCCACGCCGACTACTTCGTCAACTACCGCCAGGTCGTCAACACCGGCAGCTTCAAGTGCCTGGAGGCGCTCGGCGTCGACCGGAACTCCCCGGTCGGGCAGCGCAGCTGTACCGGGTACTCCGTCCAGACCTGCGGGCTCCTGTACCCCGGGAGCTTACAGGCATTGCCTCCCGGGGTGTTTGCGTTGCTATGACTAGTTGTCTACGACTAACGGGGCTTCGCCCCAGCCCGACGAGGCGTGCCGGTAGTTGTTGTCGGGGGCTGGCTGCGGTGGAGGCTCCGGTCG
>WNGM01001650.1_pt1 | contig 22745 bp, 19 predicted proteins | sample 5400571 | NCBI WGS metagenome assembly WNGM01 (sample SAMN13153378, study PRJNA577476) | soil metagenome | isolation source: 100 cm soil or saprolite under Garry oak tree replicate 2 | place: USA:California | collected 2016-06-15 | reverse complement strand
CCATCCAGGACCTTTTCGGCTACCATCTCAACACTCGACCGATTGACCCAGATCTACTAAATGAGGCTTCGGCCATCGCATATCGAAGCGAAATCACAATCTACGATGCAATTCCTGTTGCTCTCGCCAAACTCCGCGGCACCGTGTGCATAACCGCTGACGAGAAGACGCAGTTCAAGAGAACCAAAGCCAAAGGATACCCAGTCCAGCTTCTCTCAAAAGAGACACTTTGACCTAGGAGACGAGGGATTTGAAGATCAAAGAAGCGGCAAGGAAGACGCTATCCGAGTGGAGCATCTCCGAGCTGGACCTCCGCCAAGACCCATTGTTTCAATTGAAGCCGGTCAGGTTCAAGAAGAAGATTCAGACCTCAGAAATCGACAGCATACTCTACGGTTCCAAATAGTCTCCCAGAATCCTTCCTCGCAAATGTCGAGAAAAAGACCGCTTGGTTGTCCGTTGAGGAAGATCAGAGAGATCCCTCTATCTTTCGGGAAGGCAATAAGATCGTATAGATTCGCGCTTGCAGCGTTTCTGGTACCTCTCTTCATACGATCAATACCAGAGATCCTCGTCGGACCCTACCCCATAGGATGGGACACCATCGCATTCTACGTCCCAACCACACTCGACTGGGCAACGGGGAAAACAGGATGGATAACAGTACTAGGGACAGCACCACTGATGTACATGTTATCGATCCCCGCCTATCTCTTGACGCGAGTCAATCCTGTTTGGATTTTCAAGATAATGGGTCCAATTCTCTACGGAAGCATGATCTGGGCTTTGTTCAGATTCATACGAACAAGGCTCAAATGGCCCGAAAAACAGGCGCTCGGAGGTGCTCTGCTGACTTCTCTCTACTTCGTCACCTTGCGGATCAGCTGGGACCTTTATCGAAACATGCTCGGACTAACGTTCATTCTCCTAAGTCTGCCACTTCTTGACGATTGGAAAACGCCTCGGAAACAGGCACTGTTGTCTATACTCACAGTTCTAGCAGTCGCCTCGGACCAGTTGACCGGAGTGATCGCGTTGGTTTTAATCGGGTCCAGAACGTTGATGGCTCTAACGAAGAGGCAAAGAACCGAGTTCCATGAAATGCTCAAGATCGGTTTACCCGGTGGTATCCTTTTCTTCTCAATCGCCTATGCGAGTCTTGCAGTCCTTGGAAACGGACCAGTACGGATACAGTCACCTTTCCCTGCCTTCTCTAGCCTGGCTTCCAGCCTTGGATTCCTAGGGTACGCCTATCTCGCGTTGATACCACTAATACTTCTCGGGCTCAGGAGTGTCCCGAACTTCGACCTGAAAACCTGGTCAGTCTTCTGCGTGGGAATTGTAAGCTTGGCCCTTCTGCCATTCTTCGGACCGATCGTGGAGAGTTATCGATGGTCCCTACTCCTAGACATACCACTTTGTATCTACGCGGCAGCAGGGCTCGCCAAGTTAGCCACAATGACTCGACCATCGATTCAGTGGGTCGGTAGGGGACAACGAATATTGCCAATCTTCTCCACGATTCTCATCGTCTCAGCAGCCCTCTACATCGCACTCCCCGCGGAACGCGCAATGGTGTACTATACCGCCTTTCCGGGCCTGCTACCTACGTCAATGACGCAGGATACGGTGCCAATGTCTGACCTGGGTAATCTGAAAGCGCTACTTGAGTCTGCGGCCTCCAGAATGGGTCCACAGACAGTATTGATTACTCATCAGGCCATCTACGGCTGGGCCCGAGCATATCTATCGACAAGTGCGCATTTGATCAATTATGGATACTCCAATCCTCTGGTGGGAGTGGAAAAGGCGAACTCGGCCGGGTATTCCAATGTTCTGCTGATATGGTGGGTAAATGGGTCAGGATGGCACGACCAACCCTACGTGCCTACTGGTTTCGCTCCGGAATCCCAACTAGGAGATTTGGCATTGTACATCTTTCGAAACTAGTGAGCATGCTTTATCCAGCTTTCTGAGAATGATTTCACAAAGATGATTGAAGGAACGCGGATACTAGAGCGAATCTCACGGAAACCTAGAACTCTAGCAGAGGAGGCTCTCGTTGACGGATTCGCAGAGGGCAAAATCTCAGTAATAATGCCGGCATACAACGAAGCCGGCTGTATTGGCGCTAGCGTAAGTGACATGAAAAGGCAGTTCGAGAATGCCTACCAAGACATTGAGATCATCGTCGTAGATGATGGAAGCCTAGACGGGACCGGAAAGATCGCGCGAAACTTCTCAGGAGAAAGAGTGAAAGTGGTTGGCTACGACCGGAATCAAGGCAAAGGATACGCTCTAAAAGAGGGATTTCTTCATGCGCGAGGTGAAATAACATTCCTAGTGGACAGCGACTCTGAAATTCATCCTAAGGATCTTAGAGCATACGTTCAAGCCCTCGATGGGGCCGACATCGTGATAGGATCCAAGCGCCATCCATCGTCTTCAGTTCGTACTCCTCCTATTCGGAGGTTCCTGAGCCTGGGCTACAATATCTTGGAAAGATTGTTGACAGGAGTTAGGGCTAGTGACACACAAGCTGGGTTCAAGGCAGCAAAGAGCACTGTACTATACAGAGTACTTCCGCTTCTATCAGTAAAGAGGTACGCTTTCGATGCCGAGTTCCTCGCCGTCGCTTCACTGCTCAACTTGCGAATAAGAGAACTTCCGGTAGAAATAGAACTCACGGCAACATTTAGTGCGAGGCAGGTTTTTCGAATGTTGATCGACCTGCTCGGAATTTGCTACCGATTAAGGATAACGCGTTGGTACCAGCGTAATATGCGCGTGCTTGAAGAGTCTTACCAACCAATCATCCGATGGTGACTTCAGCGCAATTTTTTCTCTCGCAAAAGTACCCTCGCGCACGACCAAGAAGACCCTTGAATATCTTTAATATCCCTAGCCGGAAGCTGAGAAAAACTTACTTGCCCGGAAAGCAGATGAAGCCATGAAAGTAGTTCTTGCAAACCCGCCGGCATACTATGACGACCACCGTAGGCATTTCATTCAGGCGGGCAGTAGGTGGAGCTTCAGCATCTTTGTTTCTCCTGGCATGAAGGAGCATTATCTTCCATATCCGTTTCTTGAAGGCTACGCCCTTTCAGTTCTTAGACAGAACGGAATAGAATCAGTCGGAATCGACGCATGCGCATTTGATATGGACAAGAAAGAGTTCGTGTCCAAAATAGTCTCGTCGAAACCTGACCTTCTTGTCGTCGACATCCCTACAATTTCGTTCCCTCTAACAATTCCCCTTCTCGGGGAAATCCGTCGGCACGTTGATTGCAAAATTGCAGTCGCCGGAGGCCACATCACGTCGCTGGCTTCAGAGACACTGAAACAAAACGGAGTCATAGACTACGCATTGTTGGGAGAATATGAGTTCTCACTTCTCAATTTAGCCAAGGATTTGGAAAGGGGCTTGCCGACAGCTATCGACGACCTTGACGGTATAGCATTTCGAAAGGGCGATGAAATAGTACTCAAACGACCTTCTGTACAGAAGTTCAACCTAGACGAAATGCCGTACCCCGACCGGAAGGACTACCCAATTGAGTTGTATCATGATTTCGAAATAGCGGGGCGCCCGTGTGTTCAAATGCTCACATCCCTCGGGTGCCCCTACAAATGCTCATTCTGCATGCCGATCGAGAAATGAGCCGGGTAATCAGAGAAAGCCAGCTTGACCTACCTTGGACGGCAATGGGCGACATAACAATAGACGAAGAAACCATCAGACTCATGTCCAACAGTGGATGTGCTGGCGTAAAGTTTGGAGTAGAGACCGCGAGCGCTTCCACACTCGATGGGATACACAAGAACTTCATGAAAATAGAGAAAGTGAAGCAATTCGTCAAATGGCTTCGAAAGTATGGAATTTGGTCTCACGCCACATTCATCATCGGGCTTCCAGGAGACAAAAGAGAAGACATTTTGAAAACCATAGAATTCTCCAAGAAGCTCGATACTGATAGCGTCCAGTTTTCGATAGCTACGCCATTCCCTGGAACGCCCTTCTACGAACAGGCGAAACAGAATGGATGGCTGGCGACGGACGACTGGACTCAGTACGATGGGGCGAATTATTCTGTCCTAAACTATCCAGACCTTTCAAAGGAAGATATCGAGGACTTGCATCGCCTAGCACTGAAGCAATGGTACCGGAGCGCCGTGTTCAAAGAGATTCGACACCCCCGAAGGATCCGGAGGATAATAAAAGCAGGAAGCGTAAGATACTCCATCCGCAAGACTCTTAGCCATCTGCGCGGAACCCTCTGATCTCAAGCCGTTCCATCCCGAAACCAATGGGATACGATACGTGAGAGACGCATTTCTAGTAGTAGAGGGAGAATTTCCACCACCCGCAAGGGCCAACCTTAGACTTTACAGGCTAGGACTTGCATTGGGAAAGGAAGGTATCCGGGCCCACCTGTTGACTCCAAGTAGCTCCCCTCGACCGTTCATGACCTTCTCCTTCAATGGAATCGAGGTTCTAAGATTTCCAGGCCTCGCGCGACTTCTATACTCAAGAATCAGAATCGTTGTGAGGGCAACACACATTGCAATCGGCAGCCTCTACTTAATCAAAATATGTAAGAAAAATCGTCGATCAGCGATTCATTGCTGGAACGTAGTCGCAGGCCTCACTGGTGTTATCGCAGGAGCAATCACTCGGACTCCGGTCTTTGTTGACTTCACGGATCTTTATTCGGATATTGCTCGATATGAATCGCCAGTCATGGCTCAATTGCTTGCCAGTACGGGATAGATGGTTCCCAGATCCGCAAGCAACTTGAACTGGGAGACTCTCCGGTTTTGATATTCCACGGCGACGTCAAGCACTCTGATGGCGTCGATATCCTCCTCAGGGCATTCCGCCAAGTGTTGGGGAAGATCCCTTCCGCCAAGCTTCTCATGGTGGGAGGAGGAACCGAGTCACCACATCTGATTCAACTTGCTCGTGACTGGGGCATGTCATCAGCAGTTATCTTCACAGGGTGGGTGCCGCATAGCCAAGTACCGAGGTATATTGCAGCAGCAGATATCGGCGTTATGCCGTTGAGATCTACCCTGCAAACGAACTGCTACCTTTCATTCAAACTGTTTGAGTATTGGAGCATGGGAAAACCCGTCGTCGTTTCTGGGGTCGAGTCGATTTCCAATATCGCCCGCAACAACGAGAGCGCTATAGTGGTAAAACCTGATGATGTGCTTAGCCTGAGCGATGCTTTGACCAAAGCTCTAGAAGACCCTGGTTCGCTCAAATATGTGGGTGAAAATGGGAGAAAGCTCGTAGAAACGAAGTATAACTGGGATAGATTAATGGCGCAAGAATCAAACCTTCACACGCGGATAGGGAAGGTCATCGAATAGTTTCCCGCTTCAATCCTGGCTGTTCGGCCCAAACCTAGGTCCCCACGTTCCCTCAAGAAGGAGGAGGAATTACTCTGCTCAACAACTCGTGATCAATCAATGAAGATCGCCTTTACCAAACTGTATTTTCATCCCAACCATATTCCCGAGTATGCTCTATTCGATGACATTCCACGAAATGATGTCGTCTTTTGTGGGTACGTTGGTCCGAAGATCCCCGGCAGCTCCGTCGAGTTCATTCAAAAGGCAGAATTTCTCCCCTTGGAATACAAGTACCTCGTTCCAGAAACCCTTTCACATATTTTCTTCCGCCGGCCGCCTAGCACAACCACGCCAACCGAACTTGTCACCCTCGAAGAAAGCGTTCGGGGGAGCGACGTCCTCGTTTCCAACGAGTTGTATTCCTTCATAACAGCGCAATGCTCTAGAATCCGGTCCGAAGTCCCGAGTGTTAGGTTGGTCGTGGAAGTGTGGGAAACCCTCTTCGGTCTTCCTTTGCACTGGATACCGTTCTACTTCAACAACTGTGTCCTGTCAAAGACACGGTCTGACGGATTCATCGCTCACACTCTCAGGGCAAAGGAGTACCTAAGAAAATGGGGTGTAGCGGACAAGAAAATGGCCGTAATCTACCCGGGTGTTGACGTCGAAACTTTTGCTCCTTCTGCAAAATCAAAGCATGATGGATTCAGATTCCTATTTGTCGGAAGATTTGACAAGGAAAAAGGTTTGCCACTGTTACTGAAGACCTTCTCCAGCTCGTTTTCAGGAATTGACGACGTCGAACTGTGGATTAGAGCGAAAGGAAGTGATTCGAATGTCAACAGTCTGATAAGACAAATGTCTCGACTCTGCAACATCAAAGTGCTGGATTTCGTGAGCCGAGAGCGATTACCAGATCTAATGGGAGCGTGTGATGCGTTATGCTTACCGAGCTCAGACAAGAATTTCGGACCGTTCAAACTCTGGGAGGAACAGTTTGGATTTGTCTTGGCGGAAGCAATGGCGTGTGGGCTACCAATAATTGCTACTTCGTGCGGAGCCATTAGGGAGGTGATTGGCGAACACAATCTGGTCGTTGGCCAGAATGATTGGCACGGTCTGGCGAATGCTATGAAGCTCTTGTACCACGATGAGGATGAGATAATAGAAATCTCATCAGCGAATAGGCGCCGAGCAGTTGCCGAATTTGACATTGTAAAACAACGGCAGAAGGTCGCCCAATTTCTTGAAGAGCTGTCTTGATTGAACGATGACTCATCACCTTTGCCCTCAGTATCAATTGTCATTCCGACCCTGAATGCCGAGAGGTTTCTAGGGGGCTGCTTACAGAGTATCGCCAACCAAACGTATCCCACAAATTTGGTCAAAGTGGCCGTGATCGACGGTGGGTCAACTGATTCAACCCTGGATATCGCCAAGAAGTTCCACGCAAGAGTGATACCGAATCCTAAACGAGCCGCAGAAATAGGGAAACTCATTGGGTTTCGGCAGTCCGAATCTGATCTCTTCATGTACCTTGACGCCGACATAACGCTACCGCGCGACGACTGGCTGACTCTCATGATCGCCCCTTTGCTTCGAGATCCCGAAATCGTCGGAACCTTTACCCGCTTCTTAGTAAATCGGAACCACCCAGCACTCAATCGATACTTGTCGTATCATGAGCTGATGCTAGACCCAATCTTGCGAGTTCTTTGCACGCCCATTAAGACCACCATATCACGTAGAGAAGAAGGCTATGATCTCTGCGTCTTCGATTTCGACACAATGGTGGCCGCTGGTGTTATTCTTTATCGGCGAGACAAGGTTTCTCTGGCGATATCTCCATCGGAAGATCATTGGTGGGACCTGGACATTCCTGTGAAACTTTCGAAGATGGGTCAAAACAAATTTGGTTATGTGGAAAACGCTGGGCTCTTTCATCTGACTGTTGACAATATACGACAACTCATCGCGAAAAAACGGTGGATGGTCAAAGAGTCGTTCCTAAGCCACCAAAGTGCTCGCGAATTCTCGTACCTGCCTCGGTCCAAGCGCACAGCACTCACCCTCATATGTTGGGTCGTTTCGGTTAACTTTGTTTTTCCGATTGCCATTCAGTCGATCGTTCAGGTAGCTCGAAATAGAGACATGGCATGCTTGTATCACATCCCAACTTCGTTCATTTTGACAGACTCATACATATTGTGGTTTCTGACAAATACGAAAAGGCGGGATTTTTTCCGAAAACTCCTGCCAACATAACCTATCGGAATTCGAGCTTAGAATTTGATGTGGAGCATTAAACGGGTGTTCATTCTCGCCCTCGCCGTTCGCTTAGCCTTAGCTCCGTTTACAACGCTCAGTGCTACTTTCGAAAACATAACTGCAGTCGACACGATCTTCGTTCAAGGATTCAATCCCCTCTCTTGGATTACGAGCTATGGCACGGGATTTTATCTCTTCTACGCCCCTTTGTACATCCCATACATATTCCTCAACCTCTTGGGGGTGCATAGTTTGTTCATTCTAGAATTCCTCTTCAAGATTCCATCCATTATCGGCGATATGTTGTCGGGTTATGCGCTCTTCAACTTGGCCTTGCGGATACAGCACGACTCCAGAAAGGCGACCCTGCTTTCTGGAGTGTATTTGCTAAACCCCTACACTATTTTCGTTTCGGCGGTTGTAGGGCATCTGGAACCGCTAATGATGGGGCTTCTTCTGATGTCGTTGTACTGGGCACTACAGGAAAACACTTGGAAAAGCTCCGGGTTCCTGTCTCTCGCTTCGTCTCTCAGATTTCTTCCGGGACTGCTTCTTCCCTTCTTTTTGATCTTCGTGAGAAGACGCTCTCCTCAGTCTGTAAAATCGTACCTTGGCTATTTTGTAGCTTTCTCAGCGATCCTGTTTAGCCCATACCTTTTGGTAATTGTTCCTTTGGGGCTTACTAGCGAACCCCTCCTGTTTACATATTTGCAGGCCTTTGGTGGACCTGTCGGCACTCTCGGACAATCAAATCCGATGACGTTCAAGTATAACCTGACAGGATTCTTCGCTTCAGCCGGATTGTGGGGATACGCTTCCCAATTTAGCAACGCGTTGACCTTCTTGGTTCTTTACGCAGTTATGATACCAGCTTTCTGGCGCTTTACGACGCGAGACTTCAAAGCTCTCGCGAACTTTGCAGGGGTCTTTTTTTCTACGTTCATGATAGTGGTTCCTCTTAGTCAGGCTCATTATCTCAGTTGGTTTTTGCCGTTCGCACTACTGGGTGTCTTCATCTATGGATCTATTCCGCGCCAGTACGTTGCTTTGCTTATTGGCGTCAACATGGCGATCTGGCCAATAATAGACCCAAGCTTCCTGATAGTCCTCGACGCGACATTTCCTTGGGTCACGGGCTATGGATACTTGTACAGCCATTGGCCATTTCTTAGCCTAGACCTTCAGCTTTCTCTCTCCGTGCTTTACGTCGTAATCTTGGCTTTTTGTTTGGTTACCCTTCTACTGAACGCAGTGTCGTTTAGTAAGTTCGACTCCTCTACCCAAAGGCTACCGCGAGGCCGGTTCCGAGCCTTAGAGGTCGGCCAGATAGCAGTCTTAGTCTTTGAAACGCTTAGACTTGTGTATTTCCAATCGCAAGCTTATCTCTGGCCACTGGCGATCATCGCGGCCCTCTCTATTCTCGCAATCTACGTATTTCAATCGAGGCCGATTTTCAATTCTGATAAACGATATGGCTTAGAGAAATTGCCGAGAAAGAAGATTATTCTTTTGGGACTGTCAGGACTGATGTTTGCCCTAGGTCTTAATGGCAACTCAGTTTTTCTTCTAATCCAGGCCTTCTTCCTAGTGTTCCTCGCAGTCACTAAGGAGTCGCATCTAGGTTCGACGCTGACTCAGGTCACAATTCTTTGGTGTGTTGGATACGCAGCGTACCTTTCTCTGGCCTCGGCGAATTCATCGGAAGCAATACTGACCGTTCTTGCCCTTTTCGTAATTCTATCGGCCTCGTTGAGCCAATTTTTCAACACTATTCGTCCGCGCACTCTAGGCATGCTCCCGAAGGAGGGTCGATAAACGAGCCTCACCAGTGAGAAGATACTCGGTTTATTCTTTGTTGGACTAGCGGCTTCGATGGGACTGGCCTTCTTAAGAATACCAAATGGAAGGAGCTACTGGCCAGCGGACTTTCAGTTCTCGGGGAGTGTCGAAGGAGCAAAGGGGACACCTTTGGTTCCACCGTTCCAATTTGATAATTCGTCTAACTCGCTGGCAATAAGATTCGAACCTTACATCAGACCTTTTATGTCGTCTCAGATGTTGTCAGTCGCCCGGACGTTTATCTCCACAACAGGAACTTTTCCCACGAGCGCTTCGGGATCGTTTCTTGCTCAGTGGTCAGGTAACTCGTCAGGCATACAAAACTATCCAACTCCTTTCGGTTGGGACATCGGAGATGGCGCCGGAAATGTGACAATCGACAACGGCACACTTTCGGTCTCTCCTCAATCTCAATTTGTCACAATCTACAACTTCCAGGATCAATTGTTTTCGTCTGACATTTCAGACTTGATCCTCGTTAGGTCGCCACAATCTCAGAACATACAATGGTCCCTAAACGTCCTAGTCAACGAAACTTGGGTGGGCCTTCTAGACTTACAGGGTCTTAGGGCTCATCAAAATTCGGGGGTTTTCGCATTTCAGCTGAGTCCAGGTTTGAAATTCAAGAATCCCTCTATTACCGTAACATTCTTGAATTCCACTTTGCCCGGACACGTAGAGTTCTCCGCCATCGAGTTTGGACACATTGTCAACGCTGGAAATGTCTTGCTGACCATGAACGGAATTGTTGACGCGACAAAAACGGTTTTCCCAGCAAATCTCACGTCCAACTGGCCACCGGGAGTGGTTCAGACAGAATTTCAATTTCCGCCGGCATCTATGCTGAACGGGCCAATCGCTGTTGTAATGTCTACAGAGGGCGGAGTATCTTGGACAATCACCGCCATCATACTGCATATCTATGTCAACACGTCCGGAGAGACTCCTCAAGCTTGGACGCAATTACCCTATCCACTCTTGGTTTACGGAGGGTCGACCGGCTTACTCCTCGCCGGGTCCTTTTGGTCCCTGCGCAGGTTTTTCACCTGGCTAAAGGCGAATACCACTGCCTTGCAAAATGAGACCCCTTCTGATCAACTTGGCGTGATCGTAATGGAGCCTGTGTCCACCTCGTGAAGGTGCTCTTCATGAACCGATGGGTCGGAGTTCAAAAGGGAGGAACAGAAACTCACATCAAGGAATTGGCATCTCGATTAGCAGCGAGGGGACATTTCGTAGGCATACTGACCTCCTCAGGTCACGAATTGGACGAGACTAGCACCAAAATCAAGAAATGGTACGTTCGCCGCAACCCGGGAGAACATTCATTCTCCGGTCGCTCTGGAGTCCGAACATACTTCTACGCGTCAATATTTGTCGTGGCGGCATTACTATATCTCCTCAGACTCGCTGCCCGAGGCTACCGATTCGACGTGGTTTCGGTTCACTTTGCTCTCGAGGCTTTTCTTATGAGACTAGTTCGTCCAGTTCTAGGCCTCCCGTTTGTTTTTGTGTTCGAGGGGTATAGCGATATCGAAGCTCGCCAAGCGTTCCATGCTGATGTGCAGATCGCAATATCCGATCACATTGCCCAAGAGTGCTGGTCGAGATTTTCCTACAAACCCAGAGTAATCCCAATGGGGGTTGACTTCGAACGGTTCAGGCTCTTAGACTCACGAACCTCAAAAGAGTTCGCCAGAAGGTCGGTTGGATTACCTGCCAAGTCTAGGGTAGTACTTTCAGTCGGTCGGGTCGCCCCACATAAAGGACTCGACACTCTGGCTAAAGCGACTCCGGGTGTCTCGACGAAGTACCCTGAGACAACCGTGGTGGTTGTCGGAGACGGGTCTTACAGGAAGCATTTGGAGAGCCTCATTCATTCCCTTGGATTGAACAACTTCGTATTGATTGGAAAGGTTAGCGACCAAGACCTTCCACTATATTATTGGGCAGCCGACCTGTTCGTTCTAGGCGAGACGAATGAGGGATTTTCAGGCGGATTGGTCTTGCTTGAAGCCATGAGCGCTGGTTTGCCCTTGGTGGCAACAAAAGTCGGAGGTATACCCGAAACCGTTGAAGGAGCGGCCATTCTGATTCCTCCAAGGGATGATCATGCCCTAGAGGAAGCGATTTGCAAACTCATAGAGGACGAGAATCTCCGTAAAGAACTATCGACAAAAGGGTTGCAAATCGCCCAACGGAGAGACTGGGCTAACGTCATGAAGAGGTACGAATCGTCCTATTCCGAGGCATTTGAATCCCTAGAAGCTTAGAAGTGGTTGCCTACCTTTGGGTTGACTCCACCTGAGAGTTGGTTCCTAGAACTTGCAAAGCCTTTATTCGGCCAAGTCCAGCCGAATCACTCCGAGAGACGATTCTAAATGGCAACAGGCGTTCCTGACGAATCATTTTGGGGAGACAAGACTGTTCTTGTAACCGGTTCCAGCGGGTTCGCCGGCCGAAACCTCTCCACTTTTCTCTCCCGGTTAGGGGCACGGGTCCGTTGTTTCGTTAGGTCCGAAAACGACTTCTCCGTGAGCGAGCCAAGAACTAGTCTGGTTGTCGGTGATGTTCAAGATTACCAAAGTTTACTAGATGCCTTGAAAGGAGTCGACATAGCCTTTCACCTTGCAGCGATCACCCTTATACCTGAAACGAGAGCCAAGACCTTTAACACATTCACCACTAATGCGATTGGGACGCTCAATTTTCTTATGGCCGCGAAGGCCCAAGATGTCTCTAAATCGGTTTACGTGAGCACGTGCCACGTATACGGTAAGCAGGAGAAGCTCCCCATAACAGAAGACACTGCTCCCAAACCTATCGATATCTACTCAGCCAGCAAACTTGCAGGCGAAAGCCTCGCCCTCGCTTTTGCCGAGATGCACGGAATGGATATCTCAATCTCTCGGGCCTTCAACCACTACGGACCCTATCAGCGACCTGACTTCCTCGTTCCGTCCATAATTCTTAGGCTACTACGGGGCGAGAAACTCGCAATGGGCAACCCCACCCCTTCAAGGGACTTCACTTACGTCGAAGACATTGTAAGAGGTTACATCCTTCTAGCTGAGAAGGGCCGGTCCTCTGAGATATACCAATTCGGCAGCAAGATTGAACGAACAGTGCAGGAGATTGTTGAGACCACAATGAAAATCAGCGGCGTCAAGACCGAAATCCATTGGAACCCGGATGCGAGGAAGGTCGACATCCCACGAAGTGTGGGAGACCACTCCAAAGCGAGCAAGGAGTTAGAATGGGAGCCCCATATTGATTTCGAAGACGGAATGAAAAAGACCATCGCATGGTATCGATCCCAGCTCGAATCAAGAAGCCCTGAGATCATCAATGTCCCAAACTCTTGACAGGATAAGGCCCTACCTCCGGAAACACTTCCAACTCTCCGGGACCGAATTCGTACCAGGCAAGACTAGAATCCCCCTCACAGTTCCAACCTATGGCTCTGAGGAAGTGGAGGAAGCTATCGAAAGCCTACTTTCCACGTGGGTGACAATGGGGGCCAAGGTGAAAAAATTCGAAGAGGCCTTCGCGAAATATAATGGCTCAACCCATGCGGTCATGGTCAACTCGGGTAGCTCAGCAAACCTCCTCGCCCTCTCAGTTCTAACCAACCCACTTATTCCGAACCACGTCAAAAAGGGAAGCGAGATTATTACGCCAGCAGTTACATGGGCCACAACTGTCTACCCAATTGCTGACGTCGGCTGCACTCCAGTATTGGTCGACGTTGATCCTAGAACCTTCAATATCCTTCCTGAAGAAATAGAGAAAGCAATCACCTCTGACACCAAGGCCATCTTTCCCGTACACCTCTTGGGAGGTCCTTGCCGTATCGACGAGATAACCAAGATCGCTGCGGGTAGCAATCTCCATCTTATCGAAGATGCCTGCGAGTCTACAGGTGCCGAATTTCAGGGCAGGAAAGTAGGCGGCTTCGGTGACATGGGGACATTCAGTTTCTTTCTGTCCCACCACATATCAACAATAGAAGGCGGCATGATAGTTACCGACAATGACGTATTCTACGAATATCTGAAAGCTATGCGCGCTTTCGGCTGGGTCAGAGACCTTCAGAACAAGGACAAATTCGCGACCGAAAACAAGACAATCGACCCTCGTTTCCTCTTCGTCACCCACGGGTACAACATCCGTCCCACCGAGATCCAAGGGGCCTTCGGCATACATCAGATCGCGAAACTGGATAGGTTCATCGAGATCCGGCGGAGAAATGCCGAGTACTGGTCGAAGAAACTTTCAGAGTACTCTGACATGATCATTCTACCCGAGGAACCGCAAGGCACGAAGCACATCTACTTCGGCTACCACCTTACGATCTCTCCTGAGGCGCCGTTCAACAGAGAACAACTGGTAAATCATCTCGAGACCAAGCTAATAGAGACCCGACCCGTCATGGCTGGGAACATGGCCGAGCAACCAGTGATGAGACAGGTTCCGCACCGAATTAGCGGCACCTTGGACAACTCCCGCATGATAATGAGAAATTCCTTCTTCTTTGGAAACCACGCAGGAATCAGAGAAGAAGAGAGAGAATACATAGCGAATTCGATTATCGACTTTGTGAGCGCTTCGTCGAAACGATAGTCAAGTGCCTGCATTCTTCATGGAATTGTAGGTAGTCAGGTTTTCGGAATTTGACTTAAAAACAGAATGAAAACGACACTTGATCGGATTCACTAATTGGCCCTAACGACTAAGCATCGCGTTGTTACCTATGTCCGCTTGATTTTCTATGCGATTCAACACAAAATCTCCTACCATGACCTGTCATCCGTAATGGTCATCACCATCTCTCCACTCCTACACTTTCTTAAATTCAAAGGTCGATTACCAACTCCTCTAGGGAGCGTAAGAATCGACAACGACGACGTCCTGCGAGAGTTCGTATACGCGCTTTTCAAGACCAAGTTTCGCTACATGCCCATGCTAGCCTCCATCGTCCGGGATAACTCGCATCTCTCTACGATTGTAGACGTGGGAGCAAACGTTGGAGACTTCACCATGGCAGTCTCGAGAAACGCGGGAAAGGTGATATCGATAGAGCCAGGACGAGAGACCTTTGTCACGCTTTGCGCTAATCTTCGTGACAACTCGGTCAACAATGTCACTGCACTCAACATTGCCGCGCATGACTCTGAAGAGACGCTTAGTCTGGACGGACATTACCTCGACCTTAGGGTTTCTGATCACCAAACCCAGCGACATGCCCCTGGGATGCCACTCGACCTTGTGTTAAGCAACCATGGAATCCCGCATGTGGATATACTGAAGATTGACGCGCAGGGCCACGAAGCCAAGGTGTTGAAGGGCGCAACAGGTTCACTGAAAAGGCACTCTGTGGATCTTGTCATCGTCGAAGTCCATCCCGGTAGAGGAGTGAAAATTGACGACGTGATCGCCTTCATGCGATCCTTCGACTACCGCTTATCAGGGAGAGACAATGGTCCCTTTCAGCCCCAGCTGTATTTCACGAATTCTCATGATTCCACTTTCAGGATCCCTCAGACTTCGGTAGTGACTCCTGACCTTTCGTGATCACGGGTTCACATTTGCGCGATGCCGAACTGGTGCGATCTGAAAAGATCTTGCGGAGAAATACGACTACTCCCTTACGGAGATAACAAGAGATCGTGTCTTATTTCCGGTCCTTCTGAGGCTCGGACGAGGGACATGTTGGCCTTATGCCGCCAAGGAAGTGACGATTATTCCTGAGGCGTGTTCCGACCTGCCTTACGACTTCTTCTGGATAGTATCATTGACCCAATAGGGGGCAACGCCACGCCTATCGCGCAGCTAATCATCAATCCAAGAGTCCTGGGAAAGGTCGCGTTTGTACACCCTTGACATGTCCCGGTCAAACTAGGGTCTGTGTCGACGGAAATTTCATGGGAAGCCACGGCCGTTCGTCCCGATGCGTCGGCAACCGTGAGATTAGCTGTGTACCTTCCAACAACCGAGTAGACGTAATGAATAACTTGGCCAGCGCCTCGATCACCATTACCAAAGGACCACGTATACACGTATGGTTGTGTACCTCCAATTGCTGAACCTGAGAAGTTCACTGTTAGCCCCGGGTCGGAATCGGGTGGAGAGAAACTGAAATTGGCAATGAGGGGCGCCGTTGGCGGTGCGGGGGGAGGAGGAAAGAACTCTGTCATAGCGGTCGACCCTGCGTCCTTCGCAGTCAATGGCTGAAGACCCCATGCTACCTCTATTGTCCGAGGGAGTGAATAGTGAGAATATTGGATCGAAGACTGATAATGAGTTTTGACAGCTGGCCCCGCCCAGACGGTGTAGACATAATCGGTTGGGTAGCGTCCGTAACCTTCGTCGAAGGTTAGGAAGAGAGCGGCTTTCTGAGTCCTGAAGATGTAGCTGTTCAAGATCAATGGTACGAGTTGGCTGAGATAGTTGTCTCCTCGAGAGATCGAGCAGTTGTGCATATTGTCGCACAAATTCGGAGTCAACCACATGAAGTTTGAAGCGGTACTTGTGGAACCGAGGGCGTTGACAAGATTGTCATCCGGCTGTCCTCTTCCTCCAGAGTTCGCCGGGACCACGTGTGCCGTACATCTGGTTGAGTTGCCTCCGATACTAGTGTAGAAGAGAAACGGATTGGTCAGGTAAGTGTAGTTCCCTGAGGCGCTCTTGTAGCAGGGGAAAGGCATGTCCTCCATGTAAGCTCTCCAGGATAACCTCGCACTCTCCACCCTATCGACAATGGTGGCATTCGAAGTGGTACATGACCCCGCCGGGCCGCAGTTGTTGCCAAAGTAGTTGTTACCGCCTGTAAGGCACATGTAGTTGGGCAGGCTTGGATGGCTGCACGCCGTATACTGCGTTGCTAGAGAGTAGTTACGCGCCAGCTGGTTCAGGTAGGGAGCTGAAGAACTCCCATTTATCTGGCTAAAGTTCTTGTTTTCCATCACCATAACTAGAACATAGTCAAAAAATCGGTTGGCGGGGAGCGATGCAGCCCCGAACCTCGATACTCCAGGGTTCCGATGGTGTACAGTGAACGTTTGGACCTGGAAGAATACGACAGGAAACACAGTTAGGACTATCAGAAGAACTGGGAGGGCGGCGGATCGGACCCTCAGCTTCATGCCTGATCTTCCATCGAAGTTTATTTTTACGCTGTGTCTTTTCTTAAGAGGCTTTAGCGTCAAGCGAGCCGGGTCTCCGTGAAGAATCCCCGCCAGTTCACGTTCTTTATATTAGTCCGAAAACCACACGGAAAGACGCAAATCACTTGGAAACGCAAAGAGCGTTGGTTACGGGCGGAGCAGGCTTCGTAGGAAGCAACTATGCAAAACACCTTCTCGACCTGAATGCCGAAGTTGTCGTTTTTGACAACTTTGCAAGAGGCAAAGGGTGCGAAAGCAATCTGCAGTGGCTGAAGAGCCATCCCAAGTCAGGAAACCTGAAGGTCGTAAAAGGAGAAGTAAGCTCGGTCCAATCTCTAGAAGACGCGTCTAAGGGTTGCGATCTGATTCTTCATACTGCCGCCCAAGTATCTGTTCCAGAGTCCGTCTCGAAGCCCCGACTTGACTTCGACTCTAACGCTCTGGGAACATTCAATGTGCTCGAAGCGGCTCGGAAATTACAAACGGATCCCGTTATCATCTATACTTCCAGCAACAAGGTCTACGGAATCCCAGATGCGACCCTACAAGAATTGGAACTCAGGTACGACTTCGAGGATCTTCCCGAAGGTGTCGACGAGTCTTTCGCTATCAAGGGCGAAGAACCCTACGGGGTCAGCAAGGCAACAGGCGATTTATATTTTCACGCTTACTCTGAACAGTACAATCTAAAGTCAGTTGCCTTCAGATGCAGTTGCATGTTCGGTCCGCGACAATGGGGCAAAGAAGAGCAAGGATGGGTTGCCTGGTTCACCATCGCAGCCGCGCTCGAAAAACGGCTCAATATCTACGGAAATGGGAAGCAAGTGCGAGACTTGTTGTACGTTGACGATGTGATGCAAGCTTTTGATCTGGCAATTCAGAACATTGACAGCGTAGAGGGCGAATCGATCAACCTTGGTGGAGGTAGGGAGAACGTCGCTTCTCTCCTCGAGACAATCGCGTATCTGGAGTCGCTCACGAATAAGAAAATGCGTCTAACATTCAAAGGCTGGAGACCAGGCGACAACAAGTGCTACTACACCAACTATCAAAAAGCGAAGAAACTGCTCGGCTGGGCCCCAAGAGTGCCTTGGAAGGAAGGCGTACGAAGAACCTTGAACTGGGTCCAGAGCAACATGCGTGAAGTTTCCGCCGTTGTTTAGGACTGACTGGAACACCTTCCCTCACGGCCACATTTAAGCGACTTGCCTTTGTAGTGGAAAACACTTGATCTGAGGGAGTCCGCATGTTCTCGCACAGGTTGTGAGGGACAACGCTAATGCGTGGTATTTTTCTCTGAACCATTGTCCGCTTTCCTATAATGCCACCCTCAGGGCTGCCTTCCCGGTCTAGTAAATGCGAGATCTAACCGCCAATTGACTTCGTTATCTATCAGTCCTGAGAAAGATTGAGACAACATCAATAGAGGGAGATATCCTTCAACCGGACCGTGCAAATGGTATGAGTCCTGCAAAAGAGCAACTCGCGCCTGAAGATAAGACGTTTTTCAAGCAGATGAATTATGAAGTGAAGAACATCGTCAACGAATTCGCTCTCGCAGTGTTCGGATAGGAGCTTTGTTCTTTGCCGTTGGAACCGTAGAGACACCGCGGCTCAAGCAACTAATCGACCTCATTGGGTTCGGAGCCTCAGTAACGATGTGGATCCACATGCACGGCGCTTCAATGCAGGTTCGTGCGGATAGAGACGAACTCAAGAACACTAGCAAAGAGTTCATGCTACGATACGACGAGGTCAACTCATGGCGTTATGAGGGCAGAAATCGGTTCTTCTATTATCCGGTCACTCGGCTGATGACGTATTTTATGGGCTTAGTCGCGCTTGCCTGGCTATTACTTGCCCTCAATAGTCTTGGTTCGGGATTTGGAGTGAACTTTCCTCTACAACGGTTTCCCTTCCTTTTTGCGTTGAGTGTTGACGCGCTTGTGCTTGCCTTGATCATGGCGATCATTCGGCGAGTTGACGATATTCGCGAACACCGGGACGACGTCATTCGAAAGCAGAAGCGGAAAAAGGCCGTAGAATAAGTCATAGATTTCGCAAGGAAGTAGAGAAATTGGACTTGACGTGCTCCTCTGACGTTATGACGGCACCACGGCACCCCCTCCGTCCTTAGATCGTGCTTTTCAGCGACCTCAGACAATGTTGAACGGTGAACAATTTTGTAGACGTTTTCCGATGGTTTCCGGAGGAGATCCGGACTATCGAAGTCGACCTCAGAGCAAAAGTAGGGTGAGGGCACCTGCGATGAACAGAAGGAACTTTGGCACCGCGACCTTCCTTTCGTATTTGATGCTCTCGCCTGTGGCAAAATAATCGAAACGTTCACCGAAACCGAGCCAGTGTTTGCGCCCCAGGTTCCCTGCAATGCGTCCTAGGTCGTTAGAGATTCGGACAAGGGTTGCTTCCGCAGATGTAAGAGGACCAGATCGCCTTTGTCGATAGCGCAAACGAACTGCCTCGACTCCGAATTCGATGAGGCCTACTAAACCAAGGAACACAACGACTTTTCCAATGCTTACCAATCCAAGGGCGGCCGCGGGGATCAATATTGACGCGCCCAAGAAAACAGTCTCGACCATGTTTGGAGCGTTGTAGTACCTATGGCGACGGTGCAGCGTCGGAAGCCGACCATCGCCATATGCCCAGCGGGCAAACCGTCGATACTGTCGTGATCCACCATCCCACCAAGGATGGTGTACGCGCGCATTCGGTGCAGCACGAAGCGATTTTCCAGTTCTCCCTACGATATTGAGACAGAAGTCGATGTCTTCTCCTCCGCCTCGTTTTGGGAATCCAGTCGAGAAGCGTATCGGCCCGATTGCCTTTCTGCTAACAAGCAAGTTTGCAGTTATTCCCCAAGCAAGCTCCGAACGGGTCTCTGATATGTCCCAGAATGTGAGGATATCACTGGCGACCGTACCTCGCGTGAAGGAGTTCACCGGGTCCGGGAATCTTGATGACCCTACGAATCCAGGGGCATCAGGATACTTCTCAATGGCTTGTTTGTACCCCTGTAGGAGACTCGGAAAGGGTTCGACATCGTCATCCAAGAACAGCACATAGTCAGAGTTACCCTCATCAAGCCCTCGGTTCCTGGAAACGTGAGCGCCGAGATTTCCATCGTTTCTAATCACCTTGATGTTAGCGCTCTCGGCGAATCCGGAAACTGATTTCAGGGCTGCCGACTTCGGGTTATCGATTATGATGTAGAAGTTGACACCCATCCCTTCAGGGATGGTCATGCTGAGAATCGCCTGCATCGCTCTAGGCGATAGCCGGACAGTAGGAACAATAATGTCGACTGTAAGCGATTTCAAGCCATAGGTTCTTTCCACTTGTGCCCGATGTTTTGGGTACAGAAGCAGTGGAAACCCACTTTACACTTGAGTTTCTCCTTTTCGAACATCGCCCGGACGTCGCTGACATTCGCAGCGGAGAGTGGTTCGGAGAATTCTCCGAAGGACGCTGAATCCAGCCAATAACAGATATTGAGCTTCTGTCTGGTAAGTATTGAGTGTCTGGGGCCCAGCCCGCAAGTCTGCGGAGTAAGGTCTGCCCCCGACGCGAGCTGGGCCAGGTCCTTCCAGAATTCGCGGGGGTTAGTGAGAGGGTGAGAGATCGAGTCGACCGACTCAGAAATTTCAAGCAATCCTTGAACGTCTGAAAGGCCTAGCTTGAGTTCAGGGGCGTTCCGGCCTACGTAACCGTCATCGAAAACCGGCTGAAATTTTACGAAGTCAACTCTCAGGTTGGAACCCCATTGAAGTAGAGTTCGCACGTTGTCCCAGTTGGCAGTGGGATGTGACACGACACTATTGATTCCAAATTCGAATGACCTTGGGGCCATCGCAATTTTCTCCAGATTCGCGAGAATCTTCGCGAATAAAGCAGGAGGTGTTTCCCTCGTCACTATTGCGATCTCAGAAGAAATCGAGTCTAAGGAAACGGTTATTCCTGTCGCACCGTCTGCGAATAACCTCCCCACCTCGGTGATGTCAAGTCCATAAGCGTTGGTAATAACGACTACTTGATCGACCAATTGACGGTAATGATTGAGAGCTTGTTTTAGATGCGGATTCAGTCTCGGCTCTCCTCCGGAGAGGACGATTCGTTGCGTGCCCAGAGATGCGAGTGTTTCCTCCGGGATCAGGATTTCCTCAACTGTTCGATGGACTCGTCCCGGAGTGAGCTGATTTCCCCACTGACAATATTTGCAGGTAGCGTTGCAAAGGTACGTAACATCGACCACGGTCGTATTCGAGCTGTCAACGGGCAGGCCTTCCATGCCCAGGACCTACGTTACCGTAAATTCGAGATCTATAGGACCGGAGTAATCGGTGGTGGGAGTTTGGATGATCAGCGTTACGTTTGCTGTAGCGCCGGCCGCGAAGTTGATTGGTGGGTCGGGAGAAATGGATTTCATCGAGAATCCGAGGGTCGAGACTGTGATCGAGGTTATCTGCTGTGGGTAGCTCGATGTGCTGTACAAGCTTAGAGAATCTGTGAATTGGTCGCCAGAATTAACGGTCACAGTCCCGGCTCGGAACCTTGACGGGCCTAGCCAACCGTTTGCTGAGCCGTCTGGGTAGTTGATGTTCAAGTTCTCGCCAGTAACTGTTACAGCGTTGCGCGGCGAAGTAGTAACCGTTAGAGAGTAGACCGGATGGATTTCCGTCCAGCCATGGTCGGTATCTAACACATAGCGCCCAGTGGCAGTTATGTGCTGGCCTTCTTGGGGAACTGTGACCTTGCTGACATAGTTCTGGCACGCATCTATCGCGTCTGTCTGGGTGACAGTGTTCGCGCAGACAATCTCTAGAACGAGGTCGCCATACTGGTCGCTGTTATTCACGCTGTTCGTGAGGTTCTGGTAAGGAGTGTCAAGCCCGAGCCGAATATGGTAATCACCATCCGCCTCGACAATAACCCGGTCCACGATCCCTGAGACGGTCTGGCAGTCCTTGTAAACCACCAATCTATCAGCGTTGTAAACATGGTTTTGAGTCGAGAAGAGATCACTACACGTAGATGAGGTCTTCTGGGGCGAGCCTCTATACAAGCCGTAGTAGCTGCCGAGCGTGACCCCTCCTACTACCGTGGCTATGATGATTGCAATGATAACAACAAGTCTGGGAGTGGCCCTCAAAGCTTAGCGCCTTATTGGATTCTAGCTTGCTTGGGGGTTAAGACTTCAATCCTTCCAGCTTTTCCTTCACCCGCTTGTAGATGCGTTCGGCATGCTTCACTGCCAGGTCAGCTTCTTTCGATGTGAACAGTCTGTCCTCGTATTCTGCCGCGTTCTTAACCTCCAAGAGTGATCTTAGATGCTCGGACAATACTTTAGCGTCAACTCCCATGGTGGAGAGTAGTCTGACCGCATCGCCATGATCCTTGCTCGCGGACCGGACGCCTCCTAGATACACGGTGTAGGCGTCAGAGGCGCTTATCCCGCAGTGGATCGCTGATATGACCGCGGAGTTGAAGCGGCCGCTCCTCTGAGCTTCCAACGCCTCAAGGTACAACTCTTCCGCCTTCTTCAGATAATTTCTCGACTTTACGGCGCTTAGCTTCCGAGTCGAAACGACCATCTTTGGTCACAGCTCTCTAAGAGCGAGACCTGTTAGGAGCTTGCCTTCTGATTCGACTGCGAGTTCAAGGCTTCGGCGCCCTCTGTAGGCCCTCCTAGCCTCCTCCAAAGTCTTGACCATCGGAGACAGTCTGTTGCCGAACAATGCAAGAACCGCGCGATTGAGCTCTGAAACCAAGGCCTCAGCCCTACTACGATCGGACTCACGCCTCAAGACGAGATAGATGTCAATGTCGCTATCTGGTTTCTCGTCGCCTCTGACGACGCTCCCATAGAGGGTCGCTGACAAAACCGGCGAAACCGCAAGTTTCTTCCTGAGGAGCCTGGCAAGCCCTTCAAGCGGAGAATCGTCATCGCGGAATAAAGGGGCTACCAACTGGGCTGTATAACTTCCCGGGACCAAGCGGTACAGGTAGGCCCTCCCGGCGATACGCCGCGCCACAAGATTCTCTTCCATAAGCTCCGATAGGGCCTGGTGAGTCATGGGCTTGGAAACACCCGCT
>WNGM01005871.1_pt1 | contig 22778 bp, 23 predicted proteins | sample 5400571 | NCBI WGS metagenome assembly WNGM01 (sample SAMN13153378, study PRJNA577476) | soil metagenome | isolation source: 100 cm soil or saprolite under Garry oak tree replicate 2 | place: USA:California | collected 2016-06-15 | reverse complement strand
ACGGTCGTCGCGAGGTTCGTGAAGGATTCCTTCACACCCGGATCCGGTCGACCCGGGGAACTGCGGAGCCTACAGGTCGACGACCGACACGTGTCGATCGCGAAAGACGCGTTCCTGTATCTCGCCATCGTCTCGACGGGCGAGCGGCCCCGCAGCCTTCCGGACTCGATGACCGGCTTTCTGGCCACCCTCCGGGAGGCGCACGGATCCACCCTCTCGCGGTGGGACGGGTTCCGGGAGAGCGTGGCCAACGTCGAGACGCGCCTGCGTACCTTCCTCGACAGCCTGGTGAGGACGATGCGCCGGTCGCCCAATTCGCATGCGTGATAATCGGTCCGAAAGCGTATAGGTCCGAGCGACGGACCGCTGCGTGCAATGCGGCCCGGTGCCTCTGAGCGCCCGGCGCGCCCCGATGTCACGTTCAAAGTCTGTCTCGCGGGCGACCCCGGCGTCGGGAAGACCTCCCTCGTCCGGAGGTTCCTCTCGAACACGTTCGATGGAGAGTACATTCACACGCTCGGCACGAAGGTATCGTCGAAGCACATCGAGATCGAGGATCCGGATCGGCCGGGCGTCCCGATGACGGTCGGGGCGACGGTCTGGGACATCATGGGAGACCCGGGCTTCCGCGAGCTGCTGAAGGAGGCGTTCTTCAACAACTTGGGAGCCTTGCTCCTCGTCGCCGACGGCACGCGATTCGAGACCGTCTACCTGCTCACGGAATGGTACGATGCGGTGCGCAGCGTCTGCGGCGAGGTCCCGACCGTGGTCTTGATTAACAAGTCGGACGTGGCCGCGTTGGCGCGCGTCGAGGCCGCCGCGGCCGATGTGTGCGAGCCGATCGGATGCCATTGGATCGTGACGAGCGCGAAGACCGGGGAGAACGTCGAGCAGGCGTTCCGCCTCGTGAGCCAGCTTTACGTGACCCGGGCTCGGGCGATGAAGGGCAAGGTCGACCTCTCCGCAGGACGTCCGGCCGTCTACGTGTCCGGCAAAGTCTTCTAGCCCGGAGATGGCGGTTCGAAGCGTTCATATCGACGGGCGCCTTCGGCTCCCTCGGAGCGGTGGATCCGTGGCGCTCGATCCGGTCTGCGGGAAGCCGATCAATGCGCACACCGCGTACTGGATGATCTGGTACCGCGGCACGCCGTACTATTTCTGCTCCGAGGAATGCCAGCTGAAGTTCGATCGGAAGCCGGAACAGTACCGCCTCCAGGCGCTGGAGCGACGCGAGAAAGCCGCCGTGTACTGATCCGCCGAGTCGCCGCCGTAGCATCATTCGAACGAGCGGAGCGCCTCTGCCGGCGGCATGCGGGCGGCGCGGATCGCCGGACTCGCCGTCGCCAGGACGGACCCGAGGAACGCGATGCCGCCCAAGAGCAGCAGGCGTTCCCACGGGACCACGAACGCGGCCTGTTCGGCGAAGAAGCGGAGGTACAGGTCATACGAGAGGGCAACGCCCAACGCGACCCCCAACGCGATGCCCGTCAGCGCGATGAACGAGAGTTCGAACAAGAATGACTTCAGGACCATGGACTTGCGGAACCCGATCGCGCGAAGCGCGCCCGTCTCCTGCCGTCGCTCTACGACGTTGCGCATCGTGATCACGCCGAGGCCCGCGATCCCGACGATCAGGCCGAGCGCCAAGTACGCCTCCAAGAGGTTGAACACCCCCGTCGTCGCCTCCTGGATCTGATTGATGAACTCCTGGATGTTCAGGGTGATGAGCTGGTACGAGATGAAGTGCCGCTCGAGGTCGTGTCCTGCTTTCGTCACGTCCACGCCGGGTCGGACCTTGAAGTAGAACGTGCTCGCACCGGCGATTGCGAACGTCTGCTTGAGGAAGTCTCCGGACACCCAGAACCCTTGGACGAATTGCTCGTAGAGGATCCCGATGATCCGGACGCTGCGGGGCGCCGACCGGTTGCCGTAGTAGAGGGGCGCCGACCGGTTGCCGTAGTAGAACGTGTCGCCAACGGACGCGGACAGGACCCCGAAATTGGGGCCGAAGTTGTTGGGGATCACGGAGCCATCGATGATTGCGAGCGTGGAATTATTGCGGACCGCCGCCCAGGCCGCATCCGCGTTCGGATACGCCGGATCGAGGGCCTGCAAGGCGAAGCACGGCCGGGCGTCCGTCGCGGCTTGTCCGAGGGGACACAGGGGGATCCAATCGCTGGGGACGCCGACGAACGACGTGTTGAACACGCGGCCCGTGAGGGTCGGATCCGCGACGACCTGAACGCGCGCCTGGGTCAGCGGGAGCGCGAGGGTGATGTTCGTCGATCCCGTCGTCGCGTTGTAGTCGTCGAATGCCGCGCTCCAGTTCGAGACCGGGATCCCGGAGGAGCCCAGCAGGTCGAATCCGCCGCTCTCCCGGACGCTCGTCGTGGCGATCGAGGAGCTGACCTCGGCCTGGATCCCCGACATCGTCGCGATCGTGAACATCACGAGGGCGATGCTCGCGAGCGTGGCCCCCGTGCGGAATTTCTTGTTCATCGGGTACGCGATCGCCGTGCGGACGACGGGCCGCCACGTCCGGCGGCGCACGATCCGCGTCGCGAGGGCGAGGACCGAGTCGCTGTTGAACATCACGATGAGGAGGCCACCGAACACGAGCAGGAGGCCCGCGACAATGAACAGCGTGATGTCCGCGTTCGCGATGCTGAAGAACTTCCGGGGGCTCAGTACCCAACCGACGATGAAGGCCCCGGCCGCGGTGAACACGGCCCTCGGCGGGAGGACCCGCATTGTGAGGACCGCGAGGCCGAACGCGAGTCCGACCGGCCCGACGTCTTGGAGCAGGAGGCTCTGGCGGACGAGCGCCACGCCGAGCCCGACGGCGCCGAGGACCGAGACGGCCGCCCCCACGGCCACCTGCCGCCGCGTCGAGCGATGCTGGACCGGTTCCGGGATGTCGCGGATCGCGCGCACGATGTTCAGCTTCGACACGCGCCACGAGGCGGCCCCGATCGTCGCCATTGTGATCAGGAAGCCGATCGCGAACCCGTTGATGAGGTCGGAGTCCGTCCACGTGAGGATGAATCCCGTCCCTCCGAACGCCGAGGCGCCGAACACCTGGGAGAAGCCCCACAGGATCACGCCCGCGACGAGCAATCCCGCGAACGTCCCGACGAGGGACGAAAGGAGGGCGTACAACAGGCCCTCGGACACGAAGCTCTGGACAAGGTTCTTCCGCCGCATGCCGAGCGCCCGAGCCACCCCCATCTCCCCTTTCCGCTCCTCCGCGAGCATGACGAAGATGTTGATGATCAGGAGGACGCCCGCGATGACCGTGAAGAACCCGAGGAGGACGAACACCTGGCTGAGCTGGTCGATGTTCCGGCTCGCGCCGTCGATCGAGTCCGCCTTCGCCTTCGCGATCGTGAAGGTCGGCGTCGTCGGCAGGTACGGCGTCATCTCGCGCACGACGTCGTCCGATCGGAGATATCCCTGCGTCACGCCGCCGACGTTCGCCACGGTGATCGTGTTGATCTTGCCGGCCTCGCCGAGCGCCGCCTGGAGGGCGTCCAGAGGCAGGAACAGGTTCTCGCCATCGTCCCACGCGCCGCGCCCCGCATCTCGGACGATTCTGTTCACCGTGACGTTGAACCGCACGAGTCCTTGGGGTCCGCCGACGTTCACGACGAGGCCGTCCCCGACCCGCGCCTCGACGGCGGCCGCGAGCTTGTCGTTGATGATCGCCTCCGTCGCCAGGAGTCCGGACCCGTCCCAGCTCGAGCCGTCCGCCCGGACGAAGGCGCCGAGGTCGTGCGCCGCGTCGTACCCGATCACCGTCGCGGTGGGTTCGAAGAGGCTCGTCGAGGCATCGATGACCGCGCCGTTCAGCTGGTAGCGTGGGGCGACGGCCGCAACGTCGGGCATGCCGGAGAGGTTCGCACGGAGATCGTCCCACACCTGCCCGGAGAAGGCCATCCGCGTCCCGGTGGGCGACGCGACGAAAACGACTTCATCGACCGCGTCGAGGGCCCGGAAGACGGCCGCTCGGACCGTGTAGTCGAACGTGCTCTGGATGATGAACGACGAGCTGATGATCGCGGTCCCGATGAGCAGCCCCGCCACGACGATGGCGACTTGCGTCTTCCGTCGGAAGAAGTTGCCCGCGCCGATGCGGAGCGGGAAGCGCTTGCGGCCGGCCCAGCCGAGGACCGCCAGGGCCACGAGCCCGACGACCAGGAGGAGCGTCGTCGCCGTGTCCACTGCGGCACCTCACCCGGGCGTCGGTTGGAACGATTTCAGGATCAGCCCGTTCCGCATCAGGATCACCCGCTGCGTCCGGTTGCCGACCGCGCTGTCGTGGGTCACGATGACGAACGTGAGGCCCTTCTCCTGGTGCAGCCTTCGCATGAGGTCGATGACCTCCGCCGTCGTCTCCGAGTCGAGGTTCCCCGTCGGTTCGTCGGCGAAGACGACGTCCGGCTCGTTGACGAGGGCGCGGGCGATCGCGACGCGCTGCTGCTGCCCGCCGCTCAGCTCCGCGGGCTTCTTGGGCGCCTCCTTCTCCAGCCCGACCGCCGCGAGCGCGGCGAGCGCCTTCCGGCGTGCGCCTTTCGGGTCGTCGCCGCGCACGAGGAGGGGCAGCTCGACGTTCTCGACTGTCCGCAGGACCGGGAGGAGGTTGTAGTTCTGGAAGATGAATCCCATCCGCATCGCGCGGAAATCCGTCTTCTCGTTGTCCCCCATCCGAGAGAGCGGCTTCCCGGCGATCCAGACCTCGCCGGACGTGAAGTCGTCGATCCCGGACAGGCAATTCAGGAGCGTCGTCTTGCCGCACCCGGAGGGCCCCATGACCGCTACCATCTCGCCCCGCCGGATGTCGAGGTTCAGCCCGCGCAACGCGTGGACCTCGACCTCGCCGCTGTCGTACGTCTTCACGAGCTTCCGCGCGATCAGGATCCGGTCCTCGCCCCGGGTCGGCGCGAGGGTCCCTGCGGTGGCGGCGGGCTGCGTCACGATCTCGGCGACCACGATCCCTCTCCGGACGGCCGTCGGAGGGAGCCGCCGTAGATGAAGGTTTTGACGGATTCCAGGGTTCACAGACGGAACGACGCGGCGAGGCGAGTGACGGCCCACAGGCCGAAGCCGAGGAACCCGGCGAGGAAGGCGCCGAGGACGGCAGCCTGAGCGAAGGCCGCGACCCCGAGGGCGGCGCCTGCTGCGGTGACGGCCGCCTGCGCCGCGAGGCCCCCAAGGAATCCTCCGATTGACACGAGGAAGAAGATCCCGAGGGCCGCGAACGAGAACGCGGACGGCTTCAGCTTGACGCGCGTCAGCAGGGCGGTCGCGACGAACGCCGCGGCGACCGGCGAGACGACCGGGAGGGCGAGCATCTCGATCGGCAGGGCGACCGCGTGGGTCACGGCCAGGATTGCGAGGAACGCGGCCGTCGTCCCCATGCCGATCGCCGCGAGGCCGATCATGAGGCCGCGGAAATACGCCCCCGAGCCCTTCGCGGACGTCATCACGATCCACAGGTTATCCCGCTCATAGAACGCCCAGTTCATCGCGAGGATCCCGAGCAGGAACGTGAGCGTCTGCGTGACCGTGATCGCGGCGGTGCCGGACGGGCCCGCGCCGCTCAGGCCCGCGGGCAGGATCGCGATGACGGCGAACAGGACGACGAAGAGGACGCTCCCGTCCCGCCAGATGCGGATGAGATGGAGGCGGGCCATCAGCCCCGTGTCGCCGCCGCGGTCCGTCCGGAGGCGCACTCGCGTGGTGACGCGGCCCAGGCGTGCCGTCATCCGGCGCTGCATCTCCATCCGGGAGCCGAGGTCGACCTGTCCGAACCCCGCGGACAGCGTCGGGTGGATGCCGTGGAAGATGTACGTGTCGGAGAGGACGGCCCACACCAGCCCGACGCCCACGGCGTACGCGATCGCCGTCGCCAGCTCGGCCGTGCTCAGGGGCTCCGCCCGCAGGATCGAGACGCCGAGCGAGGCGAACGCGGTCGGCGGGATCGGGAGGCCTCCGAAGGCAAGGGGGAAGCCGGGTCGCGCGAACCCGATCGCGGGGAGGAGCGAGAGGATCAGGAGGACGACCGTCGCGGCGCGGACCGGGGCCTTCGGATATCGCACGCGCAGGACGACGAGCACCTGCGACGTCATCAGGACGAAGAACGTGTACGTGATGAGGACGGCGAACAACGGGACGGCCGCGATGACCGGACGGCCCACGGACAGGACCATCGCGAGGGCCGCGACGCCGGCGGCGAGGCCGCCCGCGGCGATCAGGGAGACGAACTGGAACAGGAGATCGGCGGCGAGGTACTCGCGCGGCCGAACCTTCGCCGTCATGAAGAAATCGAACTCGGAGGCATGCGCCGTGACGCCGCGTCCGAGGGAGTACAGCAGCCCGAGCGACAGCAGACCCGCGAGCGGCGTGGACAGGAGCCCGACGGACTGCGCCGTGTCCATCGAGCGCAACGTGGCGCCCATCGTGATCCCGATCGCGACGCTGGAGGGGATGAAGATGAGGATCAGGGCGGCGTACGCGAGCGGGCCGAAACGGCCGCGGAGGGAGGGCCCGAAGAAGAACCGCAACTTGTACGTGAACAGGGCGAGCGTCCGTCCCACGGCTCACGACCTCCGGAACCACGATCGGCGCCGCGGCGCCTCGACCGGCGGCATCTGTGCTTCTTCCGTGAGGCGGAGGAAGATCTCCTCGAGGCTCTCCGCCTCGTCGATGTGGGCTTGCGCGCGAAGCGCCGCCAGGTCGCCCGTCGCGACGTTCCGGCCGTGATGGACGATCGCCACGCGCTTGCACAGCCGCTCGGCGGTGTCGAGCTGGTGCGTCGACACGAGGACCGTGCCGCCCGCCCGGGCCATCGACATCAGGCGATCCTTCAGCCGGTGCTGCCCCGCGGGGTCGATGCCGATCAGCGGCTCGTCCAGGATGAGGGTGCGCGGGTCGTGGAGGATCGCCGCGGCGAAGGCGATTTTCGCCTTCATGCCCTTCGACAGCGAGGCGATCGTCTCGTCCGCTTTCGGGGCGAGGTCCAGGAACGCGAGCAGCTCCGACGTCCGGGCGGCAATCCGCTCCTTCGGCAAGTCGCGAATCCGCCCGACGTATCCGAGGAACTCCGCCGGCGTCAGGTACTCCGGCAGCGTGGGCGCCTCGGGCATGTACCCGATGTCCGCCTTGTAGGCGACGGGGTCGGCGAGGACGTCGTGTCCGTTGACGCGCACGACGCCGTAGTCGGGTCGCAACAACCCGACGAGGATCTTCAGCGTGGTCGTCTTGCCGGCGCCGTTCGGGCCGATCAGGCCGACGATCTCGCCCTCGAATGCCTGGAGCGAGAGGCCTTGGAGGGCGGCCTGCCCGTCGTACGACTTCCAGAGCTGTTCGATGTCGATCGCGAGCGCCATGCGGATCGCGGCGGGGACCGCATCCGTCCCACATGAAGGGTCGCACGGCATCCCCGCGCGAAGGCGTCAGACGACCTTGTTGCCGAGCATCGCGCGGAGGCGGTCCGCCTTCGCCTTCATGCCCTCTCGATCGTAGAAGACGACGGCCTCGGCGAGGTCCTCCCGCCACCGGTCCTCGTCGTGGATCGCCCGGCGGAGCTGGGCTTGCGCCTCCCACGCGGCCGCGACGCCGGCCCAGTCGCCGGCCGCGCCGAGGACGTCCTGCGCCTTCGTGAACGTGACGAACGCGAGGTCGAGCCGGCCCGTCCTCCCGTACACGGTCGCGAGGTTCAGGAACGCCCATCCGCGGCCTTGGACGGACGCCTTGTCGTCCGCGCGATGGAACCGATCGAGCGCCTCGAGGAGGAACGCCTCCGCGCGCGCGGGATCGTCGCGGTTCGCCGCGAACACCCCGGCGGCGAGGAGGGCCTGCGCCACGACGTCGGGGTCGCGGCAGTTCTTCGCCTCGTGCAGCGCCGCATCGAGGGCCGTGCGGGCGTCGTCCCATCGGCGGAGTTCCATGAGGGCGTTCCCCCGCCGGAGGAGCGCGATCGCCCGCATCGCACCGGCTTCGCGGCCCCCCTCCGCTCGGAGGCGCGCGACCAGGCCGTCGTACGCGGACGCGGCCTCCTCCCAGTGCAGAGTGCGCTCTTGCTCCACGGCCTCGTGCAGGATGCGCGCGAATTCCTTCGCCTCGATGTGCCCACCCTAGTGCGGCGGGCCCTCGAGGTCCGCACGCATCCGCAGGTATTCGTCGCGCGTGATTTCACCCTTCGCGTATCGCGCGTCGAGGATCGATCGCGGCTCGCTGTGCGGCGGCATGCCGGCCGTCGCGACGGGCGTCGGCGTCATCGAGACGGCCTTCGCGACGAACACGAGGGCGAGGGCCGCGAGGCCGAGGACGAAGACGCCTCGCAACGTCCAACCCGCGTCGAGAGCGGGGCGGGGACCGACGATTGCGCCCCAGACGCCGAACCGCAAGGCGGCCGGGGTGAGGATCAGGAGCGCGGCCGCGAGGACGATCCAGAACGCGGGGTCCTGACGCAACGAGCGTGTCGCCACGGACCGCTCGACGGGCCCGCGGTTATTTGAACCTGCGCAACCACGCAGGAGGCCCGCGTCCGCGGCTCACGACGGCGGTGCGAGGCCCTCGACCGCCCCGACGATCCGCTCGAGGTCCGCCGGCCCGACGCCCGGATGGACGGGCAGCTCGAACAGTCGCGGGGTGAGGTCCTCCGTGACGGGGCACCGTCCCCGGATCCTCAGGTCGCGCAACGCCTTCTGGCGGTACAGGGGCATGGGGTACGACGGCCGGCAGCCGATGCCGTCGTCCGTGAGCGTCCGGACGATCTCGTCACGGTCGAGCGGGAAGGCGTCCTCCCGCCGGACGACGTACTGGTAGTACGCGTGGACCATCCAATTGCCTTCGGACGGCGGCGCGAGGCCATCGATGCCGTCGAGGCCCTTCGTCAGCGCACGGGCGTTCGCCCGGCGGGCCTTGACCCAGCCGTCGAGCCGCTTGAGTTGCACGAGGCCCATCGCCGCCGCGATCTCCGTCATCCGGTAGTTGAAGCCGACGAGGACGTGTTCGTACTTCGACGCCTGCCCCTGGTCCCGCAAGAGCCGGGCTCTCGCGGCGATGGCGTCATCGTCTGTGACGATCATGCCGCCCTCGCCCGTCGTCATGTTCTTCGTCGGGTAGAAGGAGAAGCACGCGGTGTCGCCGAGGTTGCCGGCCTTCTTGCCGTGGTATTCGGCGCCGTGGGCCTGGGCGGCGTCCTCGATGACCGCAATGCCGCGGTCCTTCGCCGCCTCAACGATCGGCTCCATTTCCGCGGTCTGGCCGTACAGGTGGACCGGCATCACCGCTGCGGTCCGCCGGGTAAACGCAGCTGCGGCCTTCGACGGGTCCACATTATAGGACGTCCGGTCGACGTCGGCGAAGACCGGCTTCGCGCCGCACAGTAGGACCGTCGAGGCGGTCGCGAAGAACGTGAGCGGCGGGATGACGACCTCCTGGCCGGCCTTGAGGCCGTGCGCGAGAAGTGCGACGTGCAGCGCGGCCGTGCCGTTCGCGACGGCAATCCCGTGCTATGCCGGACGCCAGGACGTCCTTGACCGCGGCGAGCTCGTCCTCCCCGAGGATCGGGCGGGCGATCGGGATCATCGGAGCGCGGAACCGCATCCGTCGTATGAAGGTTCGCCGCTCACTTCCGGCGGCGGGAACGAGCCTTGCGCTTCGGCTTCAGGTCCGGATAGGTGCGGCCGTCGTGGGCGCAGCGCATGCGCGCATCGAGGGGTCGGCCGCATTCGCAGACCCAGCCGATGACCTTCGCCGGGACGCCCGCGACGAGGGCGTGCGGCGGGACGTCCTTCGTGACGACGGCGCCAGCGGCGACCATCGCGTTCCGGCCGATCGTGATGCCGCAGAGGATCGTCGCGTTCGCACCGATCGAAGCACCGTCCTCAACCCTCGTCGGGACGACCTTCCAGTCCGGACTAATCGCACGCGGGTAGAGGTCATTCGTGAAGCAGGCGTGCGGGCCAACGAAGACGCGGTCGCCCACCGTCAGGCCGCGATAGAGAGTGGCGAAGTTCTGGATCTTGCAATAAGCGCCTACCGACACATCAGTGTCGATGAAGACATCCTTGCCGAGGACTGTCTTCGGTCCGACCTTCGCTCCTGAACGGACGTGCACCCAATGCCACACGCGGGCGTCGTCCGCAACATGTGCCCCAGGCTCCACGACTGCGGTGGGATGGATCGACATCTTTGGCGGAGGCGAACCACCTCCGCGGATAAGAGAGTTCCCGCCGAGTCGTCGGGAAAAGCAAACGGAGTCTGATCAGGCCGTGAGGCCGACCAGGAAGCCCAGCACGTACGCCGCGAGCCCTAGGAGGCTCCCGAGGATTACGGTGTCTCGTGGGCTGAGCTGGAACGCGGGAATGTTCGCGGTTCGAATCTTTCCTGCGTGCATTGTGTTCGGGTTCCCGAAGCCGGGTATTAAGCTTGCTCGGAGATTATCGTGGATGATAAACCCCGGCGTTTCTCCTCGAGCGCGTTCTCACTTGCGAGATTATCCAAGAAATCGATAAATAGCGTTGCCCGGGATGAGCGCGCGCATTGACGTCTGTCGACCTAGCGGTAGCGGGAGTCCTCTCTTTCACTGCGACGTTCCTATTCGCCGCGTGGCATATCCGATCGCTGAAAGGGTCCACGATCGTCGGCATCGACATCCACAAACCCAACTCCCCGCGCATCGCGGAGATGGGTGGAGTGGCCGTCGTGCTCGGGTTCTATCTCGGCGTCACCTACCTTGCCATTTTCGCGAGTTCGACGGTCGCAGCCCCGATTTTCAACGCATCAATGCTCGCCATCCTCGGCTCGGGGTTCGTCGGCATCCTTGACGATCTCTTCGCCATCCCGCAGCGATACAAGGCGATCCTTCCCTTCCTCGCAAGCGTGCCGCTTGGAATCGTGATTTTCTTCTCCCGGGCCACCGAGCTGCTCGGATTGGATGTCGGCGTCCTGATGATCGTCTTCGTCCCCCTCGGGGTCACCTGCGCGGCCAATGCGTCGAACATGCTGGAGGGCTACAACGGGTTGGGGGCAGGTCTCGGGATCATCATGTCTGCGGGGCTCATCACTCTTGCCTACCTCCTTGGCGCCATTGAAGGACTATTTCTCCTGGTCCCCCTCACAGCTTCCCTAATCGCATTCCTATGGTACAATCGCTACCCGGCCCGGCTCTTCCCGGGGGACTCGATGACACTCACGGTAGGTGCTGCCCTGGCGTGTGCCGCGATCATCTCCCAACCGTCGTTCAAGCTCTTCGGACTCATCCTGTTCATCCCGATGATTGTGGAGTTCGCGCTCAAGGCCCGGGGCCGGTTTCGCGCAGAGAATTTCGCTTACGTGGAGTCGGACGGGCGCCTTTCCTATCCGGGGAGAATTGAATCCTTGACGCATCTCCTCATCCGAAGTCGGCGCCTGAAAGAATGGCAAGTGGTGGCGATCCTATGGGGAATCGAGGCGGCGATTGTCGTAGCACTCCTCGCCTGGGCGGCCGCGACGCTTCCCCCTTGAGGTGTTGCCCGATGACGTCGGATGCCCCTGGGTCCCGCCGCGCCATTCGGGTGGTTCACGTGGTGTACTCCAGCTACCCGTTTGATCCGCGAGTCCGCCGTGTGGTGGAGGCGCAACGCGATTGGGGCTTCAATGTCCATGTGGTCGCCCTAGAGGAGCCGGGTCAACCCCACACGGAAAGTCTGGGAGGCGTTGTGGTGCAGCGGGTCCCGTTCGAAGCGGTCCGAGGCGGTCGTGCTCGCTACGCCTTCCAGTACGCCATCTTTCTCATGGCGGCCACGTTGCTTGTGCTGCGCATCCGCGTTCACCATCGTGTGGATGTAGTTCATGTGCACTCGCTCCCTGACTTTCTCGTCGCTTCGGCAGCGGGAGCCAAGCTCCTGGGTTCGAAGGTGGTGCTCGACCTCCACGAAGCGATGCCGGAAATCGTCAGGGCCCGGTTTCGTGGCTCCGAGCACAGCTTGCTACCGGCCCTCGCCCGAGCGCTCGAGTGGATGAGCTGCGCCTTTGCTGACGCCGTCCTGACTGCAACCGACCCAATCCGGAGCTTACTCGTTCGGCGTGGGACAGCCGCGTCGAAGATAACCGTCGTCATGAATTCGCCGCGCACGATCCCTACTCGCCAGATCGACGTCTCCGTGCTAAGGACGAATCTCGGCCTGAACGGCCACTCCGCAATCGTCTACGTTGGGGGCCTCAACGAGGAACGGGATCTCGGAGTCCTCGTCCGCGCGATCGCGGGGCTTCGAATGGACCCATCTCTTCGGTTGGTCGTGTTCGGATACGGCAGCAATGAATACCGCACCTACCTCCGAGGGCTGGCGGAGCGGGAAGGCCTGATGGATTTCTTTCTCGGTGTTCGGCTGCCGCCGGAGGAAGTACAGCCCCACCTTTCCTTAAGCGACATCGGCGTCGTGACCTACCAGCGGAATCCACTTACCGAACTCGCGATTCCGAACAAGGTGTTTGAATACTCCGCGGCGGGTAAGCCGCTCATCCTCGCTCGGCTGTCAGCGTTGGAATCCTTGTTCGGCGACGCGGCCCTATACTACGAGCCGGGCGATCCAACGGACTTGCGCGAAAAGATACGCTTTCTTCTGGAGCATCCAAATGACGCCCGCCGGCTCGCGGAGCGAGGATCTGCTGTACTCGCCGAATGTCGGTGGGAGATCATGGAGGCACGCCTGCGCAGCATTTACGCCGGACTTCTTTCGCTGGGAGGCTGCTGATGCGCGTGGCGCTCGTCGCTGGAGTGAACCCGGTGTGGCCGCGAGCAAGCGGAATTCGGAGTTACGTTGTCGGTCTCGCGAATTCCCTGCGCCTGCTCGGACATGATGTGAGCGTGATCGGCGCGGGAAGGGTCTCAACCGACAACCTGTCGTATCGTTTCCTGTCAGTGTGTCCGGAACCGCACCCCTCAACTGCTTTGTTCGAGCGCGGTCTTTTCGTCCACGGGAACACGTTGCCTCTCGAGGACGCTATCGTGCATGCGCAGCGTCCGGACGATCTAGCCGCCCTTCGGCTTCGGGACGGCATGCGGGCGCGCGTCCTGACGATCCATGGGATGAGCTACATCGGAATCCGCGAACGACATGGTTGGATGGCCGCCGCCGGATTCCGTATGTTGGAACGGACCGGCATGCAATCTGCTGACCGCATCGTGGTGTTGGATCCGACGACACGCTCTGAGCTGACGGAAACATATCCCGCGGTGGCAAATCGAGTCGTCAGTGTCCCGGCCGGTGTGGACTTGGACCGGTTCCACATGATGCCTCGCTCAGAGGCTCGTCAAGCGCTGGGTCTTTCCGACGTGTCGACGGTCGCCTGCGTCGGAAGGCTCGTCCCCGAGAAGAATCTGCCGCTTGTCTTAGATGCGGTCGCCGCCAGCGGTACCCGCCAGTTGGTGATTGCAGGAGACGGGCCTCTGCGAGGCCTAATCGAGAACGCCGCAATCCCACCGTGCGAGATTCATTTCCTCGGGTCGGTTGACTACCCGCGCGTCCCCCTCATCCTCAACGCCGCTGACTGCTTAGCGCTCCCGTCGCGGCGAGAGGCCTTGCCGAGTGTCAGCCTCGAGTCCCTCGCCTGTGGGACCCCTGTGGTTGCGACCCGGGTTGGCGGGCTCACCGGGCTAATTCGGGAGGGAGTCAACGGGTTTCTCACCGCCGCGTCAGCCGATGACTTCGCCCAAGGTCTCGCCAGGGCGGTTGACGGCTCCGATCGAATGCGACAGGCGTGCCGGGCTTCGGTTGAGGCATTCGGATGGGACCGGGTGGCAGCTCAGATGGTTCGGGTCTACGAGGAGGCGAGCTCGTGAGTCCGGACCTCGCGTGGGACTATTCGGACCAAGACCGCCGCGATTTCGAAAACGAGACGGGACGACCCGTCGATTTCACTTTGGTTTCCGCGTGGACGCGCGCTGCAGAGAGTTGCGGATACGCGAAAGGCATTCGCGTGATTGCCCGCCGGGACGGCAGGCCCGTTGCGATCCTTCAGGGGACCGTCCGCTCGCAGTTCTACCTTCGCAAGTTCCTCTGTGGTTCGACTAGCGGTGCTGGGGTTGCGTGGCAGCCCGGCGAGGAGGGGGTGGCCTTGAAATGCCTCGAGGCCGTTCTAGTCAGGGTTCGGCCACAGTTTGTGGAGGCGTTCTCCCCGACCCCGCTCGAAGCCGATGGGCTCGCATGGTCTGCCTCATTTAGTTTCCAAATTCCACTTGACCGACCGTTCGGAACGATCCTCGCGTCCATGGACAAACAAGCCCGCCATGCCGCTCGTCGGGCTGAGCGGCTTGGGGTCACGGTCGAAGAGGTTGCGAATCCCAGTCGCATGGGCGAGGCCTACGATGTGGTAGAGGCAGCCGCGCGTGAACGTCACTTTGCCGTCCCGCCACGCACCTATTCTCTCGCCTTGCATCGCGAGTTCGAAGGCGTCGGGGCGCAGCGATGCTTCGTTGCCCGCGTCGGAGACCGCGTCGTTTCCGCGGTATCAGTCCTTGGATACGGGACGAAAGCAGCTTGGTGGAAGGGCGGATCCCTTCCGGAAGGTTACCGCACCAGCGCGGGGAATGCGCTCCAAGTCGCGGCGATTGAATGGGCCCGCGACCGGGGGTTTCGATTCTACGACATGGGAGGAACCGACCCATCGGATCCCACGTACGCGGGGATCCACAGGTTCAAGGCATCGTTCGGCGGGGTTCGGATTGAGACCAGCACTGGGACCCGAATGACAGCGGTCGCGCGCAAAGCCGTCGCTCTCCGCAATGTCTTTCGGCCTAGGTGAGGTGTTACACACGATTGATATCGAGGAGGAATCCACGTGACCTTCGCCCCCCCACTCCGGTCCCTGGGCGCCCGAGTCCTCCCAATCCTGGTGGTCGTCGATGTCGATCCCGATTGGCGTGCCCCGGGGGGGTCCGGTGTCCCGTATGCAGGCGGCATCTCATGGCGCGGTTTGAGGGAAGGTGTCCCTCATCTCCTCGAGCTGACGAAACACCTTCGAGACGATTTCGGTCAGCCAATCCGCTTTACTTGGCTCGTTCGGTCCGACGAACAAATGGCTGCGCTCTCGGGGGATACGGCGTTCGTGGCGACCGCGTTCGAGTCATTCTGGCGCGAGCGGCTCGCCGCCGGCGACGAGGTGGGCTGGCATCCTCATCTTTGGCGGTATTCTGAGAGGCATCGCCTGTGGTATCAGGAGACTCGTGACATCGACTGGATGGCTTCGTGTCTGCGAGACGGCCACACCGCGCTCGCACGTCACTTTCGAATCCTCACGGCGAAATCGGGATGGACCTTCCATACGAACGACACCATGCGGATTTTCGAGGAGCTGGGGGTCGCCGCAGACCTTTCCGCGCTGCCGGGGATGTCCTATGCGGCCGCGATTCCGGGGAGCGATCTCCCTCTCGGATGCTTCGATTGGGAGCGGACTCCGCAGGAGCCGTACCTGCCAAATCCGGCCGACTACCAGCGGCCTGCCGTCAGGCGAGGTCGTTCTATCGTCGAGATCCCGAACTGGACATTCCCGACAGGTCGCATCCGTAACATTCGTCGGGCGCTCCACGGCCGGCCTCCGAGGGACTTCGCGAATCTCGCGAAACATCCATGGTTGGTTGGCAACGGCTTTTCCAGACCCCCGTGGTCGGTGCCGTTTGTGTGCTACTTCCATCCAGAGGAACTCTTGGGGTTCTCGCGTGTGTTCGACGCCAGTCATGTGCTCCGGAACTTTGATCGTCTCTTCACCGAATGTCGCGCAAGGGGGATGCAGGCCCGGATGACCGTCCCGTCAGAAATAGTCCCCGATGGCGGAGTGAGGTGAGACCGTGCGTATCCCGAAACGGACAACTTACTCGTTGCTCGTTTCGTTGCTCGCGCTCAATTTCATCCTGCGGTATCCGTGGCTCCCGCACGAAGCCGGTTACGACGGCTTCATTTTCCACGGGATGGCCCTATCGCTGGTCAACGACGGGTACGCGAGCTGGATTCTGAACCCGCTCAGCTATCTGGGACTCTACCCGCTCAGCCAGCCGTCTGGAAGCGTCTTCTTGCTTGGAGACCTTTCTCAGCTCAGTGGCGTTCCAATTGAGGCGGCGATTGTCGTGCTGGATTGGATGATTGTCGCCATAGGGATGCTGGCCGCGTTTTTCCTATCGATTGCGGTTCGGCGGGATGAGGGCCTCGCTGTCCTCGTGGCGGCTCTCTTCAGTCTTGCCCCGCGGTTCGTAATCGATCTTCTATGGGCGATTCCCACTCGGACGTTGTTCGCAGCGCTCGTGCCGCTGTTCCTACTTCTTCTACTCAGATGGTACGGCACGCGCAACATCCGATGGTTCGGGTTCATCATTACAACGCTCGTATTGATGATGTCCGCCCATCGACTGACAGCCCTCATGGCCACCATCGCGATCGGATACGTTATCACGGCGATTTTGATGGTGTTCTCGCAAACCCTTCGCATTCGGTACGGCAGCCGCGTCCTGAGCCGGCCCTTCCGGCGCGCCTCGAATCTCATTCTTCTCACCTCCTTCTTCCTGGTTTCGTCGATCCTGCTCGTTGTCGGAGTCTTGGAAAACTATACGTCTGGTCGGCTGGAGTTCGGATCGGGGATTGTCCTCCAGTTGTCGAACTTGGCTGTGAGCCTCGCCCGTAGCGTAGGGTTCCTGGTCGCTCTTGTCCCACTCGGCGTCATCGTTGTGTATCGGGTCCGAGGTAAGGACTTCCGCGAGCCATTCCTGCTAGTCATTCTCCTGGTCCTGATCCCGACTCTGAGCCTGCGTCAATACACTGGCTATTACATCATCTCCTTGACCGCAATTTTCATCGGAATGGGGTTGTGGTGGGTGGTACAACGCCTCCGAAGACGCTCATTGCGGACGGCCGTCGTCGCAACGGCGATCGCCATCACGGTCGTGTCATCTTATCTGGTCGTCGGGATTAATCTGGAGCTCGAAGCCTATGTAGACGACTCTTCCTATACGCACGGGCTGTATGTGCTCCATCGGACACACGGGACGATTGTGTCGAACGATGGGATTCTAGGAAGCGAGCTCTTCATGGTATCCGCGCACCCGTACCTCCCGGTCGGGGGGGCGACCACCGCGTTCCAAAGCCCCGAACTCTTGATATTCGGGTTTGTCAATCGCTCTCAACTCGAGATATACCAACTTCCGATTTCGTCGCTAACGCTCGAGGACGACTCGCCCTTCGTCCTGAAAGACGTCCAGGCGGAGGCGGACTGGGCGAACATTCTGGGTAGCCCTCCAGACGCCGTCCCTCAAAGCCTCCTCGACGTCTACCACCCGCAATACCTTGCAGAAAATTGGGGAGCTTGGGGCGGCTACACCGCATACGGGAACACCTATCCCTCGCCTTACATCGTTGGCGTGCATGCCACGCGCTACAAGGTTTTCGAGATCGGAGGTCAGACCCTCTGGTATGTCGGGGGGCCTCCGTGACCCGGGTCGCATTATTGACACCCTACGCACACCCGGTGCCGGGTGGGATTTCCACGTTCGTCGACGGACTCGCACGCCTCCTCAGGCGGCGCGGCCACGAAGTTGCCATTTTCGCGGGCGAGGGCGGCGGAGACATTCCAAGCCGAGGCGATTTGGGCAAAAGTTCGACGTTCGGTCGGCATGCGGACCGCGGCCTGAAGGAATTTTCGCCCGAAGTTCTCCACGCGCACTCCCATTGGTACACGTTGGCGGCAGGCGTGCAGTATGTGACCCGCTTTCCAAGCTCTCGCCTCGTGTTTTCGTTCCACACAACTACGGTTCCGAGATGGCGAAATTTCTTCGCTCGCCTGCTGTCTCGGTCACATGTGGTCACATTCGTCAGCTGTGTTCAGCTCGCGGACCTCCGACGCGCGCTGCATCTGGGAGGGGATCTTCGTATTCTGCATCCGGCGACGGATCTCCCCAAGGGCCTCACGCCGGGTGAAGGTCCGCCTGCTTCAGCTCGGTTCGGCGATGCCTACCCGCGTCTCGCATTCCTCGGTCCATTAGAATACGAGGGGAAAGTCCAGGGAGTGGTCGAACTTGTCCGAAGTTTGTATCGAGTTCAGCGTGAGTTCCCGCGAGTCAAATTGCTCGTCGTCGGGGATGGACGGTTTCGCGGAATGGTAGAACGAGAAGGGGCGATGCTCGGCTCTGCGGTGGAGATTACAGGGTACATGGAAGATACGGGCGCGGTGCTCGACGCGACCGACATCTATTGTCACATTTCACACCAAGAAGGCCTTCCGCTCGCACTTCTGGAGGCGATGGCCCACGGTCGCGCGGTCGTGGCAACGCCGGTCGGCGGCATTCCCGAAATTATTGACGATTCGAATGGGTTACTCGTCGTCGGTGAGGGCGCTCTTAGCGACTCGCTCGTGCGGCTGGCACGGGATCCCGAGATTCGTAGAAAGCTTGGCCACGCAGCAAAGGAGGCGATAACAGAAGGTCATACATGGGACGCTCGGTGGCCAACTGTCGCGTCCTGTTACGGGCTGGAATGAGTCTGGACGAGGGCTCCGAGCCGCTCACGATATGCATCTCTATCGACGTCGAGCGCGACTATCGCCTTGACGGGGCCTTCACGACCCGTGGAATCGAAGACGGGTTGCCGCCCGTCGTAGACTTGTTGCGGTCGCGCGAGCTACCCTTCGATCTGTTCGTCTCGGGCGAGATCGCGGACCGGCTGCCAGCCACTCTAGCTCATCGCCTCACTGCGATCGGCTGTCATGGACTTCGCCATCCGAGAGGTCATCGGAGTTACCTGAACCGAATGACCGTCGTCGCACAGCGCAGGCAAATTTCCGAGGCCACCGAACGTGTCCGGACGGCCACCGGGACGACTCCTATCCACTGCGCGTCTTGCCGCTGCTCGATCACCGCGGCGCGCCTCGCTCACCCTATCACCCTGACTCAGAACGGATTTCTCGAGAAGGCGAGTCGAGGATGCTGGAGGTCCCCGTCACCCCAAATACTCTCTTGCCCGGAGGGCCGCTCGGCATGGGCTTCTTAAACGCGTCGGGCGCGCCGAGCGCGATTCGGGCGACGTCTGAGGGCGTTTCGAAGTGTGTCGTCTTCTTGGCACATTCGTGGGAGATGGTCGACTGGAGTCCTGCGGATGCCGTCGCGCCGTGGGTCCGGAGGGCCGCCTCGAGCCACCTCGAGCCACTCAGCATGTTCCTCGACCACTTTCCTCGTTCCGCGTACGTCAATATGGATCGGATCCTCGAACATTGGACGAATCACCCAAGGAGGGGCTGAGGGCTCGTCTGGCAATGGCGTCAGCGTACAGCGTTCGATATTGCTCGACCATGGCCTGAAGCGAGTGATGGCGGACGGCCGCCTCGCGGGCACGCATCGCCCATTCTGGGGATGGCTCACGGAGGGCGAACGTTGCCAGCACACGCGCAAGGTCTCCTGCATCCCCAGGCGCCACGAGCCAGCCGCAGTCGTACGAGTGAATGAGCGCTCGGTGGACCGGGATGTCGCTCGCGATGATGGGAAGACCGCTGGCGAGTGCTTCCAACAACGCAAGGGGCATGCCTTCCGACAAGGAGGGCAATACGAAAGCGTCCGCCGCACTGAAGAAGGCCGCAACTTCGGCGCTGTCCTTCAGCCTTCCGAGTAAATGTATGCGCTCGAACGCAGCCGAATCCAAGAACGCCTCGGGCTGGATGGAGCTTTCGTCAGGAGCGGGCTCGCCAATGAGGATGAGGTGGAGTCGAACGCCGTTCGACGCAACCTGCTGGAGCGCAGCGAATAATGTGTCGAGACCTTTCGTTCGGGACCATCGCCCAGCGAACACGATCGCTTTGTCAGAACCCAATCCGAGGGAGGTCCGTAGACGGCTCCGGTCTTCGTTCGAGGGACGAAAGACTTCGGTGTCGACTCCGTTGGGAATGACCTTGACACGCTCGATTGGAAGGGTCGCCGCCACTTGCAAACTGACGGCCACGATGTAGTCCGCGGACAGAAAGCAAATCCGGTCGACCAGGCTTTGAAACAGCGCACGAAATCGCCCTGAAGTGGGGACCCGAACATGGACCGTCAGTACACCCGCGCGCCCAAGTAGTCGTGCGGCGAGCAGGGCTCCCGCTGATTGCGCATGGAGTTGCTGCGCGTGAACTACGCGGATTGACGCGCGGTCCTGGAGGATTCCCGCGATCGTCCTGGCGGCGAGCTCCAAATCGCGTAGGAGGCGCCCTCGAATCGGGATGGCGCGTATGCCACCCTCCACCGCGCTTACGGAACGGCCGGGGCACCATCCCTCCACCTCGACGCCCGAGCCGCGTAGGACACGGGCCAGATTCCTCACGAATTGCGAGATTCCCGAAATCCTAGTCAGCGGATACGGTGTTACGATGCACACGTTGATCTTGCCACCACTGTGATCCCCCGTTGGGTCTTTGGTCGGAGGTGGATCCTCCGGACGTCGAAGGTGGGGCGCGAGCATCTCCTCTACGATCACCCGATTTCTTGGCGCTCTCTGACAGTAACGCGTTCCTCCTCGTGGATTGGACGGGCGGGAACTCCGGCGACGATTGAGCCGGGAGGAACATCGTGCGCGACCACGGAACCCGCGGCAATCACTGCGCGCTCACCTACCGTGACGCCGGGCAAGATGACGCAGTGTACTCCGACAAATGCGCCTCTGCCGATTCGTGTCTCAAGGACTCGTTCCGGTCCCCGACCGGTGTAGGCGAGGGACTCATCGTGAGAGAGAATCGTCGAGCGGGCGGCTACGGTCGCACCCTCCTCGATGACGACTTTTTCGGGATAGAGATTGTCGATGATTACGAGGTAGCCCACCTCGGCTGACGGGGCGATACGTGCACCCCGTAGACGATGGAAAGCCACCCGCAGCGACGAGGCGGGACTGAACCAGGCGGGCAGGAGAAACATGGTCGACCGTGCCCGGTATCGGAACGGACGATTGGCGCGTTTCATTTGAAGCCCGCTTCCGGAGATTCGGATCAGCTCCTATCTGCCGCGTCCCTAGGCTGACGACCAATCAGGCTCAGCCACGTTCGACTTCCGCCTGAAATTTCAAGCAGGGCGAACGCGCCCCCTAAGAGCACGAGCCCAGCACCGAGTGTGGTTTCGAGTGTGGGCTTTGGCGCAAGAGCGAACGCAAAACTCACCCCTACGAGCGCGCTTGCCAGGAGTCCAGTTTGAGCGGCCCGTCGCACGTCAAAGGTGAGCCGGTGGGGTTGAAGCACGTAATGCTGGAGGGACCATAGGAGGAGCACGGCGACAGATGAGAAGGTGATTGTGACTGCGGTTGCTGCACCCGCCGCGCCCAATACCGCAATAAGCGGAATAGAAAGAGCGAGAAGCAGGGCAGCTCCCGCGACGGAAATTCGGAGGCCCACCTCCGGCCGGCCCACGCTTGGGATTGCGGATGCGACAGAACGAAGACAGCCAAGAAAGGCAGTGCCACCGAGCATGAGAAGACAGAGATCGAACGACGAGACCGAGGACACGCCGAACGCGATTGCGAGCGCCGGGCGACCGAAGAGGACCAGGGCCGAGCTGACCACACCGGTGATTGCGATTGAGGCGACCAGGGCCGTCGATACGTAGCGAGCCAATCGTCCGCCACGGTTCGCTGCCGTGTATTCGGAAACCACCGGGTAAGTCGTAGTCCCGATACTGCTGGGGATAATCCATATTGTGCGTGTGACGAATGTCGCGAGCGCGTAGAGCCCAAGCTGCTGTGGATCGTGAACTAGGAATGCTAGCGCCACGAGATCGATCTGGTACAGAGCCGCGCTGAAGGCGTTCGTTAGGGTTAGTTGGAAACCGAACGGCACGAGTTTGCGAAAATCCTCACGAAAGCCGTCGACGCCTCGAAATGTCAGAAGGTGTCTGTTCAGAACTACCGCGGCCGCAAAGACTGCACTGGATGTGGCCAGGGAAGCAAGCATTACGCCTACGAGTCCGTAGCCGGCGGTAAGGAAGGCGACTGCAAGACCGAAACTTCCCGCAACCTGAATTATCGAAAAGCCCGCAAGGGAACGAAACAAGCGACGCCCTTGGTAGAGGCCTAGAATCGAGGCGACGCCCAAATTCGGAGCCATCTGGAGCGCCTGAATACGCAGGAGGGTCGCAAACTCCGGATAGCCGGAGCCATTTTCGAGGATGGGTGACAGTGCTGCCAGAAGTCCACCGGCGAGTCCTCCACAAACAACTCCGACGGCGAGCGCCGTCCCTGCCATCGAGCCAAGATCTTGGCGACGGCCCTCACGCTCCGCAGCGAGCTTCGTGAGAGCTCCGGCGACGCCGACATCTCCTCCCACCCCGAATAGCGAGGCCAGGGCGATCGCCGCGGCCCACTCCCCATAGCCGCCCAGGCCAACGTACAGGACGAGGATCGGGTTCAAAAGAGCCCCGACCCCGATGGCGACGACCGTGGACAAGAGGGTCCACCCGGCCCCCACAGCGAGCCTTCTGCTCTCCGCGGTCATTCCGCGTTCCGCAGGGATAGCGGCGCCTAATAAAGGTCGATGACCTCCGTATCTCTCGCGATATCGTGATCGTCGAGTGGTCTCGAAGCGTTTCTCGAAACTCTCCGCGCCAGATATTTATCGAGGCTGTTTCATCGCGCGGCTGCCGATGAGAATTCTATTCCTGGCCTTGGACATTGATTTGAATCGGCAACGGGGCGATTCCGTTCATGCCTTGAGCCTCGCCAAGGCCCTCGCGCGCGTCGGCAACCGCGTTCACTTGGTCGTCGGCGCCGTCGGGGACCAGTTGACAGTGCCCGGGCTCG
>WNGM01003728.1_pt1 | contig 22804 bp, 24 predicted proteins | sample 5400571 | NCBI WGS metagenome assembly WNGM01 (sample SAMN13153378, study PRJNA577476) | soil metagenome | isolation source: 100 cm soil or saprolite under Garry oak tree replicate 2 | place: USA:California | collected 2016-06-15 | reverse complement strand
GAACCGGTTTTCAAAAATGTCCTCTGAAATAACGGAAGTGCCGGCCGCCTGGGTCATCAGCGCCATATATTGGGCCTGCATGTCGGTGGCAAACCCCGGATATTCTTTGGTAACCACGTCCGCAGCACGCAGGTCTTCACCGCCGCGAACCTTCATGCGACCCGGACCCGTTGTCTCGATGTTCACGCCGGTCTCGCGAAGTTTTTCGGTAACACTGGAAAGATGGCTCGGGTTGCAATCGATTAACTCGAGTTCGCCATTCGTAATCGCTCCCGTCGCCAGAAACGTTCCGGCTTCGATCCGATCCGGAATAATGCGATGCGTGGTTCCTTTTAATTCCCTCACACCTTCGATTGTGATGGTTGGAGTACCGGCGCCCTCGACTTTCGCACCCATTTTGTTCAACATCTCGGCGAGATCGACGACTTCGGGTTCGCAAGCTACATTCTGAAGGACACTTCTGCCATCAGCCAGCGCAGCCGCCATCATGACGTTTTCCGTGCCTGTCACTGTAATCTTGTCGAAGAGAATTTCGGATCCCCTAAGGCGAGCGGCGGCGGCCTCCACATAGCCATGTTCGGTGCGCACACTCGCGCCCAATTTCTCGAATCCTTTAATGTGAAGATTGATCGGGCGTGCTCCGATGGCGCAGCCGCCGGGCAAAGAAACTCGCGCATATCCCGTCCGTGCAAGAAGAGGCCCGAGCACGAGAACAGAAGCGCGCATCGTTTTAACAAGGTCATACGGCGCTTCATGGGAAAGGATTTTCTCGGCCTTCAATCTTGCGGAATGGTCGGGTTCGAACTCGACGGCTACGCCAAGTTCCCGGACCAGGCGGCGGGTGGTGAAGATGTCGTTCACCAGCGGAATGTTTTCTAGAACGACTTCATCGGCAGTCAGCAACGATGCGGCCATCGCCGGCAATGCCGAGTTTTTTGCGCCGCTGATTCGCACCTGGCCTTCGAGGCGATGGCCTCCTTTGATTCTTAGTTTGTCCATAAACGATCAAACACCAATTTACCTTTTACGTAGGTTTTCATGACTCGGAAACTATGATCCATGAGTACGACATCAGCGTCTGCTCCGGCGTCCAAGACTCCTTTTTTTTCCAAGCGGAGCGCGCGCGCCGGGTTCAGCGTCAAGCCGAGGAGCGCATCTTCGATGGACCAGGCAGTCCACTCGGCAAAATTGCGCAGCGCAATCTCCTGGGTCAGCGTGCTCCCCGCCAGCCGGCCTTCCCCATCGCGGCAAACACCGTTAACGACTTCGATGGTATCCCCGCCAAGAACATAGCGGCCGTCGGGCATGCCGGTCGCACTAATAGCATCGCTCACAAGCAGCACGCGCTCTTTCCCCTTCGCGCGCCCGAACAGGCGAACTACCGCGGGGTCGACATGGACACCATCCGGGATGATCTCCGCGAAGATGCGATCGTCGGCGAGTACTTCACCCACAATTCCCGATCCCCGGTGTGAGAATGCGCGCATAGCATTGAACGTATGAACGGCGTAAGAAAAACCGCGTTCGACCGCCGACCTCGCTTGCTCAAAAGTTGCGTTGGAATGCCCCATAGCTAGCGAAACGCCCTGTTCTCTGGCAAGCGGCACCAATTCATCGGCACCAGGTAATTCCGGTGCCAAAGTGACCAGGCGCAGCGTCTTGTTCGCTGCGCGGATCCACTTTTCCAACAATCCAACATCGGGAGCGATCACGTTCGCAGCTCTATGCGTTCCACGCTTCGCCGTACTAATGAACGGGCCTTCGAGATGGATTCCAATCGGCTGCGCTCCATCAAAGGACCTGGGGATGAGCGCACCCAGCTTTTCGATAGCCGCTGTCAACACATCGGGAGGAGATGACACGGTCGTTGCCAGGAAGGATGTTGTTCCATGCTTCGATAGAGTGCGGCTCATCACGTTTAGGGATTCGTAGGTGCCTTCCATCACATCGGCTCCGCCACAACCGTGAATGTGAGGTTCAATGAAACCGGGAACAACCAGCATTTGTGACGCCTCAACACGCTGGGCACCGGAAGGAACCCGTACGGTAGTTGCAGAACCCGCATCTGTGATCGAGGTTCCGTCGATGATCAATCGCCCGGGCTGAAATCTTGTTACTGGCGTCAACAAAACGCCGGCTTCGATTACGATCAAACTGTTCCTATTCTATTCACGACCGGTTCCGAAGTGGCTGATAACAGTCCTCAAATTTCCCTTCGCGTCTCTGAGTCGTTTCTGCGCTTCTTCCTTCGTACATCCGCTGGCGCCCATGATCACAGCCACCTTCAAGTTCGAACCGGAGTTTTCGGCCAACCGGGCCGCTTCATCCCGTCGCACGCCCAAAATCTCTTGGAGAACATGCATGCCGCGCTCTCGAAGTTTATTGTTGGTCATGCTGAGGTTGATCATCCAATTGCTATAAGTCATGCCGAGCCTGATCATCGTCGCAGTACTGATCATGTTGAGGACCAGTTTTTGCGCTGTTCCTGCTTTCATTCGGGTTGAGCCGGTGATCACCTCGGGGCCGACTAAAGTCTGTATCGTGAGATCAGCCGTTTTGGACATCGGGCTGTTTTCGACACAAACCACCGCAACAGTCTTCGCACCTTTGCTTTTCGCAAATTCGATGGCAGCGTGGGTGTATGGTGTATTTCCACTTGCGGCAATCCCGATCACAAGGTCGTCCTTGGTGAGCTTCTTCGATTTCAGATCCGCGGCGGCCCTTGCGCGATCGTCTTCACTTCCTTCAATGGCATGTGGGAGTGCTTTGGCACCACCAGCCATGACGGCTTGTATCCATTCCGGCGGCGTGCTGAACGTGGGCGGAATTTCGACAGCATCGAGGATGGCGAGCCGTCCGCTGGTCCCTGCCCCGATATAGATGATGCGCCCACCACTGCGGATGCACTCTGCCGCGGTCTCGACAACCTTCGCTATCTGAGGGATCGCTGATGCGACTACATTCGCGACGACTGCGTCATCGGCGTTGATGATTTTGAGGACGCGTTCCGTCGGAAGAAGATCGATATCGACAGAGCGGGGGTTGCGTCGTTCCGTGATCATCTGTTCAGGTTGACGTTTCCGCTGTTAGCGGCATCTTCGAGGATCTGCTTGAACTGCGGCATGCATTAGTATTCTATTTCGAAGCCATGAAGGAAGTCGATGTGCAGATCCGCCGCGCGCGCGGCGTGGAGGATTATCAGAAGATCGTCGAGCTGGAGAAACAGGTCTGGGGTTACGCAGATCCTGCGGATCTCGCGGCAGTGCCGATCCTGATGATCGCGAACCGGTTTGGTGGCGCTGTGCTTGTCGCGGAAGATCCGGCCCAGCGGCTGATTGGATTTGCGATGGCGAATCTCGGACGGAGGTCACAGGAAAAGTTGTTTTGGTGGTCGCACATGACGGCGGTGGCTCAGGAATATCAAAACCGAGGTGTCGGACTGCGATTAAAGCTTCGGCAACGCGAGGAGGCGCTAGCTGAGGGAATCGATGAGATCCATTGGACATTCGATCCGTTGCAAGCCCTCAACGCTCATTTCAATCTTCGCAAACTGGGAGTTATCGTCAGGGAATATGAAGAAAATGTTTACGGCCATTCCACCAGCCGGCTGCACCAAGGTTTGCCGACCGATCGTTTTGTGGCGGAGTGGCGTCTGAAGGCGGATCGGGCGAAGTCCACCGGTTCTGACCAGGTCTTGCTCGAAATTCCTGCAAACATTAACGAACTACGAAGAACGGATATTCTCAGCGCAAAAGCCTGGCAGGATCGCATACGCGAGGCTTGCCAGAGCTACTTCGCGGCAGGCTACGTGGTTACCGATTTCGTTGAAGGTCATTATATTTTGGAAAAGGAATAGAAAACTGCAGGGGCGCTCCGCGAAGCGCAAGCGCGATAGCGCGCAGCCTCAAGTGACGAGCGCCCGGGCGGTCACAGACCGCCCCTACAGAGCGCCTTTTTTGTGGCTATTCCTATTTCGACAACCGCACCTCTGCGCCGTAATAATCGAGACTAAGTTTGTATTCCGAAAAAAAATCATATCCAACTACGCCGGCGACTTCGGTTCCGATCATTTTTGAAATTAGGTTGAGATCGATCGCGACGACCTGGGGAAAGGTTTCGGTGTTCTTGGCTGTCTTGAATGTCACGTTCGGAACTTTCAACACGATGCCTTCGAATCCTCCGACACCGGCGATCCCTAAGTCGATCTTGGCTCCGGGCGTATTTTGATTGATGCCGAGCTGCGCAGCCATGTTGTGTGAGAGGACCGTGGTGACAGCGCCTGTATCGACGATGAAGTTTCCCTGCTTTCCGTTCACGCTTACCGGCACAAGCAGCAGATTGCTGAAATACCACGCGGGCAAGACCTCGGTCGTAGCGGTCGCCGGCTGCCTTTTACGCGACAGCTCCAGTTGGTTGGCTGGATAGTTAACGGTGATAATGAAGTCCGAAAGAGCAGCAGTTCCCAAGATCCCATCCGCAAGCTGCGAAACCAACGGATCATTGAAAGTACCCACGGGTATGTTCTTGATCTTCACGTCGCCCACGGCGATTTCCTTCACCCCATAAAGATTGGTGTCCACTTTTCCTGCGCCGCCGATGCCGTACACCACTGTCGACGCGATCGGCTGGAGTCCCAGTTCAGCGACGAGCTTTTCGCTGATGACCGTCTGTGTGGCGCCGGTATCGACTGCGAAATTGTAGGGACCGCGACCGTTAAGAGTGAGTTGCGTGAAGATCAGATTCAGAGCTTTTCGCACCCGGATGGGAACAGGATTTTCAGGAGCCGTAACAACTGCAACGTCGGTTGTACCCAATGCCTTGAGCATCTCCAGGCCAGCCTTTGCTTCGACGACTCGTTCCGGGTCATTGGGATTCAGGCGGAGATATTCTTCGAGCTGCTTACTCTGGTCGAGATAGTTCTTGTCTATTGCCCAGGCCTCACTCGCATACAGATGATAGAGCGGTTCCTTCGGGTCCAGTTCAATGGCCCGCTTCATCTCTTCCACCGCTTCTTTGGCCTTTACTTTGCCCATGGCGAGCTTGCCCAGCCCAAAATGTCCGCGGGCATTCTTCGCGTCCATCCGCAAAGCTTCTTTATATGATTCGCCGGCCCTCTCGAAATTCCCCCTGCGGAATTCGATTTCGCCGCGCAGCGCCACCGACTGGGCAGTTCTAGGCTGCTTGTCGAGTAGGGCCTCTGCCTGCTGGATCTCATCCTTGAGGAGAAGATCTGCAACGGAACTTGCCTGTGCCGCCTGACTGCCGGTATCGTAGATCACTAAAAAAGATGCTAACCCCATGAGGATGACGAACCCCGGACTCCTTGACATGCTGTAAGCGCTCCTATTAGTATGGGACTTTTGACCATTGGTTGCTCGAAGGGTCTTAGTATGTCTACACGATTTTTAACCGCTGGCGAATTTGCCGCTTTGGACAAATGGTACGTGATCGATGCGGCGGGTCAAGTCCTTGGACGCGTCGCAACGAGAGCAGCAACGATTTTATCCGGAAAGCATAGACCTCAGTATGCTCCTTTTCTGGTCAGCGGCGATCATGTCATCATTATCAATGCCGAGAAGATAAAACTCACAGGCGAAAAACTCGATAAAAAGGTCTATCGGTGGCACACTCGATATCCCGGGGGGTTGAGAGAAATTGCCGCCCGCAAGGTTTTTGAAACAAGACCGGACAAAATGATTCGTGAGGCCGTTCTCGGTATGTTGCCCAAGAATAAGCTTCGCAAGCGTCTCGTAAAGCGGTTGAAAGTTTACCTGGCGGAACAGCATCCGCATACAGCGCAGCAGCCCGAACGGATGGAGGTTAATTGAGTTCAGTTCAGCACTATGGCACGGGCCGCAGAAAAACATCGACGGCCCGTGTGATTCTTCGGCCTGGGACGGGCAACTTCAAAATCAACGACAGAGCTTTAGAACAATATTTCTGCGATGAAACCCACCGGATGCTGGTCAAGCGGCCATTGGAAGCGTCCGACACCCTGAATAAATTTGACGTCCTGGTGAGGGTAGACGGCGGCGGCTCGCATGGACAGGCGGGCGCCGTACAACACGGCATCGCTCGCGCTCTGGTAGAATTCAGCACCGAGTTGCGCGGCATATTAAAGAAAGAAGGATTTCTTACGCGCGATCCGCGCATGAAGGAGCGTAAGAAGTACGGACAACCGGGAGCGCGAAAACGCTTCCAGTTCTCGAAGCGGTAAATGTTTGGTTATCGCCAGTCGGGATCGCCCCCCCACCGGCGATTTTGGTCACTAAGTCCCGTTCTCGTGGAGTCGACACTGTCCTTTGCGGGACTTAAATAGTCTCAAATTGGAAAGGGAGGTTTATTTGGCGTCTATTACGATGAAGGAACTTTTGGAGGCTGGCGTCCATTTTGGACACCAGACGAAGCGATGGAATCCGAAGATGAAGCAATACATTTTCGGTGAGCGTAACGGAATCTACATTATCGATCTTCAGAAGACACTCCGCCTGTTTAAAGAAGCAACACAATTCGTTACCGAACTCGCAGCCCAAGGGAAAACAATTCTCTTTGTGGGAACCAAGCGCCAGGCCCAGGATGCCATAGCCGAAGAGGCACAGCGCTGCGGCATGTTTTTTGTGAATCAGCGCTGGCTGGGCGGCTTGCTGACGAATTTCACGACGATCCAGAAGTCCATTAAGAGGTTAAAAGAACTCGATGCCATGGCGACCGATGGCCGTTATGAGCTGCTGCCCAAGAAAGAAGTCACCCGATTGGAACGGGAACGCAAGGCGCTCGAGAAAAACCTCGCAGGCATCAAGAATATGACCGGCCTGCCGGATGCTATGTTCGTCATCGATTCCAAGAATGAAGAGATCGCCGTCGCCGAAGCACGCCGTCTCGGAATTCCTGTGATCGCAATCGTGGATACCAATTGCGACCCCGATGTCGTTGATTACGTCATCCCAGGCAATGATGACGCGCTACGCGCCATCCGATTGTTCGCGTCGAAAGTTTCGGAGTCCGTTATCGAAGGGCACGCGGTAAACAAGGACGCGGCGGCCGCGCCGCCGCCCAAAACCGAAGCAGGCGAAACTGAGGGCGTCGTAACGCCTTTCGACCGCGCGAAGGCCGAACGGACACGCCTTGCCGGCGGCGAGGAAGTCGTGGAGACGCCAAACGAAGCCGCGATGATGTAAAGACGAGACGAATAGCCACAAAAAGGCGCAAAATCCACAGAATACTTTTGGTGCTTTTGTGCTTTTTTGTGGCTATTTTTCTGTCTGATAAGCTGAGAGGAAACTTATGGAAATTAGCGCGAAACATGTGAAAGAACTCCGGGAAAAGACCGGCGCTGGAATGATGGATTGCAAGAACGCCCTTGTCGAAGCAAAGGGAGATATGGAACAGGCTATCGTCATTCTCCGTAAAAAAGGATTGGCTTCGGCGCAAAAGAAAGCCTCCCGAATCGCCGCCGAAGGCATAGTTGGACAGTACATTCATTCGGGCGGAAAACTGGGTGTTCTGGTCGAAGTGAATTGCGAAACCGACTTCGCCGCGCGCAGCGCAGAATTTCAAGCTTTGGTCAAGGACATTGCCATGCACATCGCCGCGCAAAATCCGTTGTATGTGAAGCGCGAAGACGTCCCCGCCCAGGTGCTCGAAAAAGAAAAGGAAATTTACAAAGAACAAGCACGCGGTTCTGGAAAGCCGGAACACATTATCGATAAAATCGCCGAGGGTAAGCTGGAATCGTTTTACGAGATGGCTTGCCTGTACGATCAAAAGTTTGTGAAGGATCCCGCGATCACAGTGAAGGATCTCATCAATAACCTCGTCGGCAAAATCGGCGAGAACATTCAGGTGCGCCGGTTCGCCAGATTTAAGACGGGAGAAGGTTTGGAGAAACGGTCAACGGATTTGGCGGGAGACGTGGCAGCAGCACTGGGCGAGTGAGGCGTGGGGGACCGGCCCAATAGCCCTCAATGAGGCCGCGGAAGGCGGTCTACCCTAAGGATGGCTTGGCCGCGCGAAGCGCAAGCCCGATAGGGCGCAGCCGAAAAAGAAGGCCCCCGACGCTGACAGAAGGACTCAATTAATGGATACGAAATACAAGCGCGTCCTGCTGAAGCTCAGTGGTGAAGCGCTGATGGGTGAAAACGCATTCGGGATTGAGCCTGAGGTCGTCCGCCGCATTGCGGGCGAGATCAAGGATGTGCACAGGCTCGGCGTGCAGATTGCCGTCGTTATCGGCGGCGGCAATATTTTCCGTGGGCTCGCGGCAAGCGCCCAGGGCTTCGACCGGGTGTCGGCCGACCATATGGGTATGCTCGCAACGGTAATCAATGCGCTGGCCTTGCAGGATGCTCTGGAAAAGATGGATGTCTTCACGCGGGTTCAGTCCGCAATCGAAATGAGAGAAGTTGCGGAGATGTTCATTCGCAGGCGCGCCATACGTCACCTCGAGAAAGGGCGCGTCGTCATCTTCGCTGCCGGAACGGGCAACCCCTACTTTTCGACGGACACCACGGCGGCGCTCCGCGCAATGGAGGTCAAAGCCGAAGTGATTTTGAAGGCGACAAAGGTCGATGGAATTTACGACGCCGATCCTGCGAAAGTGGCAAGCGCAAAAATGTACTCCGAGATTTCCTATATTGATGTCTTGACGCAGGGATTGGCTGTTATGGACAGCACGGCCATTTCCCTCTCCAAGGACAACCAGGTTCCGATCATTGTTTTCAATATCCGGACCAAGGGCAACATCCGGCGCGTTATCCAGGGAGAAAAAATCGGGTCCTTGATTTACTAACGCACCGTCACCTCAATCGAGGTCTTCTATGGCAATCAAAGACGAGGTTGCGCAAATTCGTAAGCGAATGGAAAAGGCCATCGACGATATTCGAAAAGAACTCGCATCCATAAGGACCGGCCGGGCTTCGATCTCCATTCTGGACAACATCCAGGTTGACTATTACGGAACGCCGACTCCCATTAATCAGGTCGCGCAATTGGGAACCCCGGATCCGACGCTCGTCACGGTTCAGCCGTATGATGTTTCGCTCGTCGGTCCCATCGAAAAAGCAATCCGAGCCTCCGACCTAGGCCTGAATCCCTCCAACGACGGCCGTCTGATTCGTATCCCAATTCCTCCGCTCACCGAAGAGCGCCGGAAACAACTCGCCAAACACGTCCATAGAGTCCTGGAGGAGCATCGAACCGCCGTCCGCAACATCCGCCGGGACGGCAACGAGCACTTGAAAAAGATGCTCAAAGACAAACTCATATCCGAAGACGACGAAAAGCACGCGATCGCTGAAATCCAAAAGCTGACCGACGATCACATCCGTAAACTGGAAGAAGTCGCGAAAAAGAAAGAGCAAGAAATCCTGACCGTGTAAGGCGTCCATCGATAAGTCTCTCTCTCGCAGCCCTCCGCCGCCCCCAAGCCTGTCGATCGACCCTACCGTAGTTACGAAAAGCAGTACTACGTCTTCCAGCGTTTGTCGGGAAAGTTGCGATCCGAGATCGCCAGCCGCAAGTTCGGGTCGGCATTTACGTCCATCGGCGCAATTTCGCCGCGCCTGAGTTTGGCCGTACCGGCAGCGGCGATCATGGCGGCGTTGTCGGTGGTGAGAATCGGTTTGGGAAAGTAGAAAGTCAGTCCGGCTTCGGCTGTTCGTTCAGCGAAAATCTCGCGGAGGCGGCTGTTGGCGGCGACACCGCCGGATAGCATGACGGATCGCGGCCGGAGAAGGTGGATGGCCTTGAGTGTGGTTGACCAGAGCATGTTGACGACAGCTTCCTGGAAACTTGCAACAAGGTCGAGCCGCTGAGGGTCTTCTTTCAGTTTCTCGTTTTCCTTAACCAGCCGCAGTACCGCGGTTTTGATCCCGCTAAAACTAAAGTCGAGCGAACGGTCCGAGATCTTCGCCACAGAGAACGAAATGGCGTTGCGATTCCCGCTCTTCGCGAGCCGATCAATCACGGGCCCGCCGGGATAGGGAAGTCCGAGGAGCTTGGCCACCTTGTCATAGGCTTCGCCAGCGGCGTCATCTCGCGTTTTACCGACGAGCTTGTACTTCAAATGACGAAAGTCGCCGGACTCCGACTCGACCCAAAATAAATTCGTGTGGCCACCGGAAACCACGAGAGCGAGTGCCGGAAATTCGGCTTTGGGATGTTCGAACGACACCGAGTAGATGTGGCCTTCGATATGATTCACGGCAGCCAGGGGTTTGTGCTTCGAGAAAGCGAGCGCCTTTGCGTAAGTCAGCCCAACCAGAAGCGATCCGATGAGTCCGGGGCCGCACGTGGCGGCAATGCCATCGATGCCGTCGAGATTTACACCAGCGTCAGCGAAGGCCTGATCCACGATCGGCCGGATCTTCAGGAGATGTTCACGAGACGCTAGTTCAGGAACCACACCGCCGTAAGGCGTGTGGGTCTTCACCTGCGAGTAAATAACGTTAGACAGGATTTCGCTCCCATCGCGCACGATGGCGGCGGCAGTCTCATCGCACGATGTCTCGATACCGAGCACTAACATCAGAAGTGATTCAGCCTTCGGAGATTCTCTATATATGGAGGCACTGCTACCCCGCGATCCGTAATGATCGCCGTCACAAACGAATTCGGCGTTACGTCGAAAGCCGGATTGAAAACCGGAACGCCATCAGGAACAACACGCACGCCACCAATATGCGTAACCTCTGCTGGGTCGCGCTGCTCGATTGGAATACTGGAACCATCGGGAATTCTTAGATCCAGTGTGGAAAGAGGCGCGGCGACATAGAACGGGATTTCGTGTTGTTTCGCGAGGACGGCAAGGGAATAGGTTCCAATCTTGTTTGCGACGTCGCCATTTGCGGCAATGCGATCGGCGCCGACGATAACGGCATCGATCAGTCCCTGACGCATGAAGCTGCCGGCCATGTTGTCGGAAATCACCCGCACATCGATGCCGTCTTTCCATAATTCCCATGCGGTCAGCCGCGCTCCTTGAAGGAATGGCCGCGTCTCGTCCGCCAAAACATGGAGCCGCTTTCCATTTTCGATAGCCGCGCGAATGACGCCCAACGCTGTTCCGTACCCCGCAGTGGCGAGCGCACCTGCGTTGCAGTGCGTGAGGATGGTGCCCGAATTCGGCAACAATTCCTGGCCAAAGCGGCCGATGCGCTTATTACCTTCGATATCTTCGGCCTGAATTGCGAGAGCTTCATGGATCAATCGATCTGCAATGACCCGCTTATCGCTCGAGTCGCTCGCAATTTCCTTGAACAGGCGTTTCATGCGTTCAATCGCCCAAAAGAGGTTCACAGCTGTAGGGCGAGTAGCGGCGAGAGTTTCTGTGATCTCATTGAACTCTTCGCGCAGTTCGCTCATGTTTCCGGCTTTCGAATCGCGAACGCCAAGAGCGACGCCCATTGCGGCCGCAACGCCGATGGCAGGGGCACCCCTGACGACCATTGAGCGAATGGCGCCTGCAATGTCCCGATAATTCTTAAAGACGGGATATTCCTCAACCATGGGCAGTTTCCGCTGGTCGATCATCCTGACGCCTTCATCGGTCCATTCGATCGTTTTCACCATTACACGCTATTCTAGCATCATGAAAGGATGCGTCATTTCCGCGCCCATGACGGGTTCCGGCAAGACAACCGTTACTTTGGGACTTCTTGAAACGCTGCGAAAACGTGGTTTGGCCGTGCAGCCGTTTAAAGTGGGACCGGATTTTATCGATCCTGGTTTACACGAAATCGCTGCGGGCGTTCCATCGCATAACCTCGACGGTTGGATGTTCCCTCGCGGAGCGAACGAGTATCTGTTCGGTCGTGCTATCGAAGGAAAGGACGTGACCATTGTCGAGGGTGTGATGGGTTTGTTCGACGGCTTTGATGGTAAATCCGAGACCGGAAGCACGGCCGAGATGGCCAAGTGGCTTGATCTGCCCGTCATCCTGGTCGTTGACGCGCATCCGATGGCGTCAATCGCGTTGCCGGTGAGAAGCACTATCGGTTGATCGCGGATGCGGTCCGGGATGTTCCGATTCTTGGGTGGTTGCCGGCCGATCGCTCCATCGATATTCCGGAAAGGCATCTGGGGCTGTTCACGGCGAAGGAGGAGCTGACACTGTCGCGCATACGCGCGATCGGGGAATTTTTCGAGGCGCATGTCGATGTGGAGAACATTTTAAGTCCCTCTCCCTCTGGGAGAGGGAGGCGAGACAGCCCGCGGGCTGGCGCGCCGGTGACACGTGCAAAACGCGTCGCACTCGCGCACGACAAAGCTTTTTCGTTCTACTACCACGCGAATCGGTTAGAACTGGAGAATGCAGGTGCAGAGATTATCGAGTTCTCTCCATTATCAGACGCTGAAGTACCGGACGCCGATCTTTTGTACATCGGCGGCGGCTATCCCGAGTTGTATCGGCGCGAACTCGAGGCTAATACACAAATGCGCACCTCGATTCGGCGGTTCATCGAATCGGGCAGAAAGTTTTACGCCGAATGCGGCGGATTGATGTATCTGGCCGAGTCAATCGATGACGCACGGATGGTCGGCATTGTTCCCGTCCAAATTGAAATGACTGGAAGGCTCGTCGATTTCGGATATTGCGAGATCCGAACGAATTCCGATTCCATACTCGGACCTCGGGGAACGACGGCTCGCGGGCATCAGTTTCACTACTCGCGTTCCACGGGCAGCGGCAACGGATACAGCGTTAAGCAAGGCCAGCGAGAATATTCCGAGGGTTTCATATTCCCGAATGGCATTGCGTCGTACATCCACCTTCATTTCCTCTCGAATCCAGACCTCGCGCGAAATATGTTAAATTCATGATTCTCTCGTAACTATGATTCACCCCTACGAAGCCGTCATTGGATTGGAGTGCCACGCTCAACTGCTTACGAAGTCGAAGCTGTTCTGCTCGTGCTCCACGAAATTCGGAGATGCGCCAAATGCCAATACTTGTCCGGTTTGTCTCGGGCTGCCTGGCGCTTTGCCGGTTTTCAACCGCGTCGCCCTAATGATGGCCGTCAAAGCGTCGCTCGGCCTGAATTGCAAGATAAATACCGAGTCACAGTGGGCACGCAAGAACTATTTCTATCCCGACCTTCCGAAGGGTTATCAGATTTCCCAATACGACCGGCCATTGGCTCAGTATGGCTTTATTGAGATCAGGGTCGACGGCAAGCAGAAAAAAGTGGGCATCCAGCGCGTCCATATGGAAGAGGACGCGGGGAAATCGCTGCATGAAGGATTTCCGGATTCAAACCGCTCGACCTACCTCGATTTCAACCGAAGCGGAGTCCCGCTGATTGAAATCGTTTCGGATCCGGATATTCGGTCATCGGCAGAAGCATACGACTATCTGGCGCGGCTTAAGCAAATCCTGGAGTATCTCAGTGTCTGCGACGGAAACATGGAAGAAGGCAGCCTTCGATGCGACGCCAACGTTTCCGTGCGTAGGATAGGCGAGCAGAAATTCGGTACAAGAACCGAATTGAAGAACATCAATTCGTTTCGATTTGTGCAGAAGGCGATCGACTACGAAGTGAATCGCCAAATTGAAGTTATCGAGAGCGGCGGCCAGGTCGTCCAGGAGACGCGACTTTGGAATAGCCTCGAAGAACGTACGGTCTCCATGCGCAGCAAAGAAGAAGCCCACGATTACCGGTATTTCCCCGATCCCGACCTGCCCCCACTCGTTGCTGATAGTGAGTGGATCAAGACCATTCAACAATCGATGCCCGAATTACCCGAATCACGCCGGGAGCGATTTATGAAGGAATATGCCCTCTCGGAATACGATGCCGGAGTCCTTACAACGACGCGGGCGCTTGCCGATTTCTTGGAGGAGACGGCGAAACTTTGCGGACAAGCGAAAACTGCCGCGAACTGGATCATGGGTGATTTGCTGCGCTTCTATAATGACAACAATGTCGATTTAAAAGATCTCTCCAATTCTCCGCTGACTCCCAAGATGCTGGCCGGCATGATCTCGCTCGTCGATAAGGGAACGATCTCCGGCAAGATCGCGAAAACAGTCATGGAAGAGATGTATAAGTCGGGCAAGGATCCGCAGCAGATCATTGAGGAGAAAGGACTCGTGCAGATCTCCAACGCAGCCGAGATTGAGAGAATCGTCAATCAGATCCTCGAAGAAAATCCGAAACCTGTCCAGCAGTACCGGCTTGGCAAGACCGGAAACTTCGGTTTTTTTGTGGGACAGGTCATGAAAGCAACCGGCGGTAGAGCGAATCCTCAAACGGTAAACGAGATTCTGAAAAAGAGGCTTGCAGGGTGATCAATGAGGAGTTATAGTCCGCGCTTCATGGAAATCGGGGAGAGCAGAAAAAAGCAAATTGCGGCCTTTTATAAGGAAGAGTTCTTGCGCCATAAGTGCCGGCTGGAATGCCAGCGTCCCTTTTTCCAGGAAAAGACTTACGAGGAAATCGAGTCGGTCCTGAACCGGATCATCGATGGATAAAATTTGCGAAGTGGAAAACTTCGAAGAACTGGCCAGTCACCTGCTTCATCGCATCGACATCGTGACGAACCTGTCATCCTCCAAAGTAAACCCTGTCTACAGAATTCATTAGAAATTACGTCCCGGTTTACGGTCTTCCAGGCCCCGGCGCTGGTACAGTGGGTCGAGGAACGCCCGGCGCGGGTGCTACCGTCCGAGGCGGCGCTAGTGGAGCCGGCGCAGCACGCCGCACGGCAGGAGGGGCGGCCGGCTTTGCGGCCTCATTTGTTTTTGTGGCGGCATCGATACGGCGGGCCAATTCCTCGGTAAGATCATTCTTCGGATTGAACCAGACGACGTTACTTTGTGGATTGGAAACATCAATAATCAGCGTGTATCCCTGCTCCGCGGCTAGAGCATTCAATATGGCGCTGGCCCGTTCCGCAATCGGTCGCAGGAGTTCATCGCGCAATGATTGAAGCTCTTTCTGCGCGTCCTCATTTAACCGCCGCAGCTCGGTCGTACGCCGGTCGATATCCCTTTGGAGATTGGCTTTTGCGGTTTCACTCAGAGTCCGTTCCTGCGTTTGGAGTTTTTTCTGCCCGTCTTCCAATTCCTTCTGGCGCTTTTCAGCGTCCGCTTGTTTGCTCTGCAGCGCGGCATTGAATTTCTCGGATGACTTCTTGCCTTCGGCTGACTCCACTACGGCCTTTTCGAAATCCACAACCGCAATTCTCGAGGTTTGTGATCGCACCGGAATAAGCGGAAACAGCAAAATGACAGTCAACAATAAAGGCCATTTCAAATGAGTCATATCGGCTATTTTAGCCGCGGAACCCGCGGCTTACACAGTAAAACCTCCTGCCTTTTCGAAGTGGTGTGCCACCGACAGAAGCAGGGCTTCTTCAAAGTGATTCCCCATCAATTGTAAGCCGATCGGAAGATTCTCGGAGTTCTTTCCACACGGAACCGAAATCGCAGGAATGCCTGCCAGGGGCTGAGTAATTGTGAAAATATCCGACAGATACATCGATAGCGGATCGCCGGTCTTTTCTCCGATCTTGAAGGCCACTGTTGGCGAGGTCGGCGTCAGGATGATATCAACCTGCTCGAACGCCTTTTGGAAATCCCTCAATATAAGGGTGCGGACTTTCAAGGCCTTCAGGTAGTACGCATCGTAATAGCCCGCGCTTAACGCGTAAGTGCCGAGCAGAATCCGCCGTTTCACTTCCTGGCCAAACCCGCTATGGCGAGTGCGCCGATACATGTCTTGAAGACTGGAATTGTCGACACGCAGACCGTAGCGGACTCCGTCATACCTGGCAAGATTAGAGCTGGCTTCGGCCGTCGCAATGAGATAGTACGTAGCGACAGCGTATTCGGTATGAGGCAAACTGATCTCATGCAGCGTACATCCGAGATCTTCGTATATGCGCATCCCAGCTTCGGTTTTCGCCCTCACTTCCGCATCCAAGCCGGCGACAAAATATTCCTTCGGTACTCCGATTCGTATTCCTTTAATGGGCCGGTCGAGATCCTTAACGAATTCGGGCACGGAAATATCTGCTGATGTTGAATCAAAGTGGTCGAAACCCGAAATTACTTCGAGCGCTTGGGCACATTCGCGTACCGATTTCGCGATTGGTCCAATCTGGTCAAGAGAGGAAGCAAAGGCAACGAGGCCGTACCTGGAGACGCGGCCATATGTCGGCTTTATGCCGACAACGCCACAAAACGAAGCCGGCGTGCGAACAGATCCGCCGGTGTCGGATCCCAGTGCGATCACTGATGTTCCTGAGGCCACGCTGGCGGCCGACCCTCCACTCGACCCTCCGGGCACTCGGTCCAGGTTATGAGGATTTCGAGTCACAAAAAATCCGGAGTTTTCCGTAGATGAACCCATTGCGAACTCGTCACAGTTTGTTTTTCCGACGACGATGGCTCCCGCGCTGCGCAGACGCTCGACGGCAGTCGCAGTGTACGGCGGCACATAGTTTTCAAGAATGCGCGAGCCGCAGGTCGTCGTCATGTCGCGAATGGTCATATTGTCTTTGATCGCAACAGGCACGCCTGCTAGAGGCTCCAGCGGCTCGCCTGAGGCAATCCTCGCGTCCAGGCGGCGTGCCTCTTCCAGCGCGCGCTCGCGACAGATTGAAAGAAATGCGTGGACATCCTTATCCGTGCGTTCGATGTCCTCATAAAGGCTGGTAATAACTTCGGTGGCCGTCAGATCGCGATTCTTATATAGCCCGACAAGCTTATCGGCCGTAATGTTCTGGAGATTCATCGTTCCGTGATGACTTTTGGCACCATGAAAAGCTTCACGGTCCTGGCGGCTTCGGAGCTTCCGGTTCGAGGCGCAACTCGATCGTCCCGGACGGCGTGTTTGACGCTCGTCACAACCTGAGGAGTAGGCTCAATCCGACTGACGTCCAACTCATTTAACTTGTCGACGTACTCCACAATCCTGCTCAGTTGCTCGGCAAGTTCCTTCTTTTCGTCATCGGCAACCTCCAACACTGCGAGTTTTGCAACGTATTCAACATCCGCTTCACTAATTTTCATACGTAAAGACGATCTCCGCGATCCACGGCACCGGCCATGGTTCGTTCATTCTGGCCAAGAGTTCCGCTTTCATTTTCATCAACTGCTTGCTCCAGATCTGATCTGGAACATTCACTACAACCCGCGAGCCTTGGAGAGCAACAATTGTAACCACGCCTGCAAGCTTCGGACCTGCAAGGACCGGCCAAAGCTTTTGAAGAAGTTCAAGGTCGAGTTGGCTGTCCCAATGAGATGAATTCCTGAAGCTGGCGATCAGACGGCGCACAACGGGGTCGAAAGGCATCGTTATTTTTTAACATAGTTTGCCGTCAGAAACTGTATCTTACGACAATCATCGCGTGTGAATTTCGATGGTATTGGCCCAGGAAGTCACCGGTATTGCCGGATATCAGCGTCACACTGAGAGTGGCGCGCCAGTGCAGGCCCAACAAGTGTGAATATTCGCTCTTGACCCAGACGCCTTCGCCATTTTGCCGCACAGCGGCTTCGAACACGATGTTTCGATTCGCATCAATCGTGTAACCAGCGCGGCCCAGGAGTGTCTTGGTCAATCCTCGATCCGGCGCAAAATCGGCTGCGCGCGATCCGTGGCGTGTGATAGCTTCTCCGGCGTAACCGCCGAGAAAGAACCATTCGCCGGACGTCCGGTCGAGTTGAATCACATACAGCGCGTATTCGTCTGCGCGGTCGTCGCTCGAATTGAACTGCGCCGCTTCGCCTTTCACCGTGAACCACGGTGTCGGAGCGGCAATGTCTGCGCCTACCATGGTGATTTTCGGATAAAAGCGCCGAACCTCAACCTGGATGCCACTAGAAGTGAACCGGGGAACCGCATCGAAGGACGGAAGATGATTGAAACCCTGATAAAGCGACAGTTCATATTCGATGGCTCCGGCATGATTCCACCGCACACCCGACTGGGGCCCTCCAGGAAAGGCAGCTCCCGCATCTCGGAGCGTTATGCCGGGCGGCAGTTCGGGCAGAACCGCCCATCGTTGATTGGGTATCGGAATGCGGCTTGGTGTGAAGCGTGGCGACCAGACCGCCTCGATCGTATTTGTGCCTTTCTCAAAATTGACTCGCGCCGCTGTGACGGCAAGAAAGTCATTGTCCACGACTGCCAGGAAGTCGCGCGGAGCAAAACGATCGGTCGGGGTAACGATGTCGCTCTTTCCCCAACGGATAAAGTGTTTTCCAATTTCGAATGTCAGAGGCCCGTTGTGATACGTCGCGCTCAACCGCCGGATCTCGCCGAGAGGCCGCCGAATTTCGCGATCTTGCCACGACAGCTGGAAATCCCGTCCCACCTGCCGATGTGTGTCGATGCGAAAGTCTAACGCTCCGGCGAGTTGGACCGAACTCGAGGGACTGAAAAATCCTTCGTACCGAAAGAGCGATTCACCGACGGTATGTGCGCGGTCGTTCGGCGCCTCTTGTGGATAAAACGTACTCTGGGTCTCGAGAAACCCCCGCTGAGTGTAGGTTTGGGAGTAGGAATTTGACGTGGCGAGCATCACAAGGAGCAACAACGTAAGGCCGCGAATATTCCCCTCCATCAAGACTCGCGACTCAGTGCCTCTCGCGTGAAGGCGTCATCCTTCATCGGCACGTTGTACTGAAGTTTTTCGACTCTCAAGATTGTGTGACTGTTGCGTTTCAAATCGTGCATATCGATCTGGTGCGCGGTCCAGATCCCCTGGTCGTTGCGGATATCCGAATAATGCGCGCGCCTGACCAACTGGTCTTTATTGTAGTTTTCAATCTGGGCGAAAGCGTAATTGTCCTGGCGTATCCATAAGTAGGAATGTGTATATTGAGAAACCTTCGTCTGCCTGGGTGTGGACTGAACTCTCCAGCAACTGGCGCCATCGATGGACTCTTCGCCGAGAAGCTTGAAATCGAATTGGTTCGTATCGCGCTCCTCGAGGTCTTCGAAGCTGAAATCAGTGCCGAAAAATCGCGTCGAGCGATCTTGCAATGCGATCCGCCGGTCCCGATTGAGCGCCGGCGTCCACATCCATTGATCCGACGAGCGATCCGGATGATTCAGCACCAACAAAGCAACGCCCTTAACTTCAGCCGGGGCGGTGAATCGCAGCACTGCTTTACTCGACCCATGCGAGCCGATCCTGTCGTACTGCCATCGTTTTTCGGTGATCTTATTTTTCGCGTCAATCACCCTCAGTGTGCCTTCGTAGCGCTGCGATTGAGTCATCGTCCGGCGCTGAGCCTCCTCGACAATTTGCCGGGGGTCGATTTGCAGCAGCACGAAAGAGATGTTGAAAGCGGCGGTGAGAACCCTACTCATACTCCAGCGCCTCTACCAAGCTTCCACGGACTGCGGCTTCTCCGGGACCAAGCGCGGCGATCCATGCGGCTCCGAGGATGATCGGCACCATCAGGATCATGAACGCTGAGGGGAAGATATAGTCGAGACCGATTCCTCCCAGATCCCGCTTGATCATACCTAACGTGTAATACAGATTGACGGCGCCGAGGCAAGTGCCGAGTATGAGCCCAATAACACCGATCGTCAGCGCTTCGATCCACACGGTCCACCGAATTTGGTTTCGAAACCCACCGACAGCCTGCATTATGCCCAACTCGCGTTTTCTATCTGTTATCGAGACCGTCAGCGTATTCACGATTCCCAGCACCGCGACAAGCACGGCGACGACAATCTGGTTGTACGTCATGCCGAACCACTGGTCGAGCAACTTCATGATCCAGTCGCGGACCTCGCGATTTGTGAGAACCAAAAGGCGATAGCGTGACGACAACGTCTGGATCACCCGCTGTCGCACAGCTTCCACGTTTTGACCTTTTCGTACGTAAACCCGGGCGATGTTTACCGTGTCGTCCTTCCACCAAGCCCGATAAACCAATCGATCAATAAAGAGGGATCCTCGCAGGTCGGAGTAGTCACGAATAATGCCGACAATGGGCAGCTTGAGGAGGCCCGACGGAGTCGGTAATTCCACGACGTCGCCCATTTTTGTTTTGAGATTTGTAGCGAATGATTCCGAGACGAACAAGCCTTTCCCTTCCGCTGTGAGACGGTTCATTTCCTCCAATGAGCCGGCGACGGGTGTTCGATGAACTGTGCTTGCGACTTTTTCTGTTTCGATCGCAATGACCATTACAGGCACCTCATGGTATGTGACGCGCGCATCGCGCACCACTTGGACCTGATCGACCCCGTCAACGCGTTCGATGACGGAGCTGATTTCTGCGGGAAATGTAAGACTCCGTGTGGCGAGGTTCTCGCTCGGCGCAACGAAGAAATCCGGGTTGAGGGCATTGTCCATCCATTCCCGGATAGAACTGTAGAACGAGTGTGCGAAGCCACCGAAACCGACCACCATCGCCAGCGAAAGCATCAGTGCCGACACGGTTGCGGAAGTCCGTCGAGGTGCTTCGACGAGACTATCGGCGGCGAGCGTTCCTTCAGCCGGAAGGAGCCGTCTCAGAACCGGACGCAATCCCTTGGACAAGAACAGCGTCAAGGCAGGAGCCAGCAGCAGGCCTGCCCCCATCATCGCAATGTAACCGGTATAGAAGAACGGCTTGGAATCAGAAAGGAGGAGACACACCGAGGCAATCAGGAAGGCTGTTAGCGCCATCCATCGCCTGCGCCGGTTTTCTCCCATCGATAGGACTTGATATTTACCCTTTTGCAGCGCTTGTACGGGATCGACACGGGCTGCATTTCTCGCCGGGATCCACGCGGCCACAACACTCGTCGTTATACCGGCCATGACTCCCGCGGCGATCAGCGTCGGATCTACTTCCAGCTCGGTGACACGTTGCGCAACGCCGCCCGCCGTTTCCAGCACAGAACTAATCCACTGGGCGATCACCAGTGCGGCAGTGATTCCCACGCCCGCGCCCAGAACCGATCCCAGAGTTCCAGCAATAATGCTTTCCACCAAAAATAATGTTTGGATTTGATGCCGCGTAGCGCCAAGTGCGCGAAGTACGCCAATCTCGGATCGGCGATGAGTCACCGCAATAGCGAAGGAATTGTAAATGATAAACATTCCGACCATGAGCGCGAACAGGCTGGAGATCATCATGGCCGTCGAATAGCTTTGCAGTAATGCTTCAAAATGGCGGCCGCGGGCCGAAGGGGGATCGACGTCAAAAGCCGGTCCCAGCGCAGCTTTCAAGGCGGCCTGGCCATCATCGATCGTGATACCCTCCTTGGCGCGCACATCGATGCGATCAAAGCGGCGGCCACGGCCCAGTATTTGTTGGGCCGCGTAGATGTCCATTACGGCCAGATTGCCGCCAAATGCGCGCGTCATTCCGGCCGAACTCATGAGTCCCCGTATGGTGAATTCCCGATTTCCTTCAATCGTCGCGAGCTGAACCTTACTGTTCACAGCGAGTTGGTTGCGCTCGGCAAACTCTGTGGTTACCATTAACGAATCCGGCTGGGCGAGGAAGACGAGCGGATCATCGATGATCGCCTCGTCCGCATCCTTCAACTCGTAATCACGGAGGCTGCGGTCGCCGGTCATGTCGATCCCAAGAATCAGAATGCTGCCTTGTCCGGGAATGTTCGTGTCGACGGTAGCCTCGACGACTGGAACAGCGACCCCGACTTCAGGCACCGATTGCACGCGTTCAAGAATCGATTCATCAAAACCGAATTCGCCGGCTGAAACCTGTAACTGTGTCGTTCCGGCAATGCGATCGATGGTGGTATCGAACGCGCGGAAGATCGACCGGTTGGCGGTGTGCATCGCCACGAAAACGCCCACACCGAGGACGATTCCCGCGACTGTAAGAATCCATCGCAGCAGGTGCCGCCGCAGATATGGCCAGCTCAGCAAACGAAGCAGCATCATTGCCGCCGGTCCTCCACAATGCGGCCGTCGCGCAAAACGACAGTACGCGAGCACCGTTCCGCCACTTCCGAGTCATGTGTCACGATTAAGATCGTCGAGCCGAGCCGTGCGTGAAGGTCATCGATGAGCTTGAGGATTTCCTGGCCTGTTTTTGTATCGAGATTTCCCGTGGGTTCATCGGCTAGCAATATCGGGGGATAAACGGACAGAGCGCGAGCAATCGCCACCCGCTGGCGCTCTCCGCCGGAGAGCTCATCGGGCAAATGTTCGAGCCGGTGTCCGAGCTGTACAAGGTTAAGCAACTCTTTGACGCGGTCTTCAATTTTTCTTCGGGGCCACTTCCGCAAATGCAACGGCAGTGCAACGTTCTCTAGGCAATTCAGAGTCGGTAATAGATTGAAGAATTGGAAAACAAAGCCGATCTTGTCGCGGCGGACTCGTGTCAGGTCATCATCCGAAAGCTCACTGAGGTTTTCGCCGTCAATCCGAATGTCTCCGGAAGTTGGTCGATCCAAACCGCCAATCAAGTTCAGTAGTGTGGACTTACCCGACCCTGACGGTCCGACGATCGAGACCATGTGACCCTTGTCGATCTGGAGATCAATATCCTCGAGAGCAGTTGCCTTGCGCTTTCCATCGAAGATTTTCGAAATATGCGTCAGCGAGACCATCTAAGAAGCGATGATAGCAGAGGCCAGCCTCTCCCTCCGGGGAGGCCGACGCGCCGCGAAGCGCGAGCGCGATAGCAGCGAAGCCTGAGGAAAAAACGCGGCGGGTGAGGGTCCAAATTGCGCAAACACTGTTACCCTCACCGGGCGCGTCAGCCCGCTGGCTGTCGCGCCGCCCTCTCCCAGAGGGAGAAGGAACGCACGCCGATCATTCACACGTTCGATAGGGCCCCCCGTGCTAGTGCTACAATTCACCCTTCATGATGAAC
>WNGM01001785.1_pt1 | contig 22805 bp, 16 predicted proteins | sample 5400571 | NCBI WGS metagenome assembly WNGM01 (sample SAMN13153378, study PRJNA577476) | soil metagenome | isolation source: 100 cm soil or saprolite under Garry oak tree replicate 2 | place: USA:California | collected 2016-06-15 | reverse complement strand
TGCACACATGCAACCTCACGTGCACCGGCTGCGGGCGAATTCGAGAATACTCTACGTCGCTCAAGGACATGATGAGCTTGGAAGACTGTTTGGGCGCGGCAAATGAGTGCAACGCGCCGATGGTATCAATCTGCGGCGGCGAGCCGCTTATTTACCCGCATATCGAAGCGCTGGTTGAGGGACTCCTGGCGCAGAAGCGGATCGTTTACATCTGCACCAATGCCATGTTCATGCGCAAGAAAATGCGCGAGTGGCTGGCTTCGCAGATCGCCGGGCGTTCCGAGTTCGTCGATCAGAAAATCGACGAGTTAATGAAAGCCGGTTTACTTAGCGAGAAAGATGCGGCTGAAATCCGCAAAGGTCCGAAAGACGCGAGCAAGCCTGCGATCGCGCCGAGTAAATGGATGTACTGGAACGTCCACCTCGACGGCGTGGAGCGCATTCACGATCTCATCGTCGAGCGCGAAGGCGTTTTCAAGGAGTGCATTCTCGCGATCAAGATGGCGAAGATTCTCGGTTATCAGGTGGCTACCAACACGACCATTTACAAGGAAACCGATATGCAAGAGGTCGAGCAGATGTTCGATTATCTCTCCGATCTCGGCGTGGACGGCCACACAATTTCCCCCGGCTATGAGTACGATGCCGCAAAGAAAGACATGATCAAACGGCTCAATCTGCGCCCTGAAGATTTTTTCCTCACGCGGTCCATGACGATTCGGAAATTCCGAAAAGTGGAGGAATGGATGAATCGATACACGTTTTTCGGCACGCCGGTCTATTTTGAATTTCTCGCCGGCAAACGGGATTTGACCTGTTCAGCCTGGGCGATTCCGACCCGAAACATTCGTGGATGGAAAGGGCCCTGCTATCTCATGACTGACGGGCATTACTCGAGCTACGCGGAATTGCTCGAGAAAACGGAGTGGGACAGGTACGGCGTGGTAAACGGCGTCGCGCGCGATGGCCGTTGCGAGAATTGCATGGTGCATTGCGGTTACGAGCCAACAGCCAGCCTCGGCCTTCAGGCGCAGCACGGCGATACTTGGAAGACGATTAAGTTCAATTTCGGGCCGAAACCGAAGCCGACCGGCCGGGGCAGCGAAACGATTGTGTTTAACGGTATAAGCAGCGGCAACGGACATATCACGGGGAAATCCGCTCAAGCGAACGGCACCGCAGCGCGCGCCTCGTAAGATCGACATGTTGAATTCGTCGGAGAACCTGATCGCCTTGCCCAGCGCGCGGCCGGACGTCTCGGAATCATATTCCGCGACAGATCAGGAGATCGCGCGCGCGATCGCCCGCGCCCAGGAAAACCTTTTGCGCCAGCAGAAGCCCGACGGCCATTGGTGCGGCGAACTCATCGTCGATAGCACGCTCTGCTCCGATTACATCCTCTTCATGCATTGGTGCGGTGAAGTGGACGCGCAATTGCAGAGGAGTTGCGTTCGTCACATTCTCAAACGCCAACTACCGGATGGCGGTTGGAACATTTATCACGGCGGTCCGAGCGAGATCAACGCATCGGTGAAAGCGTACTTTGCGCTGAAACTCGCCGGTTCTTCGGTGGACGCGCCGTTTATGCGCGAGGCGCGTGCGACGATCCTGCGCCTCGGCGGAATTCCTCAGATGAATACCTTTAGCAAGCTTTATCTCGCGCTCCTGGGCCAGTTCCCTTGGAAATATTTGCCTGCGATTCCGATCGAAATGGTGCTCCTGCCGAAGTGGGCGCCGTTTCATATTTACAAAATGTCATCGTGGAGCCGGGCCATGCTTTTGCCTCTCGGCATCATTAATCATTTCAAACCGACGCGCGTTCTGCCCGGTGACAAGCAATTGCACGAGCTGTATCCCCTCGGGACTGAGCAAGCCGATTTGCGGCTACCCCGAAGTGAGAAGTTTTGGACATGGCGCAATTTCTTTCTTCGCCTCGATGACACCCTGAAATTTCTCCAGCCACTTCGCATTGGTCATCTGCGCCGGCGCGCGCTTGAAGCAGCGGAGCGCTGGATGGTTGAACGGATTGGCGAAGGCAGCGATGGGCTGGCCACCGTTTATCCAGCAATGCTGAATTGCATGATTGCTTTGCGCGTGCTCGGCTATACCAAAAAGAATCCGACCTACGCCAAGGCGGAAAAAGATTTTGCGGGCCTCTTTCTTGATGACCCGGAGGATTTTCGGATTCAACCTTGTCTTTCCCCGGTTTGGGACACTGCCATTACGATAATCTCACTGGCGGAATCTGGCGTGGCGCCCGAGCATCCCGCGCTGCAGAAGGCCGCGGATTGGTTGATCGGCAAGGAAGTGCGCATCCGCGGTGATTGGGCTGTCAACAATCCGTATCCGGAAGCGAGCGGCTGGGCGTTCGAGTACAATAACGTTTATTACCCGGACACGGACGACACCGCGATGGTGTTGATGGCATTGCGATTAGTCCTGCCGAACGACGGGCAATCGCTCAATGAACTCTTTCGTCGAGCGCTTGGGTGGCAGCTCAGTTTCCAATGTGATGATGGCGGCTGGGGAGCGTTTGATAAAAACGTGACGACCGAATGGCTGGAGGACATGCCGTTTGCGGATCACAACGCAATTCTCGATCCAACCTGCAGCGATCTTACTGCGCGCACACTGGAACTGCTTGGTTACATCGGATTCGATCGAAACGCGAAGTGCGTTCGGGACGGCTTGAAATATCTGATCGATACTCAAGATAACGACGGCTCGTGGTATGGCCGCTGGGGGGTAAATTATATTTATGGGACATGGCAGGTGCTACGCGGCTTGCGGGCAATCGGCGAAGATATGACGCAGGACTGGATATTGCGCGGCCGTGACTGGCTTGAGAGCTGTCAAAATAATGACGGCGGCTGGGGTGAGACCTGCGGCACTTACGAAGATCCATCGACCAAAGGCATAGGAGCGAGCACTGCGTCACAAACAGCATGGGCAGTCATGGGCATCTGTGCATGTGGCGATCTCGATCGATCAAGTATTCAACGCGGCTTGGGTTACCTCCTGCGCTCGCAAAAACCCGATGGTTCGTGGGATGAAGAGCAAATCACCGGCACCGGTTTCCCGCGCACGTTCTATTTGAAGTACGACATGTATCGCCAGAATTTCCCGCTGCTGGCGCTCTCCACTTATGTGAACTACCGCAGCGGCCTGGGTACGCGTCCCGGCTTTTATCGCTGCGAGGATTAATGCTTATTAACACCCTGCTTCAGCGGGGTGGAGAACCGAAGAGAGCATCCCCAACGGCTTTAGCGGTTTCCGGCCGGCAGAAGAAAACCGCTAAAGCGGTTGCGACATGCCAGTTTCGCCTGACACCTCGCTGAAGCGAGGTGTTAATGAGATTCGCCTCAGATCGAGTACGGAAATCTGTCGGCTGAAAAATAAAACCTGTCGCGATGCGTAATTCGATCTAACTGTAAGTATTATGGCTTACGAACTACCTAAATTAGCTTACCCGTACGATGCTTTGGAGCCGCATATTGATGCGCGCACGATGGAAATCCATCACACCAAGCATCACCAGGCTTACATCGACAACGTCAACAAGGCGATCAAGGGCACCGATCTCGAGAAGAAATCGGTGGAAGATTTGATCAGCGATCTCAATGCGGTCCCGGAAAACATTCGCACAGTCGTGCGCAACAACGGCGGCGGCCACGCCAACCATTCCTTCTTTTGGAAAATCATGGGGCCAAATGCGGGCGGTGAACCGAAAGGCAAACTCGCCGATGATATCAAATCAACCTTCGGCAGCTTTGATGATTTCAAGGAAAAATTAGCCGCCGCCGGAGTGGGCCGGTTCGGCAGCGGCTGGGCGTGGCTCATCAAGAACAAGAACGGAAAGCTCGAAATTATTTCGACGCCAAACCAGGATAGTCCTCTGATGGATGGCAACACGCCGATCCTCGGCGTCGACGTGTGGGAGCATGCCTACTATCTCAAGTACCAAAACCGTCGTGCCGATTACCTCAAGGCTTGGTGGAACGTGGTGAATTGGGACGCGGTCGCGAAAAATTACTGAAGTAGGGTCGGCTCGCTGCGCCGACCGGACGCCGCCCTTCGTTACACGCCGCGTCGGAGGCGATTCTGGGGAGCGCACGCGTCTCGCGTGCTGGTTTCGGCGTCGCGCCGAAACGAACTTTTCCTGAGACGTGATTGCAGTGGCCGATAAGGAGCCGTAGAGAAAGTTCGCGATCGCGAGGACGCGCTCGCCAGCACGCGGTACGCGTGCGCTACCCAAGGCATGGCTTATCTAAACGAAAATTACCTCAAGCTTCAGGCCGGCTACCTTTTCCCAGAGGTGGCGCGGCGTGTGCGCGAGTTCTGCGAGAAAAATCCCGAAGCAGCGAAGCGGTTAATTCGGTGCGGGATTGGTGACGCCACGGAGCCGCTCCCGCGCGCGGCAATTGAAGCAATGAAGCGCGCAGTCGAGGAGCTGGGTCATCGCGAGACATTTCGCGGCTATGGCCCGGAACAGGGTTACGAATTTCTTAGATCCAAAATTGCACAGCATGATTATCGGGAACACAACATCGAGATCGCCGACGACGAAATTTTTATCTCGGACGGTTCGAAATGCGATTGCGGCTACATCCTCGACATTCTCGGCGACCAAAACAAGGTCGCCGTCCCCGATCCGGTTTATCCGGTCTACGTCGACACAAATGTGATGGCTGGGCACACGGGGCCTGGCGGGAAGGACGGCAGCTATGAAGGCCTCATGTATTTGCCATGCACTGCGGAAAATAATTTTGTTCCCGAGCCGCCAAAGGAACATGTCGATCTGGTCTATCTTTGTTTTCCTAACAATCCGACCGGGGCTGTGGCATCGCGCGCGCAGCTCTCGCATTGGGTCGCCTACGCGCGCGAACATGACGCGCTTCTGTTGTTCGATGCTGCTTACGAGGCGTACATTTCTGACCCGGAAATTCCGCATTCAATTTTCGAAGTGCCCGGGGCGCGAGAGTGCGCGATTGAGTTCCGCGGCTTTTCCAAGAACGGCGGATTCACCGGCGTGCGCTGCGGGTTTACAGTCGTACCGAAATCGGTGCTCGCCCAGACCGAGAACGGTCGGCGATTACCACTGCATCCGCTTTGGCAGCGGCGCTGGAGCACCAAATCCAACAGCGTGGCTTACCCGGTGCAACGCGGCGCAGAGGCGTTGTATTCACAAGAAGGTCGCAAGCAAGTGCGGGTGCTTATCGATCATTACATGGGCAACGCAAAACTCCTCCGGGACGCCGTTGTCGATGCTGGTCTAAAGCCTTTCGGCGGAGTAAATGCGCCGTACATCTGGGTGAAAACACCAGATGGCCTCACGAGTTGGGAAATGTTCGATCGAATGCTGCGCGAGCTAAATGTGGTTATCACGCCGGGTGCCGGGTTTGGCGCGCAAGGGGAAGGCCACTTCCGCATTTCGGCTTTTAACAGCCGCGAGAACGCCGAGGAAGTCGCGCGCCGTTTAAGAGGACTGCACTGATGACGGATGCTGTAGTGTGCGTTGTCTCAGCGCATGTAACTCTCAGCGCGACGATACGTGATTCCGTGGGACAGCGGACCCTACAGGTGCGAGCCAGCCATTTAGCAACCGGCTACAAATCCTTGTCGATGCCGTAGAGCAGCGTAGAGTCCGCAGAGTTTTCGTATATCAGGCGTGCCAGACCGAAAGCAAAATCTGCCGCAACTTTATCGTTTTTGTTTCCTGATGCTGGGCGACTCGCACAAGGCTCAGGAAGTTTTTCACACCACATTGCGCGAAGCGGCCCTGCGCGCCGCACATGGGGAACTGCCGAAGGAACGTTTCTGGCTGTTCCGTGATGCGCGTTGGCGTTGCTTGGAAGCAACCGAAGCTGACTTGCAACCGGAGTCGCTCAAGCTCGATGAACACGACCTCGCTCCACATGCTGCATCACAAATTGAACAAATGGAGCCCACCCAGCTCGCAGTCTGGATCTCCGCCGCACCCGATCCTCAGAGGACTGCCCTTGCACTTTTTTATCTGGATGAATTCGATTACAAGGAGATTCTTGATCTCGGCGATCTCAAGCTCACTGAGCTTTCTCGATTTTTGGTGCAGGGGCGCCGGCAGTTGCAGGCATGGCTCGACGGAAAATTTCCTGAAGCCACCAACGTATGAGAACGCCACGGTTATCGCGCGGGCAACGCGCACTTTTGAATTGCGCGCCGATCAATCAAGGCAAGCTGACGGATCGCTCCATGCGCTCGGCTGTATCTCGTGCAGCAGACTCGCCTGAATTTGCCAATCAACAGAACTTTGATCGTGCGGTCGCCGCGCTGGTAACTCTCATTCCGGTTCCGCCAGAGACGGCGGAATGGTTTGCCGAAAAAGATCTGGTTGTTGGGTCGAAGTGGACGTGGAAAAAAATAGTGCGCAATCCCGCCGTCCTGGCGATCAGCATCGCAGTCGTGGTTATCGCTGGAGTATCCGTGTTTCAAGTGCTCAGTCGTCTGCATGATTTTCCGGGATCAGCAACCGCTCGGAAATTATTGACTGTAGCTGCCTCCACACGACCGGTCATGCTCGATCCGGTCAGCACTGAAGCGGGCACGTTGAGCGATTTGTTTTTTATGAAACACGGCCTGGAACATTACGATGTCCCGGAGGAGTTCGCCGATTTTCGCACCATCGGTTGCCGCGTTTTCGAGGATGAGGAGTCGCGTCGGATTGCCCAAATCTGGCTCGCCGAAAAACGGATGCAGCTGTTTCTTTTTCCGGCGGAGCGGAATACGAAAACCGGCGCGGTGCTGCGGTTTCCCGGATGGCGCTACGTTTCTCAGGAAGGCTGGGTGGGTGCCGTGAAAGAGCAAAGCGGCGTGTGCTTCATGGCCGCAGTTCGGGGTAAGGAAACTGATCTGGCGCCTTATTTGGCGAACCAAAAGGAGTAGGGGACTGCCAGGGGGGAGATTCGAACTCCCGACCAAGGGCTTATGAGTCCCCTGCTCTACCACTGAGCTACCCTGGCGCGAGGGGAACAAAATTGAATCTCATGACACCCAGTGTCAACGCGCGCGTTCCGGAACGTTGAGCGTTGAAGTTTGTCTGCGCGCTGCTAAGCAGAATTCCAGAATGACAAACGACGAGGGGATTCTCAAAAAGTTTTTCGCGCTCGGAAACTCTTATTGGCTCACGCGTTTCGTAATTCTGCGGCTGCTTGGTTTTGTTTATGCGGTTGCGTTTTTGGTAGCCGCACAGCAACTCGTGCCATTAATTGGAGAGCACGGACTAACTCCGGCGAATCATTTTCTTGCGAGCGTACAAACGCAACTTGGTTCACGCACTGCCGGCGTGCTGCGAGTGCCCAGTCTCTTTTGGTTCGGCATTTCCGATCACGGTATGGTGGTCTTCGCCTGGACGGGGTTCGCGCTCTCGCTTGTTGTTTTCGCCGGATACGCAAATGCGATCATCCTCGGCATTCTTTGGGCGATGTACATGTCGATCGTTCACATCGGGCAGATCTGGTACGGTTACGGCTGGGAGATTCAACTGCTCGAGACTGGCTTTCTCTCGATCTTTCTTTGTCCACTGCTCGATGGACGGCCGTTTCCAAAGTGCAGGCCGCCCATCCTGGTCTTCTGGCTTTTTCGCTGGCTCGGGTTTCGCATCATGGTTGGCGCCGGCCTGATCAAACTGCGCGGCGACCCATGCTGGCGTGATCTTACGTGCCTCTATTATCACTACGAGACGCAGCCGATTCCGGGCCCGATCAGCCGTTATCTGCATTTTTCGCCGCATTGGTTGCTCAAATTTGAAACGGCATGGAACCATTTCCTTGAACTCGTCGTGCCGTGGTTCTCGTTTGGGCCCCGACCGGCGCGCCACATCGCGGGTGTGTTGCTCGTGACGTTTCAGATTTTTCTCATTATCAGCGGCAATCTTTCGTTCCTGAATTACCTCACCATCATTCCGTTTCTGGCGTGCTTTGATGATAGTTTCCTTCGCCACTTCTTACCGCGAGCCATCGTTAGGCGCGCAGAACACGCCGCGCAGCAATCGCAGCCGTCGCGCATCAACAACGCCATCGCGGTCGTACTCTCGATAATGGTTATCTGGCTCAGCATACCCACCGTGCTCAATCTCGTATCCGGGCGCCAGCTGATGAACTACTCGTTCGATCCTCTTGATCTTGTGAACACTTACGGCGCATTCGGTACAGTAGGCCGGGAACGCGACGAAATCATTTTTGAGGGAACCGACGACGTGCTGATTACCGACGACACGAAATGGAAGGAATACGAGTTCAAAGCCAAGCCGGGTGATCCGAACCGCTGGCCGCCATTCGTGGCGCCGTACCAACCGCGGATTGACTGGCAAATCTGGTTCGCTGCAATGGCCTCACCTGCCGACTATCCGTGGACGCTGCATTTTGTATGGAAACTCTTGCATAACGATCGCGGCACGCTGTCGCTCCTGGCGAACAATCCCTTTCCCGACGCGCCGCCGCATTACATTCGAGCACGGTTGTATCGCTATCAGTTTGCGCCAATTGGCGACAAAGCGTGGTGGAAACGCGAACGAATCGGCGAATGGTTGCCGGCGTTGGACGTAAACGACCCTCAGTTTCGGCGTTTGCTGGACGCGATGGATTGGCTGGACTGAGTAACACAGCCATTTTGGCTGTCTCGTTGTGCGGCTGCTCAGCCCGCACCGAATCCTGCAGGCCAGAAGCCTGTTTGACGCAGTCAGCCAAAATACCTGAGTTACATTCATCGTTCTAAATGAGATCTGCCCGGTTCCTCAGCACAAAGCTTTTAGAGCAAATCGCTGATCCAAGATCGCGGTTTAATTTGGATTATCTCGCCAACCGAAAGGGTGAGATTACGTGCGCGGAGCTGATCGCCCGCCTCCCGCATGTCGCCCGGAGCCTGGAATTTGTTGGGATCAACCGGCCATCTAATTAACACCTGGCTTTAGCCAGGTATTTTCCGTGCACCGCGCCGATAAGCCGTTTAAACGGCTTGATTTTTGGACGTCGGTGCGCCGCGCTGAAGCGCGGTGTCAATAAGAACACGTAAATCGGAAGTCGCCCGGGAAATTGCGATTTAAAAATCGCCGCGCGCTTTCAGCCGAGTGATCGTTTCGCGCATCATGCGATGGCCGAAATGGCCCTGGCGAACGCGCAACAGTTCCGAGCCATGCCATTTTCGCTGGATTGCCGCGATTTGCTCAGCAGGCGCGATCGAATCGAATTCGCCGGTCGCGAAAAGAACGCGAGCGGGATCGCATCGTGGCACACAGTGCAACGGTGAGCTCAGGGGAAAATGCCGGGCAACGAGAGAGGGCTCGATGTTTGCGCGGATCAGTTCGTGCCGAATGCGACGCGCAGCGGGGCTTTGCCAAATGGCGTGGTCGACGTTCACGATCGGCGCCATTAAAGCAACGAAACGAAGATCAGGTTCCACGGTGGCGAGCAGCGCGCCGATCCATCCGCCGTAACTGGTGGCAAGCACACCGAACTCGCGGCAGCCGTGTTCGCGCAGCGCGTTCATTAACTGACGCAGCTCGACCACACCCTGACGCAATGCTTCGGCGTTGCGAATCAGATTCGGTGTGATCGCCAGTTCCCCGTTCCAGTATCCAGCCGGGACACGCGAAAAGTGGTAGGGCAGATGAACGAAACAAGCATTCCAGCCAAGTTCGTTGAACGATTCTGCCCAACGGTGATAGCCGGTGGAACTCGTGGACATGAGTGCATGCAGCAGAAACACCGTTGGCGTTCGCTCCCACTTCCGTGCATCGGTTCGGAAAAGCTCCACGCACGCGACATTGTTTGCCGCAAATGCAGTTTGGATGGGGCTACGCCATGACAGCGTTGCCATACGTGAATCACGTATGCCATCGACCGTTGGCTCTGAATCTGATTCACCGTTGCGAGCAATCACGTTCGGGGCGGAGTAATACTGGTGCGGCGAAAGCGCCTCGCACATCACCACGTAGCGCTCCATCTGCTCGCGACTACTCCCGTTCAAGCGGTGGCGCCTGTGCAGGAAATTAATGGATGCGCATAGAAGCGAATCAACCGTTCCCGAAGCAAAACGCCGCAGCGCATTTTCCGAATTTGCATGCCAACCGCTGCGGTTGCTGATCCCAGTCACGGCAAGGTCGCCGCGGCGACTGCTTGCCCTACAATGCTTCATCCTTTCTCGCGGTGAATGGGGCAGATCATCAGGAGTGAGCTGAAGCTCTCTACGTAGTTCAGCGTAAAGATTGTTAAACGCGTCCGCCAATTGGGATCCAATTCGCTCGCGTGCCTCTGATCTTTGCAACTCTGGGAAGTGTGAGATGGGAGTGCCAAACGCGATCCAGATCCGCGTGCGTCTAAGCGGAAGCCACTGCTTTGCGGAATAGAGCCGATCGCTGCCAAGGATGACGCATGGCAGTATCGGAACGCCAGCGATGTGCGCGAGAGTCGCCGCGCCCGGTCGAAGCGGCGCCCCTTCCAGCACTGAACGCACGCCATCGCGAATCCCGCCCTCCGGAAAGAGACCGACCACGCGCCCGTTTTTCAGTCGGTCGATTGCGGTGCGAATTGTCTTGCGGTCGGCGCGATCGCGCTCTGCCGGGAAGGCGTCGATCGCGCGCAATAAGAACCCCAGCGCGCGCGGCCGGAAAAACTCCGCCATTGTCATCCAATCGATCTTTCGTCGGACGACTAGCGATATGAGAAATGGATCGAAATGGCTGATGTGATTTGCTGCGAGTAGAAAGCCTCCGGAGCAATTTGCATTTTCGCGTCCGAGCACGTGAATCCGTGCGATGCAGCCGAACAGCAGCCTCGTCCACAACCATCCCACGTGATAGGCGCAAGAATGAAATGCTGAGGCAATGACGACGCACGAATGACGAATGACGAATGAAATCCGAATGTTCAGATGACGAAGACCAGCAGAGGCGTTTCGCGATTCGGATTTCGTCATTCCGTCGTCATTAGACATACGGCATTCGTCATTGCTTGTGTTCATGTCGCGTATTCTGAACCCATGCCACACGAAGAGTTCATCAAATCGTTCGCGATCTGAAGCTATTTTTCAGGCTGAATCCTTTTTCGAACATGGTATCATAGTCGCAGTTTCGATCTTAGCTGTGGGTGACAGATTATGAAACCGAGGAATCCTTCCGCGGGCGGCAAGGGACAATTCCCCCATACGGACTACTTTTTCCATTCGGGTTTCGGCCACTGGCGTGGCGGACACTTCTCGCCTTATGACGGAGAGGAGAGATACAGATTCAGGAATTTTTACAATTTGGGACGCGAATACCGTATTGAAGCTGCTCGGGAACGCGCAAAGGAAATGGCGGTGTTCGCGTTGATCGTTCTGACGTCGGCGTGGCCCGTGCTCTACATGGTCGTTACGGTTGTGAAATTGCTGAGCAAAGGCCGGCCGCTGAATTGATCCCGCAGCGAATTTCCGGCCGTTACGATTCCGGTTTGGGCCAGAGAAATTCGTCGCGATACTCGGGCGTCTGTTCAGGGGCGAAGCCGTGGCGAGTGGTGTTTTCGGTGACCACGCGCGGCACGAGAAATTGCAGCAGATAATCTTCGCCACCCGCTTTGGTGCCGCTGCCGCTCATTTTGAATCCGCCAAACGGATGCCGCCCGACGATCGCGCCTGTGCACGAGCGATTAATGTAAACGTTGCCGGCCTCTAATCGTGCTTTCACGCGCTCGATGTTGTCGGGGCTGCGCGAGAAAAAGCCGCCGGTCAACGCGTAGTCGGTTCCGTTTGCGACCTCAAGCGCTTCGTCGAGATCGCGCACTTTTAAGACGCTCAGCACCGGGCCGAAAATTTCTTCGCGCGCGATGCGCATGTCTGGTTTCACATCACTGAAAATTGTCGGCGGAATGAAGTAACCGTGCGGCGGTAATTCCTTGGCCTGATACGCGAGCGTGGCCTCCTTTTTCCCGATCTCTATGTATTCCAGAATCCGCCGGTACGCAGGTTCATCGATGACCGGGCCGACCATAATACCCGGTTGCTCTGGATTCCCGACGCGCAGACTGGCTGTTGCGGGAATCAAGCGTTCCATCACGCGATCGTAATTTTCCTCGAGTAGAATCAGACGCGACAGCGCAGAGCACTTTTGTCCCTGAAAACCGAACGCGGAGTAGATGGAGTACATGATCGTTTCATCAAGATCAGCGTCCGCATCGACGATCATCGCGTTTTTGCCGCCCATCTCGCAAATCACTCGCTTTAGCTCGCGTTGACCGGGCCGGGTGATGCCGGCCGATTCCCAAATCTTCAGTCCGACTTCGCGCGAACCGGTAAACGCGATCAAATCGACATCCTTGTGATCAACAACGTAAGCTCCGATCACAGAGCCGTGGCCGGATAGAAAATTCAATACGCCTGCCGGAACGCCTGCCTCCTCAAAGATCTGCATGAGCATCGCGCCGCAGATGATCGATTGCTCGGAGGGTTTCATGATGACGGTGTTACCCGTTACGACTGCGGCCGCCGCCATCCCGCAAAGAATCGCGATCGGGAAATTCCACGGCGCGATCACAAACGCGACGCCGCGCGGCCAGTAATGGTGATAACTTTCTTCGCCGGGAACCTGTTGGGTAAGTTTAGGTCGCCCGAGTCGCCGCATTTGCTGGGCGTAGAATCTGCAAAAATCGATCGCCTCACGGATATCGGCGTCGGCTTCGGACCACGCTTTGGCGACTTCAAAAACTTCGACGGCCGAGAGTTCGTAGCGGCGACGCTCCAAAATGTCGGCCGCCCGATCGAGCAAACGCGCCCGCTCTTCAAACGGCGTCCATCTCCACGTCTCGAATGCCGCGCGCGCAGCTTTAACAGCGCGCTCAGCTTCGGGAATTCCTGCCTCGGTTCCGTAACCGACAATCTCGCTCGGCTCGGCTGGACTAACTGAAGGCGTCAAATTATCGGTCCAAACCTTTTCGCCTCCGATATAGAGCGGATGTTTTTCGCCGAAGCGCTTGCGTACTTCGCGTAACGCGCTCTGCATTTTGTCCTGATTGTCTTTGTAAATGAAGCTCACAAGTGGTGCGTTTTTGAAAATATCGCCGGGTGGCGCTCGAAGTGAAGTAGCATTTTTTCCATCTGACGAAATAACCCCGCCGAGATCACCCGCCTTTGCCAAGGCTGCGGCGGACGAGCCGATCCCAGCTACAGCGGGTCTGATTAACTCTCTGGGGTCGCGCAGCAATTCTTTAGCCGGCACGTTCTCGGCAAATCTTGCCCGCAAAAATCCTTCGTTCGACGTGTTCTCGAGCAGGCGTCGAACCAGATAAGCCATACCAGGCAGCAGTTTGCCGATGGGACAGTATTCACGGACGCGATAACCCATTTCCACGAGCGCGCGTTTGATCGGGCCGGCCATGCCGTAAAGCAGTTGAAACTCGAAGCGACTGGGATCAATGCCGAGCTCGTCTGCGACAGCCTGCGCGTGCGCGATGCTGCGGACATTGTGCGACCCGAATGCAGCCGTAACGATAGATTCATTTTCGAAAAGTACGCGCGTGAGCGCCTCGAAATTCGCGTCGCTCTCAGGCTTCTGAAGAAACACCGGAGGATTCGATTCGTTCTGGCGCGATTTTGTTGTCTCATAATCCCAGTATGCGCCTTTCACCAGTCGGACCGCGAAACGCGTCCCGCGGGCGCGACCCCAGTCGATCAGATCACGCAAGTCGCGATCTGCATCTCGCAAATATGCTTGAATGACAATCCCGGCATGGGGCCAATCTTTGAACTCCTCTTCGCTGAAAACGGTTTTGAACAGTTCCAGAGTCGTGTTTTTGAGCGCGTAGCTTTCCATGTCGAAATTGATAAACGCGCCGAGCTCGCGTGCGCGCCGGAGAAGCGGACGCAGCTTGGTCCCGAGATGGGCAATAGCATCGGCCGGAGCGGCCGGATTCATTTGCGAATACAGCGCGGAGATTTTGACAGACAGATTTACGACCGGGAAAAGCTCCGCGTTTATGCCTAGTGGATCCGCCCAGTTTTTCGTTTCGCGCGTCAGCTTGTCCAATAAATCCGCGTAACGCGCAGCATATTCATCCGCCTCGGCTTCGCTCACAACGGCTTCGCCCAGAACATCTACGGTAAAGCCGATTTTTTGCGCGCGCCGCTTGCGCAAAGTCGCTATCACGTCATCGGGATTTCGTCCCGCAATAAACTGACGAGCGGTTTCGGAAACGTTCCAGCGCAGCACCGGAGCGCTTATCCATGGAAAGAGGCGCGCCAGACGAACTCCGGTGCCGACGAGCGCGTGGAAACCATTATTCGTATCGCTGAAATATTGTTCGAGGTGCTGAATGATCTCACTGGATCGCCGCAAGGAGGGCAGGACGGCAACAAAGCGAAAAAGTTGGGTCTTGAACCGCTCGTCGCGCATCGAGAGCGTCATCAGACGCTGATAGAACCCGGCCTTGCTAAAAAGCGATTCCGGATACTTATCGACGAGTTCAAAAATGCGCCTGCCGCGCTGCTCGATCTCCCGCTGGAGGGGTGCCATCGGCGAAGGTTAGTCCCCGCGTGCGGGTTAGGCAAAATCTCCGTGCTGGCCGGCTACGACCGCGCTCACTGGTATTTCAGTTTTTGATCACATATGTGATCAAAAACTGAACAGCCAGAGGTCGGTCGGCGCTGTTCTTCAGGCGAAAAAATTTGGCGGTAATACACACTCATCTCGCTGGCCGTCTTCGAAACTAAGATGAAGCTGCTGCACGCATTTTCGAGGAGTAAATGCAACGAGATTTGCCTGGCAGATTTCCGAGGCCCAGGGCTCAGAGCTGTCAGGCAATCTCTTTTATGCTGATTGTCAGGAGGAAAAACTGGCGTAATTAGAGCGGGCATGCGCGCCGATAGCATTCGCTACGATTTCGCCAGCGATAACACGGCGGCGATTTGTCCGGAGGCGTGGGCAGCTTTGGAGGAAGCCAACACAAAGTATGCGCCCGCTTACGGCGAGGACGAATGGACGGCGGAGGTGTGCAGACGCATCCGGAAACTTTTCGAGGTCGATTGCGATGTTTATTTTGTGTTTACCGGCACGGCCGCAAACGCCTTAGGTCTCGCCCAGCTTTGCCAACCTTTTCACGGAGTGATCTGCCACGAACGTGCCCACATCCAGACGGACGAAGGCGGCGCAGCGGAATTTTACACACGGGGAGCCAGATTATTTTTGACAAACACCAGTGACGGTAAGATCGACCGCAGCCAGGCAGAAAAACTCATCGCGCAGCAGGTCGAACTGCACGGGCACATGATGCGCGTCATCAGCATCGCGCAAGCGACGGAGCTCGGAACGGTTTACACGCCGGATGAAGTTGCAGAGATTGGCGGCTTTGTGCGTGCGCGGCAAATGTTGCTTCATATGGACGGCGCGCGTTTCGCCAATGCAGTTGCTTCGCTTGGCTGCGCGCCGAAAACGATTACTTGGAAGGCAGGCGTCGATATCCTCAGCTTTGGTGGCACGAAAAATGGCGTGGCGGCGGGAGAGCTGGTTATCTTCTTCGACAAGCGATCCTCACGTGATTTTCAATATCGAGTGAAACAAGCTGGGCACCTCGGCTCGAAAATGCGTTTCCTCGCTGCACCGTGGCTGGGCCTGTTGGATGGAGATGTCTGGTTGAGAAATGCGCGGCACGCGAACCGGGCAGCGCGCCAGCTTGCGCAGCGTCTTCGAGGCGAAGTAGGAATCGACCCCCTGTTCCCGGTTGAATCGAACGCGGTTTTTGTCCGGATGGACGATGAACTCGTGCGTGGTCTCGAAGCGCTTGGGTGGCGTTTTTATAAATTCATTGAGCCCGACGTTTACCGGCTGATGTGTTCCTGGGCCACCAACGAGGAGGAAATTTCAAGTTTTATTGCCGATGTCCTCACGACAAAATGATTGAACGGATGGCGATTACGGCACATCTGTTAGAAACGACATGAATATATTGGAACGACCTTTGCTGTTTACGGCGTTGCTGCTTGCCGCATGCGGAACTACCCGCAACGTCGCACAAACTTCTTATCATGTGACGCGCGCTGGCGCAGTAGGCTCTTACAAAGTAGCTCGAGCCGTCGCCGTTGGTTCATATCGCGTGGCCAGCGCGCCGGTGCGCTACGCCACGGGAAGTCATCGTAACGAACCGGTCATGGTCGGAACGACAGATGCAATCCCATCAGATGTTACTCATCCCGGCGAGCCTGTTTCAACGCGGCAGAGCCGGCAGAACCTTCAGACGGAAACGAATCAAAGCTCGTCCAGAACAACGCCGCGGGTCAGTCGCAGCGAAACAACTCACGCAAATCCGAAATCACCATCGTCGCCGCGAGGTGCCTCCGCCCAGGCGGAATTTCCAACTGCAAAAGCAGTGCCTGATAAGCCTGGCTATGTGTTCAGCCCGTTTGATTCCAGTGGAAGGTATGTCGATGTGAGCGGTTACGCACCCGGTACCAAGGTGAAGGATCCGTGGACCGACAAGATTTTTATTGTTCCGTAGATCGAACGCTTTCTGTAGCCGTCGCCCTGTGGGCCGGCGTGGCCAAGATTTGAATGATATCAACATCACGGTTCGCACGGCGAAGCGGCTACAGGCGCTGATTGCCGTACAGTCCGGCCAATGTTACCTGATCACATGAGAGTGTGGCCAAGACTTGCGACGTGCTTGATGGCTTGTTGGTTGATTTTTGCCATCGAGCCGCATTGCCTGGGCCAGACGTACCAAGGAAAACAACTGGTAAAGCCGGAGCTGCTTGCCGACACAACAGCTGTTGTCCCCGGCAAACCGTTCATTGTTGGGTTGCTGCTGCGAATGGCTCCGGGCTGGCACACGTATTGGAAATTTTCTGGTGACGCTGGTCTTCCTACAGAATTGAAATGGAAGCTGCCGCCTGGCTGGAAAATTAGCGAGATCCAGTGGCCGATTCCGTTAAAGACAATCGATCCGGGCGACATACAAACCTACGGCTACGTCGATGAGGTCCTGCTCATGCAGGAAATCACTCCGTCACCAAAGCAGGATAGTTCATCGGCGAAACTCTCCGCGGATGCGAATTGGTTGGTCTGCGAGAAAATCTGTATCCCTGGAAGCGCGACATTGCAGTTGGAAGCGACATTGCAGTTGGAATTGCCGGTGTCCGCGACGAGCCAACCGGCGAACACGGAACTTTTCGCGCATTACCGGCGTTTGTTGCCGCAAAACTGGCCGGGCGCAAATCTAGCAAGTACGAATTGGGAGCGGGTCGGTTCCGATCTTCGCCTGAAAATCACGAGTCCAACCCTGGCAAAGTATCCCGCAGTCGATTTTTTCTCGTTGCCGGATGAAGGCACCGTAGTTGGTCATCCAGGAATCCAATCACGGAACCAGAACGAAATTGTATTTCGCATTCCGATTGAGTCCGCGCCGACGAATTTGTCGTCGATGGCGGGCCTCGTTGTTTTTTCGCAGCAGCCGAACGGCGATGATCGTGCGGCGTGGCAGATTGCGACTGCGCCGGTTGTTTCGACCGCTCGTCCGGCGGCCGCGCGTGGAGTATTCACGTTCCTGCTGTTCGGTTTCATTGGTGGGATCATTCTAAATTTGATGCCGTGCGTGTTGCCGGTGATCTCGCTGAAAATCTTCGGCTTTATTCAACAAGCTGGACAGAGTCGTCAGAAAATTTTCCGTAGCGGGATTGCGTTCACAATCGGAATTTTCGCGTGGTTCATCGCGCTAGCGGTGCTCCTGATCACGCTGAAAGGCACCGGCCGCGACGTCACTTGGGGCGGATTTCAGTTCACCAACGCTTATTTCGTTCTCGCACTCAGCGTGATTGTGCTCGTGTTCGCGCTCAATCTCTTCGGCGTGTTTGAGATTTCGTTGCCGCAAAGCATGACTCGCGGCTTGCTTTCGACGAGCGAACGCAAAGATTTTCTCGGCTCGTTTTTCCAGGGCGTATTCGCAACTGTGCTGGCCACGCCGTGCACCGCGCCATTTCTGGGAACGGCGCTGGGCTTCGCCTTTACGCAATCGCCTACGATCATCCTGGCGATATTCATCGCCATCGCCGCCGGGATGAGCGCGCCTTATCTGCTTTTGAGCGCGCAACCCGGCTGGTTGCGCTTTTTGCCGAAGCCCGGCCCCTGGATGCTGCATCTGAAACAGTTCATGGGCTTTCTGCTGCTGGCGACGTTGCTGTTTCTGCTTTACGTGCTCGGCGCCCAGCGCGGCTTGGAAGGCGCAATCTGGGCGAGCTGTTTTCTCTTGGTGATCAGTGTCGCATGCTGGATGAAAGGCGCGTTCGCGGTCCCAACGACATCGGCTGCCAAGCAGGGCCTCGTACTCGTGCTCATGGTCCTGCTCGTGATCGGCAGCGGCATTTACTTCATCGGCGACAAATTTCAGTCGGCGAAAGTTGCTTCTGGCGATTTACAACTTCGAGGCGGTTGGCAGGCGTTCACACCAGAGCGTCTGCAAGCAGAACTGGAGCAAGGCCGCACGGTCTTCGTCGATTTCACGGCTGCATGGTGTCTCACGTGCAAATTCAACGAGGCCAATGTACTCGAAAGTCAGGATGTGCGGGATGCGTTCCAGCGTCACGGGATCGTGAAACTGAAAGCCGATTGGACCAATGGCGACCCTGTGATCACGAAGCTATTGCAGCACTTCGGCCGCCCAGGTGTTCCGCTCTACGTGCTTTATCCCGGGAAAAACGAAGAGCCGATCGTCTTTCCTGAGCTGCTCACCAAAGGGATGCTCTTGGAGAAAGTCGAAACGGTCGGACGCACGATGGCGTCACAATAATTTTGTTGAAATCCCGCGGCGTTTTCGAAGCAGGGCATTACAGAGCCGGAGGAGAAGCAGGGTAGAATTTGGTTAGCCTTGAGAATTTGAACCATTTCGGGAAGTTGTTTTCTAACGATTACGATCTTATGAAAACCAAAATAGCCTTAAGCGTTCTCACATCATTCATTGCAACCGCAGCATTTGCGCTCGAGCCGCCACCGGTTGGCAGCGCTGCTCCCGATTTTTCACTGCCGGACGCGAAGGGCAACAGCCACTCGCTCTCCCAATACAAGGGTAAGTACGTCGTTCTCGAATGGTTCAACCCGGAATGTCCGTTCGTGAAGAAGCATTACGGCAGTGACAACATGCAAAAGTTGCAGGAGCAATACACCAGCAAAGGTGTTGTGTGGTTGACTATCGATTCGAATGCGCCCGGCACCGAGGGCAGCATAACTCCGGAGCAGGCGCAGAAGATCACCGCCTCCTGGAAAACACATCAGACAGCGTTGCTACTGGATCCGGACGGGAAAGCGGGACGCGCATATGGCGCGAAGAACACGCCGAACATGGTGATCATTAATCCTGAAGGAAAAGTCGCCTACGAAGGGGCAATCGACAGCAAAGCGAGTCCGAATCCGGCGGATATTCCCAGCTCGACAAACTATGTGAAGGCAGCGCTGGATCAATCTTTGGCAGGCAAACCGATTACGACGCCACAGACGAAGCCGTACGGTTGCTCGGTCAAATACAAATCGTCCTAACGCTGTAAAAGCTTCCGGCTCGCTTCTAAATTCCTTTGCGGGCTAACCGGCCTCTTGTTTCCGGGCCGCCGCCAATAGGGCCACGCCAATTGGCAGGGAAGTTCTTTTTAAAAGCCGGAGTTCCAGTGCCATCATGTGCTTAAAAAGACGATGCGGAAGTGAATCTGCGACCGAATGAAAATCGCGGCCAGTTGAAGACCCTCCGAGCGTCCGGGCGATCACCGCCAGCGGGAACAGTAAGGTCGTCCAGTAGGTCAACCGGCCAATAGCAAATCCGTTGTCGCGCAGCAATTGCCGAATCTCGCTCTTACTGAATCGGTGCGCAGTCATAACTGCTTCATCATGGGCGCTGTGGAGAAATCGGAGAGCCGGGACATTCAGTAATAACAATCCTCCGAGTCTCAAGACGCGGTGCAATTCTCGTACTGCCACAGCGGGGTCCTTGACCCATTGATGGTAAAGGACGCTGGAGCAAATCACTGCGTCGAACGAGGCGTCCGCAAACGGCAACGCACAAATGTCGGCCTGCTGTACGTTGTTCAGACCGCGTTGCCGGCAGAAGGAAACTGCCTCCGGTGCCAAATCGACACCGACGTTCTTCGTGGGGTTGCCCAGTTGCTTCAAGATCGCACCTGTGCCGCAACCGGCGTCCAAAATTTCCTTTTCGCGCCAATCAGGGAGCTCGCTCTCCAGTGTTTGAAAGATCAGCCGATGCAGTGCCTGGTACCACCAGTGCGTCTCCTCGACGCGAAACATGACGCCATATTCTTCCGGCTGCATTGACTCAGTTATGCCCGTGCGGGTGCGGTCACCCTCGGTCGGGGGAGAGCCGTTCCGCTAGGCTGCCGCGTTGGGCTCTGACCGATCTTCACCATTGATTGCCACGGCAGACGATTCGTTTTTGAGACCAGCCTGCACCGTGTAGCGAACGACATATTGCGGCGTTCCTGTTTGATCCAGATAAAGTCGCCCGAGATATTCGCCAACAAGCCCAAGAATCATTAGCTCGAGGCCAGCGAAAAAGACAATACTCGCAAGCACCGTCGGAATCCCAAACGTCATATTTCGAGTGATCCAAAGTTTGTCGATCACAATTGCAATTAGCGCCAGTACGCTAAAAGCGGAGACGAGTAGTCCAACGTAAACTGAAAATCGCAGCGGTTTGATCGAAAAATTCAAAAACATGTTCAGCCAGAGCCTCACAAGTTTTCGAAACGTATACCGTGAAGGTCCGCTGGCACTAGCGCGGTGCTCGACCGGTATCTGGCCGATCTTTCGCGTGGTTCGGTAGATCAAACCGTCCGTGTAAGGGTATGGGCCCCGATATTTGATGATTTGGTTGACTAGAAATCGATTCATTACTTTGAAGCTGGAAAAATAAAGCTCCTTCGGTTTCTGAAGAAGGAATGTGGCGACCCTGTCGTTGAACCAACTGCCCGCATTTCTGAACCTCGAATGTTTCTTCTCGATGTAGTGACCGTAAACGACATCGAAATTCTTACGTTTTAATTCTTGCAACATCCGCATGATTTCTTCCGGCGGATTCTGGCCGTCATCGTCCAGAACCGCCACATACTGACCACGTGTGTGGCTGAGACCGGCCAGGACGGCGCTGTGCTCACCGAAATTCCGACTTAGGTGCACGAATGCCACGGTTTGCGGGAATTTTTTGGCCAACTCGGAGCAGACCATTTCGCTTTCGTCGTCGGAGCCGTCATTGACCAAAATGACTTCGAAAGGCGTGGTCGCGAAAATCGTTTGGATGTGCTCAACCAGAGGTCCGATTGTGCGACTACCGTTGTAGACGGGAATCACTAGCGATAGCTCGATAGTCTCTCGTTCCTCGGTCATAAGGGCGGTGCTATAAATAACGCCGGGGAGCTTCGCAAAAAAGTGCAAAAAGTATAGCAAACGTATCGCCGCGACGTACGATGTCACTGATGCCGTTCGACGACGAACTTTTTTCCGGTGCCAACGTTCTAATAACAGGCGGTCTCGGGTTCATTGGCTCTTCGCTGGCCCGGCAGCTTGTCGCCTTCCGGGCAAAGGTAACGTTGGTTGATAGTCTGATTCCGGAATACGGTGGCAACCTTTTCAACATCCATGATTTCCGCGACAAGGTGAGCATTGAGCTTGCTGACGTCCGCGATACAAAGGCTATGGCCGCGCTGATCAAAAAGCGCGACTTCCTTTTTAATCTTGCCGGTCAGACAAGCCACTTGGATTCGATGACCGATCCGTTGACCGACTTAAACATCAACGCCGTTGCGCAACTCCATATTCTGGAGGCATGTCGGTTGCACAACCCGGATGTGAAAATTGTTTTTGCCAGCACCCGACAGATTTACGGCCGCCCGGAGTATCTGCCGGTAAACGAAAAGCATCCAACTAACCCAGTTGACGTGAACGGAATTAACAAGCTGGCTGGTGAATCTTATCATCTGCTTTACAACAACATTTATAAAATCCGAGCCTGCGCTTTGCGTTTAACTAATACTTATGGTCCCGGTATGCGCGTTAAAGACGCGCGCCAGACGTTTCTGGGTGTTTGGCTTCGTCGCGTTATCGAAGGAGAACCAATTCATGTTTACGGTGACGGAAGACAGCTGCGAGATTTTAATTTCGTTACCGACGTGGTAAAAGCGCTGCTGCAGGCCGCCAGCGATCCGGCATCTGAAGGTCAACTCTTCAATCTAGGACATTGGGAACACATCAGCCTTGAGGAGTTGGCGGCTTTGCTTGTGCGATTAAATAAGCGCGGAGGTTACGAGCTGATCCCGTTCCCTGCCGATCACAAAGCGATCGACATTGGCGACTATTATGGCGATTTCAGCAAGATCCAGAACGCGCTTGGCTGGTCTCCTGAGGTCGTACTCGAAAACGGCCTTGCAATGACGCTGGCATATTACAGAAAACATCACGCCAACTACTGGAATTCCAAAACATGATAGATGGTCCTTTGTCGGTTTGAAGGATGAACAGCCATAACCCTGAAAAACTGGCAACGCTTGTTGCCGCTCCGACATCGCAGTTCCATACTTACTTAGCTCGGCCTCGCTGGGCGGTTTTACTGGTCGGATTATCTCTTTTACTGGTCGGAGTTTTAATTTTCAGCAACTTCCTACTACTTGATAAAGTACTCTTGTATAAAGATGTGGGAGCGGACTCGGTAAACGATTCGTATCCGTATTTCGTTCATCTCTCGGATTACATTCGGCGTGAGGGTCTTCCTTCATGGTCTTTCTATGTCGGCATGGGCCAAAGTCTCTTTTATCTTACGGGAAAC
>WNGM01001741.1_pt1 | contig 22805 bp, 21 predicted proteins | sample 5400571 | NCBI WGS metagenome assembly WNGM01 (sample SAMN13153378, study PRJNA577476) | soil metagenome | isolation source: 100 cm soil or saprolite under Garry oak tree replicate 2 | place: USA:California | collected 2016-06-15 | reverse complement strand
GCTGCAAGAGATACAATTGCCATCATTAAGAAAAGTCTAGATGGGGTCATTGTTTTTCGTCATAGGTGGGCAACGGCGTGTTGAGATAAAAATGTTACTATCGTAATAGCAGGAAAGAGAATTCTAGCGCTCGAAACGGAGATAAACCGGTCAAACAGGTGACCGGAAAGACTTCCATGCTTCTCAGGTGAGTGAGCCCGGGCTCTGGCAAATTCAATCTACTACTGAACAAATTCTCAGAATATCCACCTTGATAACTCAAACTTTGCAGAATACAGATTGCTCAGTAGGCGCGGGAGGTCCGACAATCTGCCAAGAAACGGTCTGAGCTTGAACCGGTTTCCTCCGAGCCAGCAGGATTCCGAGCGCCAAAGCTACGGCGAACAACAGACCGGCTACGACAGCCACTACCAAGATCTCAAGCCTCAACTGGTTGATAGAGCTTTGAAGAGTTTGAATCTGCTCGGAATACGGATACACGGACCCATACGCGATTCCCGGAGGCAACGAGTAAACAGTGGCGGAATGTCCCGCCCCGCTGAAGCCCGAAGGATTGACCAACCAATCGTAGACGTTCGATAACGCATACATGTCCAAGGTTGACGGCGCTTCCAGAGAGTTCCTCGGATTGCCCACTGCCTGCCCGTAGGACAGGAACATTAGCTCAAAAGTCCCATCATCTGTTACCGATACGGTCGCGTGGTTCAGTCCGAGAGCATGCCCAAACTCATGGCTGGCAATATTAATCATATCCGTATCGGTTAACTGAGTCGTGTTGGTCGGATCATACGCCGCGAGTGTCGTGGTTGTTGGGGGCACGAAGGTTCCTGAATTCTGTTGAATTCGCACCGAAGTCAGCCCCAGTCCAGCCGATTCCGATCCAAACGACTGGATGAACTGGACCCTAATGTCCGGGGTGCCGCACAACGTGTCGTTGACACCCGAAACGCACGTTTCAAAGCTCAGTTTGCGAAGGTAATACGAACCGTAGGCATCCGTGTACGCGATGATCGACTTAGCCCAGCGGGTGATCGCATAGTTCACCTCATACGTGTATGACGCCTTGAACCAAGGCATGTTTGATGCGGGAGTAATCACAATAGTGATGGTTGGGTTTGTCCAGGTGCCGCCTTCTGTTGGAATTTCCGCACCTGTGGCTGCATGAGCGTTGGATGCTGGGTTGAACGATATGGCCATGACAAGAAGGATTCCGAGAAGAAAGAGCATTCTCAACGTGAGGCCACTTTTTCCAGATGACGATGCCGTTCTGTTATGGGTTGTTTGTAGGGGTTTTCCTATTAGATCATTCCCGCAGAACCCCTTCTCCACTTATGGAATGACGGGTGATCCGGAAAAAACCGCGTTTGACACCTTGGATGTTCTGATGACTAAGCGAGGGACAGGTAAACGATTGTCGGGTCACTTGTCTACAAACTGAACAACGGGCTTATTTACAGCCCGACATCAGAATACTATACGGCTACCCACGTGATGTAATGTCGGACAAACGTTTTGTCCAAGGGTCCGGTATCAACGCTTTCAACGGAAACGAGCTGATAGTAAAGGGCGCGCTTGAGAGCAAGGTCGGCTTGATGGCTGGCTATCCCGGCTCGCCTGTCGCAGAAGTTTTCACGATTCTAGAAGAGAACGCTGAGATTCTCAGAGAATGCGGATTATGGGGAGAGATGACGAACGATGAGTCTCAAGGTGCTGCAGCGCTCAACGGCGCGTTGGACGTTGGCGTCAACGCTGTTGCCGTGATGAAGAGCGTCGGTCTCAATGTCGCTGCTGACCCGATCAATATCATCAATTATGCTGACAAGCTCGGCTTGAGCGGGAAGAGAGGCGGCGCCCTCGTCGTCTGTGGTGACGATCCGCATGCTTCCAGCACTCAGGTTGCGGGTGATAGTCGCCAGCTTATGGAGCATCTCAAGATGGCTGTCATCGAGCCAAGCACTCCGCAAGAGGTCAAGGACTGGATCGGAGAAGGACTCAGGCTCTCACAGTACTCAAACCTGGTCGTAGGCTATCTCATCACGACTTATCTGGCTGAGGGTGGAGGTAGCGTTATTCTCTCAGAAAACCAGCCGTCGGACATTACCTTCAAGAATCCGATTACCCTCGATATTTCAAAAGTCGATATCAAACGGAGAGTCAGCATCCCTCCGAACACTTGGGATCTGGAGAAGGAGATAGTCAGAGACAGATTCCCGAAGGTCCATGAATATGTTCGCGATCATAAGCTCGACAAGATACTGTACGATGATGGTCGAAAGCACCGAATCGGATTCATCGCGGCTGGCATATCCTACAGCTACCTGGAACAGGCTCTCTGGGAGCTCGGACTAGACGAGCAATTCCCGATTCTGAAACCTGCAGTAACCTATCCTCTTGAACCCAACATCGTTGGCGAGTTATCCAAGAAAGTCGAGAATATTGTCGTTGTCGAAGAGAAGAGTCCAGCGATAGAGAACCAGGTCAAGACTATACTCGACGACTTGGTGCAAGAAGGAAAACTCTCCAGCATGTCGAAAGTCTGGGGCAAGTTCTTTCCTCAGGGCGATGGATTTCCGGAAGAGAGCGGCCTCACCCCGTCAAACCTCATTGAGAAGGTTGGGAACCTGCTCTTGGAGATCGGTGATCCTGCCGCCAAGATCGACCAGAAGAAGATCCACAGCGAACTTGACCTGATAGCTGAGATCAAAGCGTACGGGCTCCTGGTCCCGCCTCGATCTCCAGGCTTCTGTGCCGGTTGCCCTCACAGGGAAACTCTCAGCGCAGTTCACTCTCTAAGAGATATACCTGAGCACAAAGACATCTTCGCGCACGGCGACATCGGATGTTACTCAATGTCGTTCCTCCCGCCCTTCGGTGAAATGCACAACCTAACGGCAATGGCCCTGGGCGGTGCTGCGGGAGCCGGTATGGACCCGTTCGTGACAAACAAGCAGTACGCGCTGATGGGCGACTCCACGTTTTTCTGGAGAGGAATGACCGCCATCTCCAACTCGATCAAAGAAGGACAGGACATCCTCTATCTCATTCTCGACAACAAGAACACTGCGATGACAGGCCACCAGCCGACACCGGAGTCAGGCCACAACCTGATGGGCGACAAGACAACCCCCCAGGACATCGAGAGCATCGTACGTGCAATGGGACAGGGCCAGATCTACGTGAAGAAGATGCCTCCCTCAAACCGAGAGAAGTACATGAAAGAACTGGACAAGGTCTTCGAAAAACCCGGCGTCAAGGTCATCATAGCCGACAAAGAGTGCGGCATCACATTTCACAAGAGAAAGCGTTCAGAAAGAAACAGGATCATTGAGAGACAGGGTTTCATCAAGAAAGAGACATTCGTCAACATCTCGCAGGAAGTATGCGAGAACTGCCGCGAGTGCACGAAGAATACTGGCTGTCCTGGGCTTACGATAATCAACACTGACTATGGCGAAAAGATTGGGATTGACCAGTCGATTTGTGTATCGGACACTTACTGCACTAAGGTCATGGCTTGCCCGTCATTTGAGAAGGTCATAGTCACTAGAAACAAACCGCCGAGGTCACGGGTCAAGAAGATCTCGCTCGAGAATATTCCGCAGCCTACTCCGCACCGTTTCACTGATACTTGGAAGATCTTCATCAGCGGCGTAGGTGGGATGGGCGTAGGTGTATTGTCGTCAGTTCTCGCTCGAGCTGGAACCAAAGAAGGATACCACGTCCGGTTCAACGATAAGAAAGGACTTGCAATCCGAAACGGAGCAGTCTCAGCTCACGTACTGTACTCGAATGGAAAGGCAAAGATCTCAACCATCGTCCCGAACGGCAAGGCGGATCTCTTGATGGGTGTGGACATGCTTGAGGCGGAGAGAAGTCTAGTATACGCGAGCCAGGTTCACACTACTGCGGTGGTGAACACCACGGTGGTCCCGACTATCCCGATGCTGGCAGGGATGATGAACTATCCTCCAGACGCCGAGGAGAATATTCGAAGACACACTAACTCCGACGAATATTTCGGTGGAAGACTTAGCGAGATTTCGGAACTGTATTTCGGAAGCAAGCTTTTCACCAACATGATCCTCTTGGGCGCCGCCTTCCAGAAGGGCCTGATACCTGTTCGCGAACAGAATCTGATCGATGCTATACTGGAAACAGTCCCTTCAAGCCAGCGAACTAGAAACATGGAGGCTCTACGCCTCGGACGAAAAATGGCCATCGAACCGGAGCTTCTGGAATTCAAGAATATTGTTGCGGACGAGCGTATCCTTACTCTGTTTGGTGCGAAGGAAACTTACCAGTCTGTTCTCGACATGAAAGCTAAGCAGCTTTCCCATTCCTACTGGATGTTCTGGCGCGGAAAAACGGTCGCGGACGAATACCGACGACTCGTCGAGAGCACTGTTGCCACGATGAGGCTCGACGAGGATACGAACAGAGCGATTGCCCGGAGAGTATACGATCTCATAATGTGGGGAGAACTTCCCTATGCCGAGAAATACGTGGACAAGATCCTCGAAGTGTTCAGGAACGACAGGGAAGACAAGGGCTACGCAGCAACGAAAACGGCAATGCTGGACCTTCACAAAGTAATGGCGATCAAAGACGAGATCTACACTCCACACCTGCTGACTGACGGCGAGAAACTGGACCGGGACAAGATACGGTACAATATTGACGGTGAGAACGGTGACAAGATAACTTACGAGCACATCAACCGGCCCGAGTTCGAGGTCTTCGGCAAACAACTAAGGTTCGACCTGCCCCAGTGGCTTGCCCACAACTGGCTGATGAGGATCTTCAAACACATGAAATGGACCAGAACCATCCTCGACAGCTGGGGATGGCACAAGAAAGAACGAGCCTTCCGCGACTGGTACAAAGACGAAGTCATAGGATTCTATCTCAAGACTGCGTCCTCAAACTATGATCTTGCTCTCAGAGCGTTAAGGGTCATCAATGATCCATACAGGCCAAACGAATTCACAGTGACAGGTTTCAGAGAGGTCATCTATCCGAAGATGGACAAGGCAAGACGAGAATTCGAAGAACTCGTAGAGCCGGGACAACAACTTCCTATAATGCCGATGATCACAACATCGTCTCAACTATAGGCTTCCCGTCAATCTCGTTTTCGTGGAAATACTACGAAATCGTGGCGTGTCTCTTCCACGCGATCCTAAACAGTTCGGTCGACAGAGAGGGTATCGGTTATATCGTGGGAAACGCTTCTAGCTAGAATTGCCGGCTAGCTATTGAGTTCAGAGATCCGTCCTATCAATCCTCTGACAGAAGTCTTAGCAAGGCGACAGTACTCCCAAGAATCTCTTTACAGGGCAGCGCTCAAGGACACTCGGTTCTCTTCCGGATTCGGGATGTTCCCGCCGCCTCTTCCACGTAAGCCAAAGACCGGAGGTTCGATAGCGTGGATTCTATTGAAATTCGGTTTCGTAGGCGGATTGGGAATATTTCTCAACCAGTACGTCCTGTTTGTGTTAACGGGTCTCTACGGCGTTTATTTTCTTTTCAGTGCGATCCTCAGTAGCCAAGCAGCTGTTTTCGTTAACTTTGCTCTGAACAACTTTCTTGTCTTCAGATCGAGAGAAACAGCTGGGGGGCTTGTCCGAAAAGCCCTGCTTTTCAACGTGGTTTCCTCGTCTGATCTGCTTCTAAGAATTCCCCTACTCTTTGGCTTGACAACTGCCCTGGGCGTTCCCTATCTTTGGTCTAACCTTGCGAGCATATTCCTCACGTTCGGGGGAAGATTTCTGTTGAGCGAAAAGAAAATCTGGGCCAAACGGCCTACCACTGGAAGCAATATACCGCGATAATTCTGCGACGGCGTCGTTCTAGTAGCGTCGCACGAACGTTTCGACTGGATGGACGAGCTCTAGTACGGGTTGAAGCTCGAGTCGGAACAGTTCCCCAGGCGGCGTCCTGGAGAATCCGTTCTCTCCTTTTCGAACCAAGTCTTCGACAACGGAGACTCGTTTCTTGATGTAATCGCTCTCATCGGCGGCGGGTAGAGGACCGAAGACTTCGGGTGATGCAAGTCGAACCGCTGCGTACATTGACCATGCAAGGTCGCGGATCTCCCACTGAGCGTCAGGAGCGCAGCGGAGATTGAAGAAGTGAATGAGCTGTCGAGGACTCATGCTCATGACAATGTTCGTGGTTGCCGCATTCGGCCTGAGATATCGGGCATCTTCTGCCTTAATGCCCTTCGCGGCGAGACCTTCTTCCGCTTGACGAGTCAAATCCATCACGTCTGCAAAGTTCAGCTCTAGCTTGTGCCCTTTAATCTCAACTGGGACCTTGAGATCTTCGAGAATCCCGGGCGGCTTTAGATATCCATAACTTCGCGTGACTCGCACATAACGTTGGCTTTGCTGAGAGAAGGAGGCTATTCTATGTCTGACGATCTGGTGACTTGCTGCTCTGCTTATCCCTTGCAGGTCGAACGTGAAGCTTCCATGACGTAGCATGTTGTCCTGGCTCATCTTCACCCCGGCCCTTTCCAAGTTCTCGTTGAGCTCGGGATAGTTAGTGTAGCTGAACAGAATTGCCTTGCTTGCCATTCTCATCCTAGCTTCTTGCTGTCGGTATTGACAATGCTGAGGCGATTATCGGGGCTGCCTTGTTCAAGGTCGCAACGAGTTCTCTCGTCAACGGTAGGTCGTTGGTTCTTCGCGCTAGCTCGACTAGTACGCGTAGGTTTGTTGTGATGAGCCATCGCTGTTCGTCGACCTGGCTTGTCTCGAAGAACTTCGATGATTCCATGAGGAAGAGGATCTCTTTTTCGTCAGCCTCCACCAGCCAGGTGATGCTATTGTGCTCAAGGATATCGTAGTGGCCCAGCTCAAGGGCACGCTTCAACAATCCGCCTATTCGCTCGGCATCGAAGATTTTTTCCCCGTCCAACACCTTGTCTTGCGAGGTGTGCGTGAACAGCTCATACCCGGGATGGGGAGAATAGCATGATCGCATCGCTGCGGCGCAGACCCTTTCGAGGTCTGGCTCGTAGCCAACAAGGCGAACACGCATGACGAGAAATCCTTCTCAAGAAGAGTAGATGTTCCGCCCCAATAAAAGAACTACCGCCCCAGTCTTGTAATCCCCGCTGTTCAGAGAAGAGAAAATTTGACTCAACGCGCACCTCTGTGACTGGTTGCCCGTTTTGAGAGGGACACTATCCTTAGCTACGCGGTTTGTCCATAGCGAGAACGGACGATTAGGGGAGACGGTAAGTCAATGGCCGAAGATGAAGGGTCCGACAGCGAAGCAAGAGAGGAACGTGAAGAGGACCCTCCGGATGATGCGAGGATAGAGCCCTTCCTTGACATGCGGGACCCTACTTTTCGCCGAATCCTTCGGTCCGCCACGAGCAAGTTCAACCAGATGATATGCCCCTTGATGGCATCTGTTTGTGTGCGGGATTTGTGCATGTTCTGGAACGACCACTCGAAGTCCTGCTACATTGTCGACACGCTGAAAATGAACATCTACCATACTATCTGCCCGAAATGCGGGTCCACGAATATCGAGTTGTCTACGAGAGAGCAACGTTCTGGTAAGGCGAAGCTGTACCGTTGCGACACGTGCGGCAACGAATGGGGACAAGTACACTAGGCTACATGTCTTTCCTTGCGGTCATGCCTTTGTTTCAGGGGTTAAAGGCGGATTGTGAGGATCGTGGACATTTCCTCGTGAATTTGAAGCAACTGTCTGGTTAGTTCTGGATCCTTCTATCAGGCTTGGTAAAAGCTGAGACTCATCCCTGTAACCATTTGCGACGATTCATAAGTGACAGCACGCTTTGGTACTGACAATCCTTGTCGTTACTACCTGTTTTCTGTCGGATGAAAGTAACCCATGAAGACCACGGCTCGCCTATTCTTTCTATTCATTGTTGCCAGCCTTGTTCTCATTCCGGCCCTATCAATCAGGGTTCATGGGTCTCCACCGGCCCAGACTTCAATATTCTACTTTCACAAGCAGGCGTCCAAGACTATCAATGCCGTCACTACAAGCCTGTGGTCCAACACAACTAGCCTATGGTCGCCTTCGACCCAGGTCGAGCAGCGAAACTTGAGCGGCGGCCCTGCGGTCTTCAACTTTTACAGCCAGCCGGTAATAGCCGGAAACGTGATCGTCCAAGGCTACGTCAACTTCACACTCTATCTCCAGGCCTCGTCAAGCACTGGCGGCGGGACGGTTATCACAGCCTCGTTGGGAGAGGTCAACTCAACTGGTGCCAATGTCTTTGTGGCTAGCGCCACCCTCAACGGCCAAGTCCACACAGTCTTGCAATCTTACCTTTTGTCCTCATCCGCCGGTCCATTACAGGTTACGGCAGGATCCATCCTGAATTTCACTATAACAGTGACCGCTCCAGGTTCAACGGCGCAACTGTTCATGTACTATGATAGCCCATCCTCACCGAGTAGCAACTCAGTGGATTTTCAGTCCAGACTAGGCTTCTCCTCTAGTGCAACCTACGATTCGACGGGAGTGCTGCGCAGTGCTTTCAACAAGAATTTGACATCCACAAGCCGGGAGGTTACTCTTCAAGCGCAGGCATTCGATGCTCTCGGACTCTACGATATTATCTCCGTGAAAACCAACATCACTTCTCCAACAGGATCACCCTACTCAACCAACGCTCGATTAGAGCGAATTAAGGGGTCAGACATGTCGAACGCAGGAACTTGGGAATTGAACGTCACGTATTCGAACACCGATCCAAGCGGCGTCTACCAAATTGCCGTCGTAGCGATCGACAATAGTGGAATAGTCGCGACAAGCCGGCTTTCCTACTCTCTCTACGCCACATGGCTGCTGACTATTCGGGCTGTCCAGTCTGACTCGTCACAGACGCCTGTTCCCGGTGTCCAAGTAGCCGTGTTCACGTCAGGGAACCCGGTATACTTCGGTATCTCCAATTCCACTGGGTACGTGGTCCCGCTAGCGATTCTGCCGGACAATTCCACTTACACCGTTGACTCATACTGGAACGGAATACTGGTCAATCAAACGAACCTGTTTCGCCCGAGTTCGATCTACCTGTCAATAGTAATTCCTCTCTACCAAGTGGACTTCAGCAAGGTCTTCACTGACGGAAACGGAAACACTCTTCCAACGTTTCCCTCGAAGTTCCACCTGGTCAACCCTGACGCGTCCTACACGGAAGCAGACCCGTCAGGAATCTACTCGCTTCCTGGAGGAACTTACACGGTGTCAGACGTGACCTGGAAGGGGGTGGATGTTTCTCCTTCGACCGCGTCCTTCGACCCGAAATATGGTACCCCAACATTCAAGCTACGGATCTACGACCTTGCGATTCAAGTCGTTGACCAGACCGGCCATGCCGTGGGGAGTTCACAGGTGATCGTGTTCCTCAGCGGGCAAATACTTTCCCAAGGAACAACGGATGGCAACGGGGCCCTTAGCGTACATGACATCCCGGTGGGTCAACTGATCGTCATCGCGAAGACCAGTGGACAATCGGCTTACGGCCGAGCAGAGGTCACGTTAGGCTCGAATACAAGCGTCCAAGTCCAGCTACCCCTGGCCAATGGCGGATATTCAGTCGTGACCGCGAACGCCGAATGGATCATCCTTGCAACCGTCTTTGCGACAGGGGTATCTTCAGGAATCTTCGTTTACTTGCGTGCCTCCAAGGCAAGAAAAATGAAAAGCATGAAATCAGCTGCGCGATAGCCACGAGAGTGGGCTGTTCCAACAGCTCCCGCCTAGCCTTCTTTTGCCTCGCGATCAAGGATCTTCTGCTGGAAGGTCTCTAGGGGGTTTCGAACTGGGACCCGTCTAAAGATTCTTGGGGCCCACCAGTTGAGCCTCTTCATGTAACGCATGATCGATGGGACGAGGTATATCCTGACGAGACCAGAGTCGAGCATAACGACTATGAAAATGCCCATGCCAAGTTGCTGTAAGAGCGGAATACGAGATAGCATCATAGTAGCAAATGCTCCTGCTGTGACTAGTCCGCTCGTAGTGATTATCGGGCCGGTATGCTCCACCGCGTTCTCGATGGCGGCATCATCGGAGGAACCCTCCGTGAAATATTCTCTTATCCGTGTGACTAGGAAGATGTCATAGTCAAGACCGAGCCCTATCATTATCACCAGGAGCATGATAGGAAGCATCCAGATAATTGAAGATCCAAAGAACAATTGCGAGATATAGACAACGGCTGCGAGCGCCCAGGAAACGCTGAGAAGAATTGTGAAGATAAGACGGATGGGGGTCAGCACCGACCTTAAGGCGACTAAGAGGATGATGAAGACACCGACCAGGACCAGAAGTGCCATTTCAAGATAGTCGCTAGCGCTCGATACGGAAAGGTCTGCAATTGACGCTGTTTCTCCGCCCACAAGGACCGTTGATGTAGAAAGAAATGGGTTCTGATTCTGAAGGATGTTAACAACGGCTCTAATCTTTCCAAGTGTTTCAATTGCATTGTCTGAATATGGTTCGCTAGACAGAACTGCGAAGACTATTGCTGATTTTCCGCTCGAGCCCAGGAAAGGCTTCATGCTGTCGAACATTTGTTGTTGCTCGGCAGTGTTAAGCTTGGAGAAAGAGGAGTAGGGAATCGCCTCCCCGGAAGGATGAGTTGCCCCGTAAACCCTGGAAACGCCGGGGACCGCCAACGTCGAATTTTCGAGAGCTGAGATGTTACGGAGCGCTGTGACGTTGATCGTGGAACCTAAGATTAGCCGCACAGGGGTTTCGACTACTGTGAACGTCGGAGTGATGGTCCCGGCACCGAAACCATTCGTCATCTCGATGTAGCCTTGTTTACTTCCCAAGTCGTCGGGGATCTGGCTGATTAGGTCATGACTTGTCTTCGAATACAACACCGCACCCGTCGCTGGAAGCGACGCCGCTAAGGCGACAAGGAGCACCATCTTGGAGTGTTTCGCTGTGAACTTAGCAGCTCGATGGTAGTAGCTCTTCGACCCAGATCTCGGAGGTTTTACTCTCAATCCTCTCGGCCAGAAGAGCTTGTCCCCGAGAAGTGAAAGGGTGGCCGGGACCAGAGTCAGGCAGACTATCAGCGCCACGGATATGCCAAGCATGACCGCAAGCCCTATTGACCGCAACATGCCGAACCCCGCCACCGCGAGGCTCCCGAACGCGATCACGACAGTAGCCCCGCTTGTAGCGATGCTTTCTCCTGCCCGGACAACCGCCCGCTCTACCGAGTCATTTTTTCCTCTACCCGCTTTGCGTTCTTCCGCGTATCGACTTACCAGGAATATGCAGTAGTCTGAGCCTGCCCCGAACATTGAGACTGGAAGCAGGGTGAGAACGAGGAAATGGACACTCGTGACGAGAGTGCCGATAACGTAGACGAATCCAAAGGCGACTCCAACGGACAGGCCTATTGCGGAAACCGGCAACATAGGCACGAACAATGAGCTGAAGAACAAGCCCACGATGATCAGTATTAGCGCGACTGTCACCGGGTCTATTCTCTCAACATCGGCCGCGGATTGTATCTCCACATCATAGTTGAACGCCGGAGCGCCTGTGACGTAGGCGGAGAGGGTTTGTCCGCTGATCTTGGCCGCTACGCTCACGTCATCTCTTATTTGCTGTGTGGAGCTGCTCGGGTCGCTCCCTTGAGGCTTGAAGTCGATGATGACGAGCATCGTTCTGTTATCCCGTGATATGAACTGGTCTGAGACTGCCCGGCTGGGCTGCACTGGATAGGAATGTATGTTGCCGGTGTGAAGAAGCTGGCTCGCGAGGCTCGAAAACCCTGGTTGATATGATGAGGGGCCTAGGTCGTAGATTGGACCTATGAGGTCTTGCTGGGTCGCTGTGAGGTTCGCCTGGCTCTCGAATGTGCTGATTGAGAAATCACGAACCGCCGGGGGGCTGTTCCAGTTGTTGCAGCTGGAGCAGATGGGGTACATGTTGAAGACTTGGATAGTGCTCAGAAAAAGTTCCTTAGTTTGAGGATCGAGGGGTAGTGATTCGAAATAGCTGTAAGTGACGTTGTAGTATGGAGGCTGCCCTGTGATTCCTGGATAACCTTTGGTGACGTTCTGGGCCCTTTGGAGGGGCGAGTAATTTGAGAGGAGTTGAAACGTGTTATAATTCTCGGCAGAGCTAAAGGTGGAGTTCCAGGACTTGTAGAACAGATTTTGGTAGATCATAGCGACTTTCGCGTAGGTTGATGGGATGAGTGAGGAAACCATAGCCCAGCTTGTCGCGTTGGCGATTCGATTGTATGCAATTACTTGGTTGCCGGTGGCGTTGAATCCTGCATTATTGACGATGCTGGTCCAGCTTGTTAGGTAGGCGTTGGGGATGCCGAACTCCAAGAGGTTGGCTAGGTTGGTGGCGTTTTGTATCTGGTAGAGTTGGAAGTGGGCGACGCTGGTGAACCCTAGGAGTAGCTGGTAGTAGATATCGTAGATGGTTGTGATGTTGCCTATGTTGGTGAGCGTGGGGTCGTTTCTCAGGGTCCAGTTTAGTGCGAGAGTGAAATCCCTAGTTTCGTTGCCGCGGACGTCGTTGTGGCTGATTACGACGACGCCACTTGAACCCTCCTGGATGTTGAATTCGCGGTTGACCATCTGTTGGGCGATGCTGGATTCGGAGCTTTTGGAATTGAAGGCGGTCTCGGAGTAGACTATTACTTTCTGAACCTGCAAGATGGCTGGGATGCTCACGGCCAGGGCGATTATCCAGATGGCAAGAATTGCGCGGTTGTGCCTAATCGTGGCTCTTGCAAGGGTTCTGAAGAACAAGTTCTGACCTCGTGTCGCGTGAGCTTGAATCGTTGCCTCGGCGGCGATAAAGCCGTGGTGTAACCGAGAAATTGGTTGAGCGAACGATCGGTTTTCTCCAGCTGCTCACTCGGCGCTAGATGCCATTTCTTCGCATTGAAACCGAACCTTCAGTTCTTATACGAATGAAGAATACCGAAACCTTAGCGAAATCAAGGCATTGAGGAGAACGCGCGAAGCATGACTGATATGCTAAAGGGGAGTCAGGTCCTCCAGAAGACCTACACGTATATCGAGAACGTGACGAAGGAGTCCCGCAAGGCCCTGATGGAACAATTCAGCCAGAACCACAAAGGCATAGGGATCAACTCGGCACCTGACATTCTCCGCCAGAGCGTCCTAGACTGGTTTCCGCGCCGCGACCCCATGCTAAAACTAATCCACGAGAAGACAAGCCAAGGAAAGCCGGGCGATGTACGAATGGACTTTCGCGGAGAAACCAAGACAGTACGTTTCAAAGTTCATCTCCACGCAGTATTCGCCGTCAACGGCCAATCACCAGATTCACCAGCATTTCTGAAAGAAGTCAATCTCTCAGTCGACCCTAGAGAATTCTCGATGTAGAGCCGAGGCTCAAAATGAGTCTCGTCAGCACGTTCACACTCTCCAGTCTAGAGCTGACCCGGTTTTTCATCGCCATGGTCCTTCTACTGTTAACTGCTCACTCCTTCGGTTTCTTGTTCTATGAAGCCAAGCTTCCACGAGTGATCGGAGAGATCTTCGGCGGGCTAGTTCTAGGCCCGACATTTCTCGGATATGTTGCTCCTGACGCCGAGAATTGGGTCTTCGGGGCTTTTCCCTCCGAAGGCGCGTTGATCTCTATAATTTCTTACATCGGGCTGGTTCTCTTGATGTTCATCTCAGGGTTCGAGATCCAGAGGGCGTTCTCGAAAGAGGATCGAAAGATCGCCACCTCGTTTTTGGTTGGCGCTACTTTTGTTCCTTTCATTATTGGAATACTCGTTCCCTTCGTTTACAACTTTTCGCCGTACTCTGGGCCAAACGGGAACATGCTCTCACTGGCCATCATCGTGGGCATTGGTGTCTCAGTCACATCGATCCCCGTGATCTCAAAGATCTTCATCGACCTCAAGATCATGAACACGCGATTTGCGAAGATCGTTCTGGCGATTGCCACAGTGGAGGATGTCATCCAGTTTGGAGCTTTAGCTATCGCCACAGGGGTTGGGGCTTCAGCCTCCGCGTCAATTTCCCTGATCGGCTACACTGCTTTTGTGACTGTCGCGTTTTTCGGGGCGGCCCTGCTCGTTCTGCCGAGATTGATACATTATACGATAAGGTCGAGATTTGACGTTCTGGTCAAGTATCACCCGTCGAGATACGCTCTGTTTCTCTGCTTCTCGATGGTGGCGTTGGCGAGCCTGCTCAACGTGAACATAGTCTTCGGTGCGTTTCTGGCGGGTATCGCGATTGGAATGATGCCGGAAGAGGTGTTCGCTCTCGCGAAGTCACAGGTCAAGTCGATATCCCTGGCTGTATTCACACCAGTCTATTTTGCCGTCGTCGGCTTGAAGCTCGATCTAATCCACTCGTTCGACATTCTATTCTTTCTCGGGTTCCTACTCTTTTCCACCGCGCTGAAAGGTGGGGGCGCTCTAGCGGTCGGCAGATGGGTCAAGCAGAAGAGACTCCCAAGCTTCAACTTTGCAATCGCTCTCAATGCTAGAGGCGGGCCTGGAATCGTGCTCGCTACTGTTGCCTTTGACCTCGGACTGATATCGGAAACATTCTTCGTTGCGCTCGTACTGACTGCAATCGTCACATCGCTGATCGCCGGATTCTGGTTGAGATACGTCAAGAAAAGGGGCTGGGAACTACTCTAGGGACCTGAACAATGAACTTACGTCGGCTCCATCTAGCCGCTTTCGTAATCAGCGATGTTGGCATGATCCTTGTTGCTCTAGCCTTCGTCTTCAAACTTGGACTTGGTTCGGTAGTGAGCCTAATTGGCGTCATCTTAATGGCAGCTGGAGTATGGCTAACCTTGGGATGGAGTGCCTTGAAGGCCAAGGAGACGAAGAAATGATAGGAACGAGTTTGATTTCTGCAGGACTCCTTCTGCTCATCGAGCGTGCAGGAGCATTTGTGTCCGAAACGCATTTCAGCTCATTTCACCTATCTAAGGTAGGTTAGGTTGAAGGAGGTTTCAGCGGAAATCGTGATCGAGGCCCCTGCTGACCGCGTATGGCAGGTACTGACTGACTTTGCCAAATTCCCTGAATGGAATCCCTTCATCAAAAAGATGAGCGGCGAGCCGAGGACAGGGGCGAAGCTTGAGGTCCGGATTGAGCCTCCGGGAGGAAGGGCGATGACTTTCAAGCCCAAAATGGTCAATGTGGAGACGAATCGTGAGATGTGTTGGCTCGGAAAACTCTGGATACCTGGCCTGTTTAGCGGCGAACACTGCTTTACGATCCAAGCGTTAGACGAAAAAGGTGTCCGTTTCGTTCAGCACGAGAAGTTTACAGGGTTACTTGTTCCGTTCATGGCTAAGAGCCTGGATAGGGATACGAAGCGGGGCTTTGAAGACATGAATCGCGCTCTGAAGGAGCGGGCCGAGCGAGCTTACTAGGGTCCGCGCTCTCGCCATCGATAAGAAGTTAAGCCTGGCTAGAGAAAATACCATGAGGCTGGGAGAAATCCTGGTTTCTGGAGCTTGCTGACAGGTGCACTTCGCGAGATCCGGAATCGACACGCCGTTGAAGGTCTTCTCGATATTCGGGGTGATTAGTGGGATGTTGCTCATTTCTAGCCTGGCTTATCTGGCCGTTACTGTGAATCTGGGGTCGGTAAGCTACAGCTCTCAATTTGCTTTCTTGTTTTTCACTATGGTAGGCATGGCATACGGACTCCTCGTTATGTTCGGCGGACTAGTAGTACTCTCAGCTCCTATGAACATTGAACCAAGGGGAGTGCTTGCCTTCTTTGTATTCATAGCGTCACTCTTTGCAATAATTGGGTCGTTTTTCCTGTTCAGTTCCGTTGTCCTAGGACCACAGTAGGCTTACGCCGGAAAGTTCTCAACATGACAATCTATGTCTTAGCCTGAGATCTGCGGGACCTTCACGGTCTCTTCTTCTTCCTCTTCCAGACGTGTCTTGATACGCTTCAGCCGGAAAAAGTCCTCTCTCGATCTCTCTTGGAGGCTCATCTCGATATACCGGATTGTGTTCTCGATTCGTGGGACGACGATGTTTTCTAGACTGTTCACTCGTCTCTTGGTCGCGGATATAGCTTCGGCCAATCGGCGAATCGCGGCTTCGGCTGCTGACAGCTCGACTACGTTCTTGACTGCTTCCGTCATTAGTGCGACTGCTTCATCGAGCTTTGCGCTGCTACCGATCATCGAATAGGGAAATCCCTCCAGAGGCTTCAGTTTCACTGAGACGTAGGGTATGGATACGCCGATGACGTTTCTGGTCGATGCGTCCACATCAAACCGGTCTTGGACTGTTAGCGATGTTTCTTCGACTCTGGTGAAGCCCATGAGCATCTGGGCCTCCGTGAACTTCTCGTAAGCCTGGAACAAGAGATCCTGCGTCTTCTGTCGCAGTGCGGTGATTTCTCGGGCGAACTGGAAGAACTCGATCATCAACGCATCCAGCTTCTCCCGCAACAGGTCTCCTCCGCGTTGGGCTATGCGTCGTCGTCGCCGGAGGGCGATAAGCTCCATCCGGGTTGGACGAGCGCCCGCGACGATCTCTGATACTACGAGGGCTTCCCACGATATTTCGGATGATACTTCTTAATCGTAGCCGGGTCGATCCGTTTCAGCTCGCTTTCAGGTAAGACACTGAGTAGGTTCCAGCCTAGATCGAGGGTCGCGTCGATATCGCGATTCTCGTAGAGTCCTTGGTTGATGAACTTCTTCTCGAAATTGTCCGCGAAACCCAGGTAGAGCTTGTCTCGGGCTGAGAGTGCCTCTTCACCGATGACGGCGACTAGGTCACGGAAGCTCCGTCCCTCCGCATAGGCATAGTAGAGCTGGTCTGAGACTTCCCGATGATCCTCTCTTGTCCGTCCTTTGCCAATTCCTTCTTTCATCAATCGTGAGAGGGAGGGTGCCGGGTCGATTGGTGGGTAGATTCCTTTACGGTGTAATCCTCGATCGATGTAGATCTGTCCCTCGGTGATGTAGCCAGTGAGATCGGGGATGGGATGGGTGACGTCATCTCCAGGCATAGTCAGAATCGGCATTTGCGTAATCGAGCCTTTGCTACCATGAAGTCTTCCTGCTCGTTCATAGATCGTCGAGAGATCGGTATACATGTAGCCTGGATATCCTCGGCGCCCAGGCACCTCTTCTCGGGCGGCTGATATCTCTCGCAGTGCTTCTGCATAGTTTGTCATGTCAGTGAGTATGACTAGGACGTGGGTTCCGAGTTTTACCGCGAACCTTGCTTCTCGAAGTCGTCCCTGAAGAAGCGAGCTTCGTCGGCGGTGATCCCCATAGCCGCGAAAACTGTCGTGAACGGTTCGTCGGTGCCTCGGACCTTGGCCTGACGAGCGATCTGGGCCGCAATCTGGTTGTGTGGCAGTCCAGATGCGGAGAATAGAGGGAGTTTCTGGCCCCGGACGAGAGTGTTCATCCCGTCGATGGCGGAGACGCCTGTTTGGATGAATTCGCGGGGGTATTCTCGGGCGAAAGGATTGATGGGACTGCCGTTTACATCGAGATAATCATCAGGGATAATTCTTGGGCCACCATCGGTTGGTCGGCCGCTGCCGTCGAAGATTCTGCCGAGCATGTCCTGTGAAACAGGAAGCTTGACCGTTTCCCCGGTGAAACGAACACTTGTTGCGGAAACGTCGAGTCCGGATGTTCCTTCGAAGATCTGGACGACTGCTACACCGCCGCCGACCTCTAGGACTTGTCCTCTTCGTTCTTCGCCGCTGGGAGTCCTGATCCTTGCCAGCTCGCCGTATCCTACTCCTCTTACCTGCTCGACGAAGATGAGGGGTCCGGATATTTCCCGGACCGTTCTATATTCGAGACCCGCGAGTGAGACCATTATTATTTCGCCTTGACAGCGGGAGCCTTTAGCATCTGGAATTCTTCGTCGAGGCGCTCGTTCAAAGATTGGGAGTAGTCGGTGAACTTGTCCGCAGGGGTGAGTCTCATCCGGCTGATGTCGTTTTTGACGGGCAGCTCGAGAACTTTCTGGAGTTGGATGTTTTCGTCGACTGCTTTCTGCATGAGGTTGTAGTAGTGCAGGATCGTTCGTATCATATTGAGATAACCCGTTGTCCCTCAGAGAGCGCGTCGGGACCGACGAGCATGACAATCTCACGAAGTTCTTCGTCGCGCTGGAGAAGATACATTGCTACTTTGCGCAGATCAACCCACTCTGGGCCGATTTCTTTCGGATACCATGTTTCAAGGGTATCGAGATAGAGAGAATAGCTTGTCAGCCAGTTGATTGCCGGGAAGTGGCGTCTCTTCGCAAGCTCGGAGTCGAGGGCCCAGAAGACCTTGACGATACGGAGAGTGTTTTGAGTGATCGGTTCAGAGAAGTCGCCGCCCGGAGGGGAGACCGCTCCGATGACGCTGATGGAGCCTACCTTGGATTCCGAGCCTAGAACTTCCAGTCGGCCCGATCGCTCGTAGAAATCGGCGAGGCGGGATGCAAGGTAGGCGGGATAGCCTTCTTCGCCAGGCATCTCATCCAAACGTCCGGAGATCTCTCTGAGGGCTTCTGCCCATCTGCTCGTGGAATCCGCCATTAGCGCGGTATCGTACCCCATATCTCGGAAGTACTCCGCGATTGTGATGCCCGTGTAGACGCTGGCTTCCCGAGCGGCAATTGGCATGTTCGAAGTGTTCGCGACCAATGTTGTTCGATTCATCAGAGGTTGTCCACTGCGCGGGTCGAGGAGCGTGGGGAATGTTTCAAGAACTTCGGCCATCTCATTTCCTCGTTCTCCACAACCGACGTAAACGATGACTTGGGCATCGGCGAATTTTGCCAATGCCTGCTGCAAAACGGTTTTTCCGGATCCGAACGGTCCGGGAACAGCTGCTGTTCCTCCTTTGGCGACGGGGAAGAAGAAGTCGATGATGCGTTGGCCGGTTATGAGTGGGATTTCGGATGGGAGTTTGCGTTTGAAGGGCCTGGCAATTCGTACGGGCCAGGTGTGCATCATGAACAATGAGACGGGTCCGGTCTTAGTTTCCATCTCGCCGATCGGCTCGCTGATCGTATAGTCGCCTTCTGGGACGATTGAGATGATTTTTCCGAACTGGTTGGGTGGGACCATGATCCGCTGTGTGATCAGGGTTGTCTCCTTGACAGTCCCTAGCACGTCGCCGCCGGAAACATTTGTCCCCGTATCTGCGGTGGGGATGAAGTGCCACTTCTTGGATCGGTCGATCGCGGCAGGGGCTAGTCCTCTCTTGATGAATGGTCCTGTTTTTTCGAAGAGAACTGTTAGTGGGCGTTGGATGCCGTCGTAGATCTGGCCTAGGATTCCGGGTCCGAGTTCGACTGATAGTGGTTTGCCTGTACGCTCGACCTTCTCGCCTGGTCGAAGGCCTGCGGTTTCTTCGTAGACCTGGACGGTCGCATTTTCTCCGTCAATCTTGATGATCTCACCGATGAGGCCTTGGTCGCCGACGCGGACGACTTCGTACATTTGGGCGCCAAGCATACCTTCGGCGACGATGACGGGGCCTGCCCTTTCCAGGCTTGAAGTCAGGCATTGAAACAGGACCTTGTGAGTGATGGAAGGTCGAGTTTCCGGCCGGTTGTCATTAAAACCTTCCTCGTTACAGCATTGGTTACGCCAACCTCATAGCCAACGGCCGGGCTGGACGTGTGTTATCGCATCCTTTCCCTTCAAAGAGTGTTTGTGAATTGTTTAGAGGAGTAGCATCGAGAACCCCACTGTCCAGCTTCAAACGCCTCATACAGATCCTGGTGATAGGATCTGATGGTGACCATTGTCCTGAGAGCACCTACGCGGCTGCAAAGGAGGTCGGTGCAGAGATAGCAGCTAGGGGAGCTGTTCTTGTTACAGGGGGTCTCGGTGGAGTAATGGAAGCTGCCTGTCGGGGCGCGAAGGAGAAGGGCGGAATGGTCGTTGGAATTCTCCCACAGGAAGACATGAGCTACGCGAACCCCTATTGTGATATCATCGTCCCAACAGGAATGGGATTCTCACGGAACTACGTGACAGCATACTCTGCTGATTCTGCCATCGTGGTGGGTGGGGGAGCGGGAACCTACGTGGAAGCACTGGTCGCCTACCAGAAAGGAAAACCCATAGTGGCCTTGAAGGGAACAGGTGGAACGGCCGACAAGATCGCCGACAGCTATCTGGACGATCGGAAGACGGTGAAAGTCATGGCCGCCCCAACACCCAAAGACGCTGTAGACCAAGCACTAGACCACGCCCTCAACGGCAAAAGAGGAATACGATACTTCCAAAGCGTCGCAAAAATGCTCTAACACTTTCCGCAAGGATTGGAAATGTGTCTTCCCAGAAAGTAGAAATTCAATATTTACGTTTGGTTTCCACAGGCTAACATTTGCAGTCTCTCCATCTCTGACTTGTCTGACACCCGTTTCTTTCTTCGTGACCCAAGTTGTAGGTCTCGGCGCTGCGGAGGATTCTGATTTGCTACGATGCGTCGACAAGACTATGATCCTAGTAGGGTAGAGTCGTTACCGATTCCATTGTAGCCAAGATAGCGGCTGGCTTGAACGATATTCCGAGCCTACGCGACGCCTAATCTTCATGCATCACGGCTTTCGGGTTCTACCCGTTGTCCTTTGCGTAGCTTCGGAATTGGCCTGCTAGTTGCACTCGTCGGGTATTTCAGGTCGGCTGCTCCCTCATAGGACCTGTTGAGTGGATGGGCGGGATCAGGGGGACTTATGGCGATAACCTGGTCGTCAGTGACGAAAATGTCGGTCCCAAGCCCCAAGTGGGAGAATGCTGCTTTTACGGCTTCGGCGTAGAATACGCTCGCCTTTAGTCCCATGTCGTGTTTGACGATGAGGGTGTGGCTTCGGCCGTCGAATGCGTAGTCGGAGGTGAAGGCTCGGCCGTACTGGGCGCCGAGGAATTCTAGCGCCTTCAGGACGCTGTCAAAGTCGAATTTCTTGAACCAGAAGGTTATGATTCCGGGAGCCTGGTTCTCACCCCACCAGCTTCCCATCTCCTTTGCCTGCTCGATGGTCAGATAGTCGAAGAACTTTCTGATAGTACTGGCCGAGGTGGTGACTGTTCCGAACTTCTCGGCGTTAACCTCCCATTCAACATACCTTCTCAGCGCTTTGTTGGCCATCTGGTTCATGCTGACTCTTCCTTCTGAGGAGAGCCCTTCCATCTTCCTGTCAACGTCGCGGTCTATGCGGAATGTTCTCGTAACTGTGTCGGGAGACCTGCGGACTTCGGGTTTCAGAGCGCTTTCAATCTGTGTCATTACACACTATCACATTCTATGGCATCTGCAATCATGTGCAAACATAAAGATAAACTTGGCCCTACTCTCCGGCACTACGAGTGATTCTCACCAAATAGAGAGAGAAGAGGCATTCCGCTCGCAATACATTGCAAACGGTCTGTCTGCGTACTCGGGGCAAAGCTATGCCGTGCATACAGGCAAGATGATTGCCGATTGCAAGCGGAGAGAGACGTACCGCTTAAGTGCTTGCAACGACCCAATGGGGTTTCAAGGACAAAAAATGACCTTAGCACCTACACGAACCATGCTCGAGCTCAAATCAACACCGGTTTCGAGCTCGAGAAGCGTCACCAGGACCCTTAGATTAGATGAGGATGTCGAAGCAGGCATCGTCGAGATGGCTGAAAGAGAACAATTCTCGTTCAACCTTCTCGCCAACAGAGCACTCAGAAAACTAGTGGAGTGGGAGGATAAAGCCGGCAAGTTCGGCTTCATCCAAGTTCCCACCTCCCTTGTGGAAAAAGTCTTCAGCATCCTCAGCGATGAGGAAGCTCGCGAACTGGGCAGAGAGGCGGGGGCGAATACTATTCCAGAGATGATCCTATTCTGGTTCAAAAAATTCAACCCAGAGAACGCACTGAAAGCGATGGAGATGATTGGCAGCTACGGAAACGCGTTCAGACTCCAGTACACCCTCGATGGAGAAACTGATACTGTAGTGTTGAAGCATGATCGTGGACCCAGAGTCTCGGCGTTCTACGGCGAGATGTTTCAATCTCTCTTCAACCCCATGGGTGCAAAAGTTGAGACACGTGAAACAGACGGACAAGTAGTCGCGACAATCATTCGCCCTCTGACCGGTCTTGCGAGCGAGCACAAAGATGCGTCGCTGATCCCAAGCTTTGCAGGGGCCAAGAATGGAAGAGGCTACAAGAGATAAGCAAAGCTCAACGAGTGAGCCGAAGCGAGACAAGCAGAAGGCATCGGGGTGGATTCGGATGCATTCCGATGAGAGAGCGAAGCCTCCTTCGGCCGATGAACAGGTGGACGACGAGTCCCAATCGCGCGATCGAAAGATTCGAAAAGCACTAGAGAAACCGTAGAAGGAATCGGGGCCGCCAAGACTATTTGAAGACGGGGTGCTCAATCCAATCAGGATTGACAATCGCTCGGAGGAGTTCTTGAACAGTATGCCTCGCCTCCTTGCTACATGTTGAAGATCATCGAACACTCCATCATCCAAGGTCACAATGAATTTACGCAATGTTTACCATTTTATCCTGCAAGAGTTGCTTTGTGACTCCGAACTGAGTTGTTTGTTCCATCAGTCGGAAGCCCAATCGGGACGGGATTCCTCATCTACACCTTGCTAGTTATCATCTGCGATTTCCCCCATGAGAGCCGAGTGTCCACAGTGTGTTAGGAGAGATTACTTTGTAAACGTCGCGGTTATATGGAAAAAATAGCGAAAGGTAGCGATAGATAGAAGATGGATGCAATGGTTTCCGGCGATGAAAAGCAGGAAGGGCTTCCGCACTCGGATGGTCCCG
>WNGM01000988.1_pt1 | contig 22840 bp, 23 predicted proteins | sample 5400571 | NCBI WGS metagenome assembly WNGM01 (sample SAMN13153378, study PRJNA577476) | soil metagenome | isolation source: 100 cm soil or saprolite under Garry oak tree replicate 2 | place: USA:California | collected 2016-06-15 | reverse complement strand
TCCTTGTACAGACCGGCATGGCGATACTCCTCGAGCACGTCCTCGTCGCTAGAGTGTTCTGCTTGTTTCAGCTTCACCAGGAAATCGACAATGCCGCGGTTGCGCCATGTGCTTGAAGGATCTTGCTCCGGCCTCATCTCCTCACGCAGCCAGCCCTCAACCCTCTTCCGTTCCTGCGCCGTTCCGTTCTCCGCCACGGCTTCAGCAATATCCACTCCGATCCCGCCGTAGTTGTTTCCAAATTTCCAGAGGTCGAACAGCGTGGTCAGCAGTTCTTCGCGATCTTCAGCATCGAGTTGTTCCCGTTTTGGAAGGGTCGACTGAACAGTCAGGCACCCTACCAGGCCAGCGGCGCACTGCCCCATAACCCAGCTGACCTGACCCTCGTCGTGTAACTCCTCGTATTGCATGATGGTTTCCTCGGCAAGTGTGGCATACACGACCTGCGCATTGGCCCACTCGCCCGCCTCGGCAAAGCTCTTGCCGATGTCACACAAGTCCTCTAAATCACTAGAAACGCGACTGGCAGCGCCCCATCCTTCTCCCGCGTTATAGAACGCCAGGTCCACCTGGCTGCTAATCGTGGCGGGATCAACCGTGCGTTCTTTCCCTCTCCCTGGCCTGTTCTTCTCCTGCGCCGGGGTGGTCAGAGGCAGTTCTACCAGCAGTTCAATCATGGGTTCTATATCAGGCTGCCGCTGCACCAGTTGTTCCAGCAGAGCCAGTAACTCCTCGCGGCTCTTCTCGTCCAATCGTCCCATGAGCCGTGAACGTACCACAAAGCGTTCCGGCTGATGCAGCCAGGTAAGCAGCAAAGCCACCAGGTGCTCACAAAAACCTCCCCTCGGGCAACTACAACCGGTAGAAGCGAGCTTGCCAGCACTCTTATCACCCGCTGGCAGCAAGGTCGCCTCCACCCGGTACGTGTTCCCACTCGAACCCTGACAGAACGCCCGGAGCACCGACTCATTGAGTGTTGGCTCAACGATCGCGTGCTCAAGATAGGAGTCATACCCCTTCCGAAAGCTCGCATCATCGCTATAGGCTTGAATATCAGCTTCCGACAGCGGCTTGAACTGACCTTTCACATCCGCTCCAGTTAGCACTTTTGCCATAGTTGTTCCCTCCGTTCCATCTCTCTGTAATCCTCTCAACATCAAAGTACGTTCATCTGTTGGGTATCCCGGCCACCCTTTACTATCGCTTGCCTGGCATGCCTTTTTTCTGCTATGCGAGGGTCTCGATCAAGTTATACATCAAGGCACAATAAATAACCAGGCAATAGCTTACCAATCAGTGAAGATCATCTCTTCCTCGTCCCTTGCTTTGGAGTGTATCTGGGGTTTAGAATGCTAGAAGAAACATGTTAATTCGGGCGATCAGCCGTGGGTAAGGCAGTAGATCAGCATGTTTACCAGTATTCACCCGTAACAGGAGGCGATTCACTCATGGCTCGTCCCTCAACCGATGTTGTCTATCAACTGCATATTCAGCTTGCCTCCATTGAACCACCGATCTGGCGACGCATTGTGGTTTCGGGCCAGATAACGCTCTTTGGCCTGCATCAGATGCTCCAGGTCGTCATGGGGTGGGAGAACTCTCACCTTCATCAGTTTATCGTCGGCAAAACATATTATGGAGAGCCAGATCCAGAGTATGGCGACACGATGAAGGATGATCGACGTGTCCGACTCCGCGCGATTGCCCGTGAGGAAGGGGCTAGCTTTATCTACGAGTATGATTTTGGGGATGGTTGGCGGCACGTAATTACAGTGGAAGACTTTCAACCCTTGAATGAGTATATGATTGTTCCACGCTGCCTGGATGGTGCACGTGCCTGCCCCCCCGAAGATTGCGGTGGCATTGGGGGATATACTCATCTGCTGGAAGCGCTGCGGGATCGGCGTCATCCCGAGCACAAGGAGCTACGTGCGTGGGTGGGAAAGCATTATGATCCAGAGCTCTTTTCGGTGCAGCAGGTCAATTCGGCCCTGGCTCTCCTGTCAACCTCGAGCAGCAGATGATCGGCTCGCTTTACTCAATAAAGCTTCAAGAAAACTGATTGTCGCGCTTTATGTCGTATTTCCTCGTCTCCCCTGCTTGGAAACTGACTTTTTGCGACACAGAACAAGTGAGCAAGTCCGACTCCGAATCAATCAAACGGAGATCTGGTGAGCATCCTTATCCGCCATGTGTTTTCCCGACTCGGGGGTTTGGCGACGCAAGAGCGGCGACCGCGGATTCTGGCCTGTGACCAGACTCACGGCGACCCAGATGCATCCGAGAGCAACCAGGAGGCCGTGAGCCACTCGAATTGGTTGTGTCCCAAAGAACTGTGGCAGGTAGAGCACAAACCCAAGGGCGAACGGAATGCCATTCCAACGGGATAGCGTACCGGAACGCCACACCGCAATCGCCACCAGGACGGCACCAACTGCCAGCAACAGGAGTCCCAGGACGAAGACGATGGCTCCTGGCCCAAGACGGATGGTATCGACCAGGCTCAGGAGCGCAGAGCTGTGCTGCGGATGTCACCGGAAGTCGCCGCCGATGTCAGAGTGTATCTCCTGCCCACCGCCTGTCACCTCAGCTACCAGTTCTTCCAGCTTTTGCTCCACCAGCTGTGCGACCGGTGCAATTTCAGGGTTTGGATACTGGGTGTGAACGCTAATCGGAGTGTGAGCCATTCGCTGATCCATATCACAGGTCACTTGCTTACTCCTCCAGCCTATTGCAGAAGCCGTTCGACGAGTGATGCAAGCGACTTGTGTAATCCGATAGCAAGTGGCTCAATCTTCCGGTAGCGATCACAGAAGCCAACGACCGTGATCTCTCTCCCTCCTATGCCTCATGCGCTAGAGGGGTAGAGAGGAGAAGGTGGGCTACCTGCTCTGGCTCATCGATCTGCACATAGTGATACGCACCTGGCAGGAGGAAGAGCTCGGATGTTGGAAACAGTTCATGGAAGCGTCTGGCCACGCCGGCATTCAAGTACGGATCGCTCGCGCCGAAGATGATGCGCACTGGTGGTCTGAACGCGTTCATCTGCGGGATCCTCTTCATCCGATCGCGCACGGTGAAGAGGAGATCCTCATTCAGACGAAAGAAAGCGGGTTGGGCACTGGGCGTGGCCGCAAATTGGTGATAGAGTAAGGGCAGGAACTCCTCACGGTCTTCTGCCTCTCGCATGAATCTGCCGACCTGCCACCAATACATCTTCCGGAAGAGCCAATTGTGAAAGGCTTTCAAGACGGGGCGCGCCATGTTTCTCACCAGAGGTGTGGAATTGAGCAAGATGGCTTCCGGTGGTCGTAACGTGGGCATCGCACTGTAGTACGTATTCAACAACACGAGCGCCGCTACCCGATCAGCATGTGCAAGCGCCCAATCAATGGCTGGTGGACCAGAAGCGTCGTGGGCCACCAGCACCACCTGTCGGAGGTGCAGCTGCTCAATGACGGCGTCGAGGTCCCCCACTTGATTTGCTGCGGTGTAGGGATACCCGGCGGGCTTATCGGAAGCGCCCCAGCCGAGAAAATCAAAGGTCACCACCCGGCGCAAGGGAGAGAGCCAGGGGAGGAGACGGTCGTAGAGATGCAGATTGTCTGGAAAGCCATGCATCAAGACGATGGTAGGCTCCTCCCCGGGATACTCCCGCGCATAGATGTGAAATGAGCCACGCTGTACGATATGTTCGGTGTAGGATACGGTTTGCTCCTTGAGCATAGATTCCTCCTTATTTCGTGTATATACACGCATTACTACAAAAAAACACTAGACTGACTGGGCAAGCGTCATCGTTGCTTTCAGTGAGGCTCGGAGCGCGTGCCACTGCTCTTGCCCCAGGCGCGTGACCACCTGGTGCTGTGCTTGTTCCCAATAGGGCAGCGCCCTTGCCAATGCCTGGCGGCCACCTTCAGTCAGCCGCACCAGGTGCCTGCGCCGGTCCGTCCCTGCCTCAACGGTGAGGAGCCCCAGGCTTTCGAGCGGCTTCAGGTTGCGCGCGAGAGTCGTGCGGTCCATGACCAGTGCCCGAGAGAGCTGCATCACGGGCGCTTCACCAATCAATGCAACCGCGACCAGCAGAGTGAACTGGGTTGACCGCAACCCAGTCGGCTGCAGCACCTCATCAAAGAGTTGCGTGACAGTGCGTGCTGCCTTGCGCACATTCGAGCACGCACACGTTGCCTCAATCTCAGCCAATTGAGCTGCGTTCGGTTGAATTATCTGTTCGTTCATAATTAGGAGTATATACACTTATTTTCATTTTGTCAAGCCCTGCGTCTGAAATCCACTCATAAACAGGGGTGCAGGGGGACAGAGTCCCCTGCCGGAGCGCGAGGAACGCTGTCTGGGGGACAGTGTGCGGATCCCGCTCCATCTCCCCTCTCCACGTGGGCCGCAGGCCCACCAGAAGAATTATGAGTGGATGTCAGCTTCGTGGCTCAGTGGAAAGAATAGGTACTCCTTAATGTTCTGAACCAAAGTAGGCGGTCATCCTAAGTCATTGTCGTTTACTCATCAGCGTGATATCATGCAACAGGTTTCACAGATCAGAGCGAGTTGGAAAACGTATGATCATCCTGTTGCTGCTGGTGCGCATCCTGGTCTTTGTGCTTGGCGCTTATCTTGTCTTCCGCGCGTGCCTTTCGGCGCTGCGTACCTTCGTGCTGCCGCGTTCAGCGCCCGATAGGTTTAACCGCACTACTTTTATTGTGATGCGCCAGCTTTTTGAGTGGCGCAGTAAACGTCTGCAAACCTATGTTGAGCGGGATAGGGCGATGGAGTTGTATGCCCCGGTTGCCCTCATTTCCCTGCTTGTTGTGTGGTTGTTTTCGATTAACCTGGGGTACATCGCAATGGACTGGGCGATCGATGCGCAGTCCTGGTACGTCGCCTTCAAGCTCAGCGGCTCGTCCTTGCTCACGCTCGGTTTTGCCCTGGTAGATAACTTCCCGACGACGGTGCTAGTTTTTTCAGAAGCGACCATCGGCCTGATTCTCATTGCGTTACTCATCGCTTACCTGCCGACGATTTATGCAGCATTTTCACGGCGCGAGGCTGCAGTCACGATGCTTGAAGTGCGGGCCGGCTCGCCGCCCTCCGCGGTTGAGATGATCAAACGGTATTCGCGCCTGAAGCGCTTAGAGCAGCTTGGTGAGCTGTGGACAGCCTGGGAAGCCTGGTTTGTAGATCTCGAAGAGAGCCATACGTCACTGGCCGCACTGTCATTCTTCCGCTCGCCGCAGCCCCATCGTTCCTGGGTGATTGCTGCCGGAGCTGTGCTGGATGGTGCCGCTCTCGTGCGCTCTGCGGTCGATATTCCGACTGATTCCCAGGCCGATCTCTGTATTCGCGCAGGGTTTCTGGCTTTGCGCTATATTGCCGCTTTCTTCGGCATCTCCTACAATCCTAACCCTTCTCCAACCGATCCGATTAGCGTCTCGCGGGCGGAGTTTGAGGCAGCGCTGGACGAAATGGCCGAGGCGTCCGTGCCTCTCAAAGCCGACCGCGAGCAGGCGTGGCGCGATTTCGTGGGCTGGCGCGTCAACTACGATACCGTGCTACTCGCCCTCGCCGAGCTTATGATAGCCCCACCCGCTCGCTGGTCATCTGATCGCCGACTTGCCGACGCCCCGGCTACCATCCTGCGCTGGCGCAAAGGCCACAAGCTGATTGAGACCCACGAATGGATTCCACCTTCGAATACGTGAATCCTGTTCACAGCTATTGAGACATTACGACGCGTTCGGTTCGAGGGCAGCGTCGCCGATCAGGTGTTGCCTGCCCCACTCGACCATCGGCGTCAGGATGGGCAACAGGCTCTGGCCCAACGGGGTCAAGCTGTACTCTACCTTGGGAGGCACGACCTGATAGTCGGTCCGTTTGATCAGCCCAAAGGCCGCCAGGGTCTTCAGTTCGCGGCTCAGCACCCGGGGTGCGATTTCCTGGCTGCCATCGATATCGCGTAAGAGGCCTTTCTTGATCTCCCCATAGCGGCGCGGGCCTTCCTGCAGCGCCCAGATGATGCGGAGTTTATATTTCCCATTGATCATCTCCTGAAATCCATAAACCGGGCACGCAAAGTGCGTATGCTCAGGGGTAGCCGTTCGCGCGTTTCCCATCGTGTTCCTCCGATCATATCCATTTTTGTCCCTCTTCAAGTTCACAGTATCATTTTTGTCCCTACTTGTCAAAATGCATGTAGGTATGTATTATTTCCCTGAGGGGAGGAATATGTGTGACAATAAGCGCCCACTGGTGATTGTCACACATAATTGGCAATAGGACAGCTTTTTCCACAAGAACAGAAAGAAGAGGATTCCAGATGATCATTACCACCAATCGGTATGTCGTGCAAGCAGCATACGCAGCACAGAACCAGGAGCATATTCGCCGGGTGATGGAGGAACTCCGATCCCTGCACCGCACTGATCTCAAGTATAGCGTCTTTGTGGAAGACGACGGAAAAACATTCATTCACTTGCGTTTTTGTGCGAACGAAGAGGCGAGCAAGGTGTTTGATCGGCTTCCCGCCTTCCAGGCGTTTGCAGCAGCGCTTCTCGCAAGCCATCCTGAAGTGCCACCCACCACGGCGGTCCATCTGACCCTGGTCGATTCGACCTCAGACCTCCTCTGATGAGGACCTTTGAGATGTCGCTCAACACAGATACCCGTTCCCGTACTCTTTGGGACGCGGGAAAAGACAAAAGGAGGTTCTCATTGAATACCTGGTTAGAGCACGTACAAGCTGTCCTCTCCACCACCCCAGAACGCTGGCAGCGGCTGGTCAGCACGCTTCCCATTGACCTGCTGACCCGTCCGCCAGCCGCAGGGGAGTGGTCAGCGCTCCAGTGCTTACAGCATTTACTGGACGCGGAACGCCTGAACTTTCCTGTCCGGTTCCATGCTTTTTTAGCCGGACAGGATTTCGCCGCTTTCGATCCAAACCAACCACACTCTGGCCCTGATTCACAGAATCCTGAGCAGCTCGCGGCTGCGTTCGCACGCACTCGTCAAGAAAGCCTTGTCCTGCTCAAGCACGTAAGGGATGAAGACCTGCGACGGACCGTACGGCATCCTCAACTGGACACCGTCACGCTGGCAGAGATGCTTCATACCTGGGCCGCTCACGATTTGAATCACACGGTTCAAGCCGAGCGAGCGCTGATGCAACCCCTCATGCTCGGCTGTGGCCCCTGGCGTTCCTTCTTTCGGGATCACGAGGTAGGCGTTCCGGAATAAGCGCCATTGGTCATCGCTGAGCCCTGTGCCGATTTTGGTCACGGTGACGAATTGGTCCCGTTCAGGATCATACAGCCCCACCAACAAGGAGCCCACACCGAGGGCCACTCGCTTGTCCCTTCGGACCACCCGCGCCGTAGATGACAGCCACCTTGTTTTCTAACAACATGTTTCTTTCCTCCTCGATCCCGAACTCTTCTCCGTGCTGAAGCTCATTTCGGCCTTCGCCGTGAAGTGTGCCCGCGTTTCCTTACTGGCACTTTCCGTGACGGCTTCTCAATCGTTAGGAAAGTAGAGTCTTTCTCTATCTGGAGAGTGCCCAGCTTGAGAGGGCGCACAAGCTCCAGCAGCACCTCCATGCGAGCATCGCTTAGTGCGCTAAGCAACAAAGTCTGCCTCTCCAGCAGCTCGATATCCCCGAAGCTGAGTCTTCCCTGAGGTATATCAAATGCCGGCTTTCCCCAATACGTCCAAAATACGTGTTCTGGAGTATCCTCGGTACAATACAGCCGCTCATCGTCTTTCAAGAACGCGTATACCTCGTCCGCAGGGATATTGGTGAAACGGGCAAATTGTCCCTGCACCAGGCTATATCCCTGCTTGCCTGGATTCAGGCAGACCGGTCTCCAATACGGCAAGGGGCTGCAACAGGAGCCAAATTGTTTGCCACTACCACAAGGACAGGGCTCCTGGGCGGTCATTGGATGATAGATTACCATAGCATCCCTTTCCCCGGGCCGCTCAGGATCCGGGTCGCCCAGTCGTGGTCGCCAGCAACTCGTATAGGCCAGAATTCCCCCATCCGGGTTCAGGCTAACGATATGATCACCGATGGACGGACTATCCTTTGCTCTATCTCTCTGATTCATATGTCTTTCTTTCATATAGATTAGAACGCCCGCACCCCATGTCTCATTCCATCACAGACACACTCCCCCTGGCCATTATAGCCTGTAAATGATGACCGCCTGTTACAAGCCATTGAGGATTGGCACTATTGGGTCAACCAGGGATACGAGTTGTAAGTCGAGCAAGAACGGTTCTGACGGCTCCGACTTCCCCCCCCGCCAGCACACCTTGATCGTCATCCCGCCTCGATGGTCATTCTGTCTTGATGATCATCCGGCCTTGATTGTCATCCTGAGCGCAGCGAAGGATCTCCCGGGCCTTTGAGCAGCTCAAACGTTGGAGGATATGAGAAGTGAACAAGTGAGCGTGGAGGGCGAATCTTTTTTACTGCATCAAAAGTACAATTACGGTTCAGCCCCTTCAAGTAACACTTCCGTTGTTTGTGCGGAAAGCGACCAGTTATGTGGAGATGAAAAATTTATCGCGAGCGACAAGACCCGCTCATCCCAATCATCTTCGCTCTTCTTATTGATAACATTATAAATTGCGTGCATGCTAGGTACGATTCCCTCAGCAACTTTCTGTACAATGGTGTATTCTTGCATGAGTGTAATGCGCCGCTGCAGCAGAGGGCGTGCCTCCCACTCACCGGCGTGAATGTCCTCGATGCCAGACTTGTTGCGCCAGTATGCGTTGATCAATCCGTTGGCAAGCCAGCGAGTAGGATTGGGCATGATATCCGCCCGTTTCTGTTCGAGCCATCCATCCCCATACTGTTCTTTGAGCATCGCAAAGAAGTTCTGGCGCGATTGGGCCGAGTTGATAAAGCTGATAATCCGGTACAATTTATGGTTGGTTCTCTCATCGAGGAACGGCGGGAGCATGGGAAGAGTCTGTGCCGCTTTGACCATTTTCCGGAAGTGGCTGTCATCTGCTCGCATCAGCTCGATCCACTGTGCAAGCGCCGCCGAAGCCTCGATATTGATCCGCGCCATTTCCTCATCGCCGATCATGCTGATCTCTTTCTGTTCTGTCTGCGGCCAGATCGGTTTGGTCCGATCAGCGAGAACTGCGAAATAGGTTCCCCAACGTAAGCAGACTGCGATAGTTGCCAGTGCTACCTCTCCAAAATCGAGTTGGGATTTTGGTGGAATCTTGGTCTCGCGAGAGATCATTTCCAGATGACGCAGCACCTGATCGTACATAGTCGGTTCAGGAGGATGGATGAGTCGACAGGGAAGAGGTTTCCCCAAGGCAGTCTCCTCCATCGTTTCTTCCCACCATCCTGCATCGAGAGTTAGGATATCACTGACTTTGACCACGACGCTCTCGCCGATGGCCCAATTTCTACTTTCCATAGTTCTTCCAACATTCAAATATTCTTCCTGATCCTCCAGGAAACTGATGTCTTTAGTGTATCACACTGGCAATTGATCACAATAAATTAAAAGCAAGCGCTTCAACTACTTGCTACAAATTTCTTTTGTCTAGTTCTTCTTTCAAAGCTCGCAGGCTCTTGTTACTGTTGCGCAGATTGGTGACATACGCATCCCACTCTGATTCGCGCCCCTGCTTCTGGTACAACCGCCTGACCCGGATCAGGTAGCCTGTCGCCTGCTGGTAATTCTCGCGACCGCGTCCTTCAATGAGTCTCTGGACAATGCTCTTGTACAGGCGAATCGCCTCATCCGGATAAGACTCCTCCGCGGCTTGTGCCACTTGCGCTTGATAGCTACTCGACGCGGCTTCAGCGCGGTAGCCATATCCGTAGAGCGATGTCCTCGGTGCGCGCTCCATCTCTGCTAGAGCAGCTAACGCCTGATCGACTTCTCCCTCGTCCAGGTAGATAGTGACGAGTGCCCCCCAACGGCTCTGCTGCTCTAACGTCTGGATCAACTGTGGCCGCAGACCAGGCCACACCTCTTCCGGTTCTCCGGCTGCCTGCGCTGCCAAGTGCACGGAGCGATAGGTGGCATCATCCGGGTTGGCCTGGAAGCGAGCAAGCTCTATGTTCAGGGCTTGCTTTGCCTTGCCGTACAGGAGGTACTTTTCGCTCAACCAGCGCCGGTAGTTGTCAACCGTGAATGCCCTTGTGAAGTCCTGCGACTTGCCCTGCGGAGCAGCTTCGACCTCTTTGAGCCTTGTTTCCACAAATACCTGGGCCTGCTCTCGCCACAGTTCTCCCAAATTCAGCAGTTGCTCAGCGAACCAGGTCACATCCCCGGACTCAATCAGGTTGGCCTGGGCGACACCCAGTGCTTCGTTTTCACGGCCAAGCTGTAGGAATTTCTCCGCCAATTCCTTGTACAGACCGGCATGGCGATACTCCTCGAGCACGTCCTCGTCGCTAGAGTGTTCTGCTTGTTTCAGCTTCACCAGGAAATCGACAATGCCGCGGTTGCGCCATGTGCTTGAAGAATCTTGCTCCGGCCTCATCTCCTCACGCAGCCATGCCTCAATCGTCTTCCGTTCCTGCCCCGTTCCGTTCTCCGCCACCACTTCAGCAATATCCACTCCGATCCCGCCGTAATTGTTTCCAAATTTCCAGAGGTCGAACAGTGCTGACAGCAGTTCTTCGCGATCTTCAGCATCGAATTGTTCCCGTTTTGGAAGGGTCGATTGAACAGTCAGGCACCCTACCAGGCCAGCGGCGCACTGTCCCATAACCCAACTGACCTGACCCTCGTCGTGTAACCCCTCGTATTGCATGATGGTTTCCTCGGCAAGTGTGGCATACACAACCTGCGCGTTGGCCCACTCGCCCGCCTCGGCAAAGCTCTTGCCAATGTCACACAACTCCTCTAAATCACTAGAAACACGACTGGCAGCGCCCCATCCTTCTCCCGCGTTATAGAATGCCGAGTCCACCTGACTGCTAATCGTCGCGGGATCAACCGTGCGTTCTTTCCCTCTTCCTGGTCTATTCTTCTCCTGCGCCGGGGCGGCCAGAGGAAGTTCTACCAGCAGTTCAATCATGGGTTCTATGTCAGGCTGCCGCTGCACCAGTTGTTCCAGCAGAGCCAGTAACTCCTCGCGACTCTTCTCGTCCAATCGTCCCATGAGCCGCGAACGTACCACAAAGCGCTCCGGCTGATGAACCCAGGTGAGCAGCAAAGCCACCAGGTGCTCACAAAAACCTCCCCGTGGGCAACTACAACCAGTGGAAGCAAGCTTGCCAGCACTTTTATCACCCGCCGGCAGCAAAGTCGCCTCCACCCGGTACGTGTTCCCACTAGAATCGTGATAGAACGCCCTGAGCACCGACTCACTCAGTGCAGGCTCAACGATCGCGTTCTGAAGATAGGAGTCATACCCCTTCCGAAAGCTTGCATCATCGGCATAGGCTTGAATATCAGCTTCCGACAACGCCCTGAACCGACCTTCCACATCCACTCCAGTTAGGACCTTTGCCATAGTTGTTCCCTCCGTTCCAACTCTCTGTAATCCTCTCAACACAAAGGACGTTCATCTGTTATGTATCCTGGTTACCCTCTGCCATCGCTTGCCTGGCATGCCTTTTTCCTGCTGGGCGAGGGGCTCGATCAAGTTATACATCAAGGCACCAGAAATAACCAGGCAACGGCTCTACTATCGGAGAAGACCATCCCGTCAGGGAGGTTTGCAACCGAACACTTTGCGGGAAGGCCATATCCCATCCGCATAACATCTTATTCCATTCCCTCACTAAAGGCGCCCTTTCTGTTGCAACTCTGCTCTTTCCTCGTCCCTTGCTTTGTAGCGTATCTGGGTTTAGAATGCAAGAAGAAACATGGTAGTATCGTCCCACGGACGAGATTGTTGCAGCGATCAGTTGTGGATAAGGCAGTAGATCAGCATGTTTAGCAGTATTCACCTGTAACAGGAGGATAGATATGACTCATCAGGCCAAAGATGAAGCACGTGAGGAGCGCATCACCATGGAGATCATTGTGGATGCCTATGGTCCTGAAGAGCAAGCGTTAGGATGGTATTACTATCTCGAAGAGAACTTACACTTCCCGTTTTCTGCCAGGTGCATTGCTCACCGCTCGATCTCGCCCTTGAAACCGGGAGATGAAGTCGAGGTCGTAGGAATGCCCCCTGAAGAGGAATGCGAGCATAATATGTTCGTACTGATACGATGGGAATCTCACGAGTTTGGTGTTCCCTTGATACAATTGGAGGGCATTCAAGTGGACGAGAAGACCCAACAGGCTATTGAGGATTGGCACTATTGGGTCAATCAGGGATACGAGTTGTAAATCAAGCAAGAACGGCTCTGACGTATTTTGCGGCCCTGCACCCGGAGCTCACATTCGGTCACGTGGTGCTCTGCCAGTCATTTCGCAACCCGGCTTTGCTGGCCAAGATGACGACGACCGCTCAATTTCTGAGCGGCGGTCGCTTCATTCTCGGCATCGGCGCTGGCTGGAAGGAGGACGAGTATAGAGCCTACGGTTACGACTTCCCACCGGCTGGCACACGGGTCGAGGAACTCACCGAGGCGTTACAAATCATCAGGGCCATGTGGCACGATGAACGGGCAACAGTCCACGGGAAGCACTACCATGTCGTTGATGCCTGATGCGAACCCAAGTCTGACCCGCTTCCTACGATGATGGTGGTGGCCTCCAGCCGCGCATGCTGCGCGTAGCCACCCGCTACACCGACTGGTGGAGCATCTCCTGGACGGGCATCGACATGTATCGCATGCCCGTGGAAGAGTTTGAGCGCGCCTGTACCGAAGTGCAGCGCGACCGGCAACAGCGCGCTACGCCTGGTATGGCGGCTGTGTCTGTGGGCAGACCGAAGTTGTCGTGAAAAAGCTCAACACCAACAACTACAGTGGAGAGAGCCTTCCTCGGCACTCCAGCTCAACTGATCGAGCAGATGCAGCAGTTCGTCGATCTCGGCGTCGATTACTTCATGCTGCAAGGCGGTGGGTTTCCAGACCTGACAACGCTCGAGTTGCTGATCTCCGAGGGCTGCCAGCACTCAACCGCTAGTTCTCTGCGCTGAGCACATGGCCTCGACCAGCAGAGGGAAAAGGAAGGTAACTACTCAGCTTTGAGAAGAGTATTTGAGTAGTTATCTTTTTTCGATAGTGACTCGAGGAAGGGGTGATAGAATAGAGGGTAGGAGGTGAAGCATGAACGAGCGAGAGAAGAAGGAGCACAGTAGTCTGCCCCCTGTCCGAATCCCCAATGCTCACAGTTCAGATCCGATCTTAATATGTATGTCAGAGTTGAGACAAACGGCATCTTGATTTCTGGCAAAAACTCTGTATTCTTATGTGTGGACTAAGATACTCTTATCGGCCCGCCCAACATTTGTGATAAAATCGGCCCAGGATTTATTGTAGCGGGCCCAATATATTTGATAATTTACAACATTGGTGATTGTCAGAAATATTTGGCAGGAGCTCAGCACTGTTGAGCGTGAGGTAATGCTTATCGTCACAAACTTCTGGCGGCTTTTCTCACAAATATTTGGCGAAACCTCGCTTATCGCCACAAATATTTGGCAGAACTAAACCTGCATTGCCCAAGATTCAGAACAAGCGGGCCAGGCAACTGGGTAAGGAAAATATTCACCAACTCCTGGAGAAGAGCCTCCTGATTAACTTCAACATTGTTGCTAAGGCTGTCAGGACCTTCACAGCTTGATGCGGATTTTAGATTTGTCTCGGAGTGACATCGGCTTTGCAAGAGATCAAAGGTGGTTTTGCACTGGAGCAGTGTCTACAACCGCCTCTTTTGGGGATGCTATAAAGGAAGAATGCAAACACGTCTATTTATAGGGCTTACATCAAGAGAAGGAAGAGACTTAGCAGCAGGTGCGAACTTGCGCGAGTCGGTGATAGAAGAGGCCAGATTGTGGTGTTATGAGCATCTCAACCTTTATGTTTCTCGCCATCAACCGCCGGTCTGCCTGGCCTCCTTAGAGATAAGCTGGGAGCAATCTTCTTGAACGTGATTACGTCTTGGTTCAAAAAGTCCTAGCTATCCTCCCAACATTTCCAGTGTTCGCAATATAAACAAGGCCTGTCCCCTCTCCAAATTATCACAAAGAACGTGCCAATCACGCTCTCCTCTCCTGATACGGTGGATTGCTGTGATGAGAGCCTTCTCATCTCCATCAAGTTGTCTTAAACTGAGCTGGTTTGGCTCAACAGTATGTTCTGCCGGCCTATGGTCTCTAGCAACGGCTGCTACTTCTGCAATGAGCGTTCCATACTTATGATCCATAGCAGAGCGATTGGGCTCAAAAGCGGCGTAGGTCTCCCTTTCTCGCCGACGATAGCTTTGTGCTGCTTTTGTTCGTCCCTCCATTCGAGCTAGAGCGCCTAGCAGGTACAGTGCCCTCCAAATTTCTGCAGAGCTATCAAGCCTTTCAAGGATTGCCAGGGCTTGCTCAGCATACCTTCGCGTTTCGGCGAGACGGGCAGGTGATATACGTCTTTCATTTATTCCACGTCCCAGGAAATCGGCGATGTTAACGTACGCTAGTGCCCTACGCTCAGGATGCAACCTCTCCACTAAATCCAGTACTCTTCGATACCAACCTTCAGCCTCTTCATACCTTCCCATACTCTCCGTAATACTGGCAAGTTCGTTGCAATCTCCAGCAATCCCTGCTGCATTGTCTAGCTGCTTTTCTCTCTGTAGACTTTCAAGATAGCACCGTTCGGCTTCGTCCCACTCCATTCGCTCTAACGCGACCCATCCCAATTGATGCCATGCAATGGCTTCCAACTTCACATCACCTAATAATTGCGAGATCTCCAAAGCTGCGCTGTAACGCGAACGCGCCTCGCTGAAGTTCTTCTGGGCCATTGCAATGTCCCCTAGCTGAATATGAATGGCGGCTTGGCCTGACCGATCTTGCTGTTTGACCGTCTCCTGTAACTCTTTTTCGAAGATGTGTTTAGCCTGGTCATACTGTCCTTGATCCAACAGGATACGTCCTCCCTCGGTAAAAAGTACTGAGCGTTGATACAAGTACACAGTGTTTGCTGGCTGCTGTTCAATGAGAGAATTAAGGATTGCAAGAGATCTCTGCCAGTACTTCTCAGCACCCGGTCGCTTCGCTTCCCTGAAACATCGAGCGAGCCAAAAAAGCGCGAAGCTATGTTGTTCTGATTCTTTGCCGAGAGGAATTCCTTGAGGTCGCGTTTCAATGAGTTTGAGAAGCCTGGAGAAACGATCAATTGCTGCGTCGATGTCCCCCTGCTCAAATTCCCTTTGCCCTTGATCTATAGCACTATTCCATTGCGCAAATGTTAACATAGAAGCGTTCCCTCGGCTTTGGGCGGCAATAGCATTGTTAACGCGATGAATGAGTAACTCCCGCTCTCTTTCTCGCCCGAAATTATTCAAGAATTTGATAATGCACGATGCTATTTGAGATGCAGCATCTATCTCACCTTGGTCCAGCAATAAATCAAAGGTATGCTGGAAATTGGGAAGTTCTCTTTGTGCTTTTAATCGAGTAATCCGAGGTTGTTGCCGGTCTTGTTCATAAAGTGTTCCTGCTAATGTGCCATAATAGGAAATGTAGCGTTCCTGCAATGTAGTCCTTATAAGACGAAAACGATAGCGCAAATACGGAATAAAAATAGGGTGAAAGTGTAGGTAAAGTTCTTCAGAACCCTCATAGAAAACTTCTGTTGTCAGTATGCCTGTTTGCTCCAATCTTCTCCGCAATTGATACCATGTTGTCTGAAGAAGTTCCGTCACGAATTTAGCACTGGTCTCGCTTGCGCCTCTTTCAAATAGAGCGAAACGGGATATGAGCTCACTCTGTTGCTCATCCAAGTATTGAAGTGAATAACTTAACGAGGTTAATAAGGATTTGTTGCGGCCTGTAACCGCCTCATCTACACAATACGGCAGTAGTGCTGGGATATCAGCCCTAATGGTGCTGAGTGATCTTTCACGTAATAGGGGAAGGATCAGCTGAATAGCGAGAGGATGATGATCTAGGTTCGTAAGGAGGTCTCGCAAATCCGTGTATGGTATCTGTTCTCGATCAATACCGAGGCCATCTAGTATCTGTGTGGCGAGCATGTAGGCGTCTTCAGGATGTAATCCTTGCAGATCCAAGAACGTGACGTTATCATAGCTCATCGGTTGGTCATCGTCAAGATCTCTATTACGGGTAGTCAAAATAACGCCCAACCCGGCTGACGCAAGATCAGATAAGCTTTCCCATAACTCCTTGCACTCGGCTGGGTCGAGCATCTTAAATCCGTGTGATAAGATGCTCTCGACATCATCAACGATTATGAGTACACGCTGTTCCTGTAATGCTGTTTTTATCCTCGATAACGCTGTAGCTGCTTTAGAGGGGTTGTAGGAACTATCGTTGAGGCCGAGGGTAGTGGCAAGTGCTGCCAAAAATGCTGCTAAGTCTCCCCCATACGCGAAGGAAATAAAGCAGGTTTTGTCATACATGTTCGTTCGAATAAGCCAATCGGCTGCTTCATGAGCAAGAGCCGTTTTACCGATGCCACCAAACCCACAAATCACGACAAATTTTCTCTGGCTTAGTGAACGTTCAATGAGATGCAATTCCTGAGCACGACCGGTAAAATCATGATAGGGCTGGCGTGGTTCTCTTTCACGGGGTCTCTGTTTTGACCTATCAAGCTGTTCTTTCGCTTTTACTTCATTATCGACGAGATGCTCCAGTTGGAGCGGATGCTGCTGGTAGAAATGAGGAAGCCACCAGTCACAAAGATGAATGGGTGCGCCTTCTACATTAGGGTGAAAACGATGAGAATGACGATTGGAATTGTCACGAAGAATTCGCCGAGCTTGCTCCTGAGCAGCAGCTATCGAGAAAGTGTCGGAGAGTGCGCGATAGAAGGCTTTCGTGTAAAGTGTTGCGCTCATAACTAGCACGCTACTACTCATTGCAGCTACCGCATTTACTCCACCTTGCATTAACTGACTCGCTACGCTACTGAACGCATTATCCTCCGCACCTTGAGCGCTCTGGCATGCTGTAAGCACAATAAGGCTCACTGAACTCTTGTACAATGCCCGGGCGAATGTTTCGGCCTTGATCTCATCAAGAAACCCCCCTTTATTCTCGAAAGCGAGTATCCCTTGTCCCGCATCTTTGCTGAAGTATCCATGCCCGTCGAAGTGCAATATAGTAATAGGGCGTGTGGAGTCCTCTAACCGGGTAGTAAGAGCTTTGAATGTAGGTGGACGAAGAAACTCTAACTCAACTACTCCTGTTTCAATCAATGGCTGCAACTCATCGAGAAGCGGGCGCGCGATCCCACGTGGATCGATAATATTTGTCCCTCGAGGTCGTGCCGTAATTAATAACACTCGTAAGGGGGCAGTGAAACAAGCTGAATGAGGTGCACTAATGTGTTGCGGCAAGCGACGCACTATGGCGATAGGTGAGGGAGTGCGTAAAGCGAGGAAGCCATGTTCATCGTGGAGGAGTTCCCAAGGCATACTAAGCGTCTTGGGAACATTGCTAACAATACTGATCTGATGATGAATCCCCTCGTGTGGCTGTAATGCATCTATGATGTCTTGCATTGCTTCACTACCGAAAATAGCATGATACAACCGCCGACCCACTTGAGGCAGCAATGCTTCTACCTTTTTCCCTCGTTCTGCGAACTCTAAATACGGCCATTTCCAATACTCTTCGAGATACCACTGTAAGTCATTTCGCTCTTGACTCGTTAATAGATCGACCAGCAGATTTTCCTTAGAGATCTGACGCCTTAGAAGTGGGCATTGTATTTCAACCGAGGCTATGGCTTCAGCTTGTGCATCTTCAGGTGGTGCTGAGAGGTGTATGCATATCTCGAAAATTTGACTCATATGGATATCCCTTCATCCTCTTCATAACGGCTGATGCTAAAAACAAGGTAATTGTGTGGCAGCGTCTTTTCAGCATTGTTCTTCTTTATGATCAAGCCGCTAGTTCGCTGGTAGATCCATTCATCCCAATTCCATATAATATTGTCTCGTTCGGGTACCTGTACTGCCACGTAAGAACCCTCTGCCAAAGGAGCACGTGTTGTAATTTGACTGAAGTCAAGTCCTAAGTCAAAATCCTGTATTGAGACGTTCTGGTGTCGGCTGGCAACCATCCTAGCTATACCAAGAGCCATTTTTGAGAGGGGTTCTATTGCTGGCTGCGCGACGGTCGCCAGTTTCAATCCTGACGTGAATGCGTCCGAATCTAAAAATTTTAGGAATGCCTCATCATCCTCATTTTTTATGTTGATTGTTCTGCACCGAAAGGATATTCCTTCACCTCCCACTGTGAGGCCAACAAAAATCGGATAGCCTTGAATCGCTGCGTGCTCTCCCGATTGGACACGATAGGTTGCATTAAAGTGCAATTCTTCCTCTTTGCCTGGCAACTGATTTTTCCCAAAAAAATGAATGAGTATATGATGCATACCCTTTCCTGGGTAGGAAGCCGCCCGCAGTCGGTCAAGCGTGATTTTGAGGCGATTGTTTCGCAACGTGGGATCAGCACGAATGCTACTGATGGAGTAGATAGAAAGTGACGTATTACCAGGTGCAGCTGGAGGGATATAACCAAATGCGTGAGTTGTGTGAGAGTAGGGGTAATCTTTTGCACGAGGTGAACTGCTCCAGGGAAGGCTAAAAGACAATCCGGGAGTACTCTGGGTTCCTCTTATTAATTGCTCCGCCACTGTTTCCTCACCCATTTCGTGGAGCTTCGCAGCAGCCTGGGCAACGGGCAAATCACCTAAAACAGGTATACCATCGAACCATGAAGATGCGCTCATGATGTTTGTTTCCCTCTAAACTACAGTCTTCTACACTAAACTTGGTGATTGTCATAAATATTTGGCATTAGCTCAACAGCATTGAACCTAAGGTCACCTTTATCGTCACTGATATCTGGCCGCTTTTCTCACAAATATTTGGCCGAACCCTGCTTAACGTCACAAATATTTGACCACGCTATACTTGCTTTACCAAGATTCGCAACGACATGATATCCTGATGTGCAAGGTTTGTCAAAGTGTGACCTGAGGTGCTTCATTTTATAGCACTCCCTGGCTGTTACACATCCAGCACTCATATGGCTCAGCAAACTTCTGCTGTCATGCTATTATACCCTCAAAAAAGCGAGATGATACCCTTATCTTCGTTTACACCGAGTTACTTTAATCTAGAGTTTACAAACTTATATTAGCACATTCATACCCAGAATTGATAGCGCGGCACAAAGCCTGTTCTGACAGAGCTAGACTTGCCTGGAATTGGCGAGGTTTTTACAAGTATCTTATATTTATTCTAAATAGATGAGATTAAAGTTCCCCATAATGCTTGTACTGTGCATGCATGGACACGTAATCCAACAGCTCATCAATAGGATCTAAGCGTATCAATGGCCTTTGGCCTTTCCAGGATTTGGATAATGGCTTCTATGTATTCGGATAAAGCTGCCGGCGTTCTTTGTCAACAATATCTTGAATTGGAACGGCTGGTCGTGGTATGTACGACCTTTCCATATCAGCAATGAGTCTAAAACCATCGATAGACTCTGGATGGTCCTTTAACCCTTTCTGAAAATGGTATCGAGCCAAACTGTATTTCCCTAGCGTCTCTCTCAAGGGTCTTTTGTCAGCTGTTACAAAGACAAGAGAACAGCAAAATGGAGGTTGATCACCAACTTGCGTTAGCCCCAGAACGACCATTCCATGCTTGATAGCCTGACCAGCCTTCGTGTTCATATGACAAAAGCTCAACAAGTAGGGATCGTGCCAGACAAATGGATCATATTGAAAATAATCCGTTGCATACCCCTGAAAATCCTCGTAGAAGTGGAGCAAAAGATACCCGCGCATAAGTATGTCTTTCTGCGATTTTTACGACCTACGATAACCCTTCGGCTTTTCTCTCGCAGTGAGAGCAGCTTTACAATGTACAATGAGTAAGCAGAATCAGTGCCAAAGACCCGAATAGCCTTCTAGATCTCGCCTATGAATGTAGTATAGTTGTTCATTATCTATTCGCTGCGGGGAAGCTTCTTGCCACTCGTCGTTCCATTTCTGCATCATACTTCCAAGGATCCTGTAACACAATACTCCCTTGTAGTAAAGACGGCTCATCAGCGATGCAGGCAAGGCCAATCCAAAGATTGCTTTTCATCTGATATTTTTTGAGTGTACAGTAATCTGCAAGCCTCTTTTCCAATTCATGCACACGCCTACGTGGAGCAAACATACAGGTAACATAGGTATCCCCGCGCTCAAATTGAAACGTGAAGTCATGCAACAGTTGATCCTGAAGAGTGCGCTCTCTTTGCTGAGTGAATAGATCTACAAAATCCTCGCGTGCCGTGAATGACATATCTAAGAAAGCACAAGCGACCTCTAAATACCTTGGTGGGCGATAGTTCTCAAGTTCCATCAACATCCGGCGCATTATCTCAGGCATTAGCTGTGTTGGTTTTGGCACGAGTGTTTTGCGTTGGCCAGTAACATAGAAGTAATAGTCGTCGAAATTCGTTGTAGCAGGCTGCACGAAAATCATATCGGGTGCATCTTCCTCCTCTAGCATATCCTCAAAGTACAGCCCATCCTGAAGATATGTTCCGAACCAATCAAGTTCATCATAAGCCTGCGCCCGTCCATGTTCATTGATCCCGAGTCTTCTTGTCAGATAGTGGATAAACTGGCTTGGAAATTCTACCAACTCACTGATCACCCGGAGGTCAGTAAGCGAGACAGCCCAGGGGAAATCATGCTCCTCAAAGAAGCCAAATTCTGGATACTGTGAGATATTGGTGACAAAAGCATCAAGAGCATCGAGTGTCACTGAAACCAGAAAGACGCGATCAATCCTCTCCTTCGGTACTTGCACAGTACTACCATCGGAGAGGGAGAAGGTGGGTTGATCCATTTTCTGGATATATTTCTTCGCGCGTAGCGCTTGTGAATAGGAGTCTCCTACTAATTTTTGGAGGTCTGTCTGTAGTGAAGCTGCAGCCCCTCTGCGTGCGGGTTGGGTTACGGAACCCGCCTTCGCCTCAACTAAAAACAAGGCCGTATCTATAACCAATAATCCATCAAGCTCTGCTTCCTTGCGCTCGCCTAGCTCAGTGAACCAGTACTTCAGATTTTGGTACGCTTGATCGGGACGCAGAGCATTCCTCAGATACTCAAGAGCCTTCTTCTCTACATAGTCAGCACGTATTTCGTCATACCGCGTCCAGAGTGTTTGATAGCGCTTTCCAACTCTGGCGTTGTTGGGCTTCAGTAGCGCTTCAATAGCGGGACGAAGGCTCCAGTAGGTGAGATCCTTGACGGGGCGAAGAAAGTGGTCAGCATGCCGCACGAATGGCTTTAACATGAGCGGATGTGTAGCGGCTGGCAGCCGATAATATTGGGGATTGACCTCCCCAAGTGAAAGAGATAACCTCTCGAGAAATAGCTGTACTTTCTCCACCTCGATCTGGGTCTCGTCGGCAAGCTCTTGCGGTGTGAATGCAATAGTTTCCCCAATTGCGTAAAACAGCCACAGTACCACCATATTCTGAATTTTTTCCGCAGCCTCTTTCGGGCGTAACTGACCCCACTGTTGATACATGATATCTTCTTCTGGTATCTGGCCCAGTTTACGTCCTCTTTGTTTGTTCTGCTTTATTCGATATCGTTTAACCTTGGCTTTTATTTCCTTTTCCGACTGCCTGGCTTTTGCTCTCCGTTCGTCCAAACGGAGAGCCATGATCGCTTCCATCCCCTCAATGAGAGCCAAGGCATCCTGAATAGTGCATCCGAGTATGTACTCGAGTTCCGTTTGAAGAGGAGTGAATAGGTCTGTCAAGATATCAAGTAAATGATGATGGTACGACGGATACCGGACAAAAATAGACTCAGTTACTATTCGCGCCTGCAACTGCATGAGATTACTTGGAGGGCCAATTCGCTCTGGGTTAATATCTTTAACGATCAGAAACTGCCTCATAGTGTTAAAGATAGTTATGATTCTCTGCTGGATGTCACTGACGGGTACAGGCTCAAGAGTGCGCTCTGAATAGGTATCAAAGGTTTTGGTCAGTAACAGCAGTGTCACGTATTCTATGTAGGCATCGCTACCTTCATGGGCATATTCCCTATATGTTTCTGCATCAAATACGGCATTGGCAAATAAGATATTTCCTATAACATCGAGCGGGTTATATTGAGCAAGGATATCCTCCAATTCTTGGACCTGCTGCTCTAAAGAGGCCCAGATCTCAACTCTACTCCGGGCCAGATCTCTTAGCATTGCTTGATAGGCTTCACTCGAAGGCGTGACACTCCTTTGACCGTCGCCATCTGCAGATAACTGATCCTTATAATGTATATCCTGTGTCATGCGGCATTCCTTGACAGGGAGCCACCTCAGAATTATGTGAGGTGTATAATAGGAGACTTTTCTGTAGACCTATTGTGCATACTCTTCATCGATCTCCTTTGCTACATCTTTTAACTCATCAATTTTTTTCGTGACAAAGAATGCGAAAATGTAGGCCGTTTTCTCGTTGATATTCGGCTTTTGGCCTTTTTCCAGATGCTGGAGATATGTTTCTAATTCAGACATTGGATACGCCAACTCCTCGTAAAGTCGGGTAGCCGAGTGGGCATTGCTGCCCCTCAGCCCCCTCAGAACGGCTCGTGAAAGTCTCCCTTCAAGCCGCTCAAGCAAATCACGAACTTCCCTACCCCGATAGCTCATCTTCCACCTCCTCCTTTGAGTGGATT
>WNGM01001919.1_pt1 | contig 22842 bp, 27 predicted proteins | sample 5400571 | NCBI WGS metagenome assembly WNGM01 (sample SAMN13153378, study PRJNA577476) | soil metagenome | isolation source: 100 cm soil or saprolite under Garry oak tree replicate 2 | place: USA:California | collected 2016-06-15 | reverse complement strand
CCAGCGCGACATGTCCCAACCCGCGTTACGAGTTCTGGATCATGGCCCCTGGGGGCAGCTGGACGATCGTGCAGGCCTACTCAGCCGGCGCCACGTTCAACTGGAACACGGCCGGCAAGGCCCCCGGCACCTATCGCTACTCGGTGTGGGTGCGAGATGCAGCCAGCCCAAACAGTTATGACACTTACTTCCCCGGCACCGCCTACACGCTGACGACTACGTCTTGTGCGTCGGTCACAGCCTCCGCGGCGCCGGCTTCTCCGCAAGCCGCGGGCACCACCGTCACGATCACCGCCACCGCCTCTGGATGTCCAAGCGCGCGCTACGAGTTCTGGACCATGGCCCCGGGTGGCAGCTGGACCATCGTCCAGGCCTACTCCGCCACGAACACGTTCGCCTGGAACACGTCCCCGCCGGCGGGCGCCTACAAATACTCGGTCTGGGCGCGCGACGCCAGCAGCGCGGCGAGCTACGACACCTACTTCCCGGGCACCGTCTACACCCTGACGACAACTCCGTGCACAGGACTGACCGCATCCGCGATGCCGGCCTCGCCACAAACCTCGGGCACCGCGATCACCATCACCGCCAGCGCCTCGGGCTGCGCCAACGCGCGCTACGAGTTATGGATCCAGAACCCCCGCTCGAGCACCTGGACCATCGTCCAGGCCTACTCCGCCACCAACACATTCAACTGGACCACCACCGGGCTGCCTGCCGGCACATACAAGTACTCGGTGTGGGTCCGTGATGCGAGCAGCGGCGCGAGCTACGACACCTACTTCCCCGGAACCGCGTACGCGCTGACGTAATCCCCCCGGTCACGACGAGCGATCACGTGGAGCCAGAGCCCAATGCCGATAGAGCGTCGCGGACAAGGTCGCGAATGATCTCGGCGGCCGGTTTGATGTCGTTGATGACGCTGCACGATTCGCCGGCCCAGAGTGGCGCGTATTCGATGTCGCCTTCGAAGTCCGGCTGTACCGTTCCAATCGCATAACGAGGCCAATCCTCGAGCTCGCCGGTGCTCAGGCGCCGCCTTCCGATCGACGTCCCTTCACCAGGCCTCTTTCCGGGGGGCGGCGAGCCGGCCGCCACCCATTCGTCGTATGCCTTGTTGCGCAGCGTCCGGTGAGGCGCGTTGGGCCACCAGACGTCGTACAGCTCGTTGTACACCGTGTCCTCAGCCGTAGCGTCGACGATGCGCTGCTTGTAGCCGCGATGCAGCCACGCCTCATCGCACGCGACGAAGCGGGTGCCGAGCGAGACGCCCTGGGCGCCCATCAGGAGCGCCCGCGCCAGCCCGGCCCCGTCGCCGATGCCGCCCGACGCAAGCACCGGAAGAGGTTTGACGGCCTCAACCGTCGCCGGCAGCAGGTCCCAGATGGACGTCGTGCCCCTGACATGGCCTCCGGCCTCGATCCCCTGTGCGATCACGGCGTCGACGCCGGCTTTGGCGGCCGCCTCCGCCTCCTCGACCGAGCCGACCTGGATCAAGACCTTCGTTCCGTGGCGATGCGCCGGTTCGACGTACGGCGATGCGTCCCCCCAGAAAAGGACGACGGCGCCGACATGGAGCCGCGCCGCCGCGGTCACGGAATCGAGGAGGAGTTCGCGGTCTCCCTCGTCGACCTCGGCGATGATGATGTTGACCCCGAACGGCTTGTCGGTCAGCTTGCGTACGGCCGCGACTCGCCGTGCCAGCTCGTCGTGCGGCATTCCGCTGGCCCCCAGCACGCCGAAACCTCCCGCCTTCGAGACGGCCGCGACAAGGTCCGGCCCGGCGGCGACCCCGAAGCCCACCGAAAAGATCGGGTATTCGATACCCAGCTCGCGACACAGGGGAGTGCGCAGCGCAGGCCCCACCGGCGCATTGTCACGGATAGAGAGGACGCGCGCGAGGCGTGCTGCGTCAGACCTGCTTGCGCCCCACCGCCCAGACGAGAAGAAGGACGATGACCAGCAGCATCAGCAGCACGATGTTGGCTGCGAGCGTCGCGAACGTCCAGAACACGGTCGAATACACGCCGTTTGCTGCCACGACGGCGAGGCTGCCGGCCGTGAAGATTGTCGCGATCACCAGTAGTAACAAAACCGCGGCCAGCAGCTTTCCGAACGTGTCCTATGACCCCGGTCGAGCCGCCGCCCTCGAGGTCGCGAGAGCGGCGGCGGGTCCTGAACGTGGTTACCGAGAACGCTTGAGCTCGACCAGGAGCTCGGCGAGGCGATCCATCGATTCGTCCGCGCCATCCTGCATGCCGGACGCGACCATGCCATCGCGGTCCATGACGGACTCGAACACCAGATGTGCCACCACCTTGGTCTTGGTGTCGACGGATTCGAACGTGGCGGTCTGCAGAGCGACGTGCCCTGGCACGCCTTCGTATTCGAATGTCGCGCAGATCCGCTCCGGCGCGACGACGTCGTGGTTGACGCCGCGGAACGCATGCCGGCTGCCGTCATCGCCCACCTGGATGACTCGCCATGAGCCTCCCGTCCGTGAGTCGAACGTGTCGATCTCGTTCTTGTAGCGGCGCGGACCCCACCATTGCGCGAACAGCTTGGGATCCGTGTACGCCTTGAAGACGAGCTCGCGCGGCGCGTCGAGAACGATTGTGGATGTGATGTCATGCTTGCCCGGTTCGATCACGTACTCAGTCTTGTCCATCGTCGTTTCTCCCTTGGTTGTCATTGTTCTCCTTCTCCTTCTTGATCAGATCCTGCAAAACGTCGTCGAGGCGCTCGAAGCTTTCGTCCCAGAAGCGCCTGTACTCGCCCACCCATTCCGACGCCTCCTTGAGGCGACCGCCCTCGAGGCGGCACGGCCGCCACTGGGCGTGCCGGCCCTGTGTGATCAGCCCCGCGCGCTGCAGCACTTTCAAGTGTTTCGAGATGCCGGGAAGGCTCAGGTCGAACGGCTTGGCCAGCTCCGTGACTGAAGCCTCGCCCTGTGAGAGACGGGCCAGGATCGCTCGCCGGGTGGGATCGGCGAGGGCTGCAAACGTGACGCTGAGGTGGTCTGTTGCCATCGTATTTTTCTAACTAGCTAATTAGCTAATCAGTAGAATACGATGCGAAGCGGGCCCTGTCAAGGGGCCTTGAAAAGAGATCGCGACGTTCGAGTACGCTCGGCGGCATGGAGCGAGTACAGGGAATCGGGGGAGTCGCTCTGGCAGCCTGCACCCGGCCGGTGATCGGCAGCTCGCCGGTTACGAGTCTTCGATCACCGAGAGGATGTTTCCGGCCGGGTCCTTGAACCACGCGATGGATGGGCCATCTCCCCGATTGATCCCGCGCTCGTCCTGTTCCATGCCCTCGTAGCGCTCGAACCGGATGCCCGCCTTGGTCAGCGTGTCGACTGCCTCGCCGATGTCCTTCACCGGGAAGTTCAGGGCGGTGTATGACGCTGGTTCGTGATTCGGCTTCGGGTAAATCAGCACCTTTCCGCCACCCGCCAGGTGCAGCGTGAGCATGCCGTGCTCCTCGGTCACCTCGAGTCCGAGCCTGCCGGCGTAGAACTCCTTCGCTATCGCGATGTCGTTCGACGAGAACCCTGAGAAGGCGTGGCTGTCACGGATCATCGCTGGTCTCCTTGGTATCTGGCTGATGGCGTCCGCCAGGGGTCGGGTCCCGGGTCCGCGCCGGTCCCCAGCACTCGCAGCCGGTCCAGGAAATGCTGCCACCCTTCGGCATGCTTTGGCGCTTCGACCTCCGGAAGGTCGCGATGCGCAAGCACTACGCGAGTCCCATTCGCATTACGCGTCAGCGTGACCTCCACTGTGCTGGCGCCAGGCGGAAGCACAGCCGATCCTTCATGTCCCCACGCGATCACGAGGCGGTTTGGTCGATCGACCTCGATGTAATGGCCGCGTACGCTGATGCGATACACGTCGAGCGCGAACTCACCTCCCGGACGAGGATCGAGCACAGCGTTGGTTCCCATCCATCGAACCAACAGGTCCGGCCTCGTGAAGTAGTCGAAGACGACCTCGGGAGCAGCTGCGATCTGCACGGCGGCGGTATACGGCTCAGCGGCCACCGTCGGCCTCGACCGCGGATTTGAGCCGAGCCAGCGCCGAGGGCCACAGCCCGGACAGGAAGTCGTGGAGCATGGTGAGGCCGTCGGGCCGGACGACGTACAGGCGCCTCTGCCCCTCTTTCCGCACAGTGACCAGGCCGGCGTCCTTGAGCACCTGCAGGTGCTGAGAGACGGCCTGCTGGGTGATGTCAAAATGGGCGGCGATCTCGCCGACCGAACGCGGCTCATCGCGTACGAGTCGGAGCACCTGCTGCCGTCGCGGTTCGGCCAGCGCGCGGAGGGCCGTCTCGCCGTTCATCTCGAGACCAGTCTGGCATGAAGTATGGACATGCACAAGTCTTGACTTGTGAAAGCAATGGCTTTAGTATCGGCAACCATGACCCGGGTCACACGCAGCACCGCTCGTGCCGCAGCCGACCTCGCGGGCGGCCTGATCATCGCCTCGGTCGAGGTCGAGGCAGCCCCAGAGCGTGTGTTCGAGGCCCTGGCTTCGAACGAGGTCACCGGCTGGTGGATCCGGCCCGGGTTCTTCGATACGCGCGAGTGGAGCGGCGATGTGCGGGTCGGCGGCCGCTGGCAGGCGTCAGGTGTCGGCAACGGACGGCCCTACGTGCTCGAGGGCGAGTTTCTCGAAATCGACCGGCCGCGAAAGCTGGTGCACACGTGGCGAGCCGTGGGTGCACCCATCGGTCAAACGACCGTCGAATACGTCATGGAACCCCTCGAGTCGGGCACGCGCGTCACGCTGCGCCACAAGGGTTTCGCGTCGCGCGAGGTGTGCATCGCCACCTGCATCGGCTGGGAGACCAGCTTCGATCGGCTTGCGCAATCCCTGGCGTAGGAACCGCCGGCGTGACCACGCTTGAACGTGTGCGACATTTTCTGGCCGGTCGCCCCGGCATCGTCGAGAAACGGATGGTGGGCGGGGTGTCGTTCATGGTCGACGGAACCATGTGCTGCGGCGTCAGCGGTTCTGCCTTGATGGTTCGCGTCGGATCTGAAGGACGCAACCGTGCGCTGTCGCAGCCCCACGTACAGCCGATGAAATTCGCGGGACGACCTCTTGCCGGCTTCGTTCTCGTGGACCCCGACGGCATTACCACGGATGAAGCGCTGGCGGCCTGGGTGCAGCGCGGTCTCGACTTTGCCCGCCAGGATGGCGGATGATGATGCGAGGGCGTGGATTTCATCGGGCTGGGAGGAACGGATGTCCGCCACAATCACTCGGCACGAAGCGGCTGAGATTGAACAGGCCAACGCGACAGGGCGAACCCCAGTCGTTTTCATTCACGGGCTCTGGCTGCTGCCGAGCAGCTGGGATCGCTGGGGCAAGGTCTTCGATGGCGCGGGCTACACGCCGCTGACGCCCGGGTGGCCGGATGACCCAGAGACCGTAGCGGAGGCGAAGGCTCACCCCGAGGCGTTTGCACACAAGACAATCGGACAGGTCGCCGACCATTTCGCGGGTGTGATCGGGCAGTTGAAGAAGAAGCCCGTGGTGATCGGACATTCGTTTGGAGGGCTGCTCACGCAGATCGTCGCCGGCCGCGGACTCGCGGCTGTGTCGGTCGCGATCGACCCCGCGCCCTTCCGCGGTGTCCTGCCGCTGCCGTTCTCGGCGCTCAAGTCGGCATCGCCGGTGCTCGGCAACCCGGCCAACCGCAACCGCGCCATCCCGCTCACGTACGACCAGTTTCGCTATGGATTCGCCAACGCCGTCAGCGAGGACGAGGCCAAGCAGCTATACGAGACCTACGCAGTACCCGCCTCCGGCGCGCCCATCTTCCAGGCGGCCGCTGCCAACCTCAACCCATGGACGGAGGCAAAGGTCGACACCAAGAACCCCGACCGCGGGCCGCTGCTGATCATCTCGGGCGAGAACGACAACACCGTGCCGTGGGCGATCGCGAACGCCTCCTACAAACAGCAGAAGCGCAATCCGGGCGTGACCGAGATCGCCAAGATGCCGAACCGGGGGCACGCGCTTGTCATCGACAATGGCTGGCACGAGGTCGCCGACACGGCGCTCGCCTTCGTTCAGCGCTTCGCTAAGGTTGCGAATTTCTCGCCATTTCACTTCCACCGTCTGTTCACCGCCTGGTTCGGAGAGACGCTCGGCGAATACGTGCGTCGCCGAAGACTCGAAGTCGCTGCGCAGCGTCTGGTCGCCCAACCGCGGCTCCCTGTGCTCGAGGTCGCTCTGTCAGTCGGCTTTGGTTCCACCGAGGCGTTTGCAAGAGCCTTCAAGACCCGCTTCGGTGCGACGCCGAGCGCATGGCGTGACTCGCAAGTCAGCAATCGCGATCAGTCGAAAAGCAAGGCCGATCAGGCGGCCACGCCGGGATCGGCAAATCATGGAGGCATGAAAGTCACAATCGTCGACAGACAACCGACCAGCGTCGCTTACCTCCGGTACGTCGGGCCATACGGCAAACGCGTTTCGGATTTCTGGATGAAGGAGGTTACTCCCTGGATGGAGACGAACGGGCTGTTCGGCCGGCCTAGGTACGGCATCAGCCACGACGACCCGGGCATCACCGCGCCGGAGAAGCTGCGGTACGACGCCGCCGTCGAAGTGACGGCCGATTTCGCCGGGGCGGGCCATTATCAGACAACGGAGATTCCCGGCGGCAAGTACGCCGTCGGCAGGTTCAAAGGCCGCGACAACGAGGTTGGTGAAGCCTGGGCGTGGCTGCTGCGCGATTGGCTTCCCGCCAGCGGCATGCAGCTCGATTCGCGCCCCTTCTTCGAGCACTACCCAACCGACGCGACGTATGACCGCGAGACAGGTGCGTTCGAATGCGAGATCTGCATCCCGGTGACGCCTCTCTAACGTTCGGAACAAGGAGAGCGCGCGGCCTGCGATTGGCCGCGCGCTCATAGGCACGACAGCTATCGTCAAGGTGACGAGAATGCAAGAAATTCCAGCGCTTAGCTCCGGCCGAGCGCACGCGCCCTTGTCAGGTCGCCTGGCGGGCGCGGAGGTCGGCGACAGCGGCCCGCCACTCGGCGTCGCCGGCCTCTTCCCAGAGCTCTCGAAGCTCGGAGTCGTCCCCGAGGATGCGGTCCATGGCGGCCAGGCCCCGCCTGATCGTCTCGGCGGGCGGGGTGATCTTGTGGGCAGCGACCCAGAGGTCGACCTTTTCCGTGTAGGCGTTCGTGTAGCCGGATCTCCCTCTCAGCCGGGCGAGCACCTCACACGCGGCAAGCGCGTTGCAGGCGACCCCTTGTTCGAGGTATCCGCGATGGCTCGACTCGACCTCCTGGAAAGCGGCGTTCACGTATGAGAGGTCGTTGACCTCCTCGAGGCCGTAAGCCCAGTCGTTGGCGTCATCGTTGTCGAAGGCGAGAGCGCCCCATGCCCCCATCGCCGATCAGTGGGGGTGCGCTTCGACGTAGCGCTTCAGCACCGCGAGCACCCGCGCGTTCTCTTTCTTGAACGCCGAAGCGACAAGAGGCTCGGCCAACCTCAGCACACCAGGGATGTCGATCCTCAACTCGAGGTCGCGGACCAAATTCGTCCCGCCGGCGATTGGCTCCAGCGTGCACCGGATGTTGACGTCGACGTTTGCTGTCAGCGGTCCTCGCTTGATCAGCATGGTCTGATGAAACGCGATGGACTTTGGCGGATCGAACCCGGTCACAGAGCCGGGCCGCTCCCCGGCCGGCCCGCCGTCGAGATATGTCGTGCCGAGGCGGACCGGATACGGCGAAACGTCTCTGGTCGCGCCGAACGCGTCCGAGCCTGGAAGCCAGCGCCCGTACTTCGGCATGTCTGCGAGCAGGTCGAAGATAACCTCTGGAGAGCCATCGATTCGGGCCGTGAAGCGCGAGTGCGAGGTACTCATCGTCTGCGACTCGATATGGTGTCACCGAATCCGGTTCTCATCGGCCGCTTATCTTGCGTTCGATGAGCGACCCTGGCGAGATGTTCAGGCACATGCCGTGCCCCTTCCTGGAGGGGCGCTTTCCGGCTCATTTCGGCGCAGTCGTGCAGGTGACCATGCTCGACGGGCAGGAACCTGCCAGGGAGGTCACCCACACACATAGAAGGTTGCGCGTCATGGGTGGGCGGAGGACGAGTAGATGGCCGGGCAAGATCAAGAGACGCGAGGCCCCGGCGCGCTGCAAAATACGGGCGTGCTCCAGCACGCAGAGCTGACCCACCTCGAGGAGAGCCTCGATCACATCCGCCAGGCGCCCGCTGACGTCGGGACCGTCGAGCTGATCGCTCGGCGGCCGGCCGAAGACGAGCGCGAGATCCTGTCCGAAGCGCGACTGGATCTCCGCGACGGCCTCGAGGGCGACACCTGGCGCAGCCGCGGGAGCAGCCGGACCCCCGACGGCGCGCCCAGCCTGGACGCGCAGCTGACCCTCATGAACGCAAGGGCGGCCGCCGCCATCGCCGGCGAGCGCGAGCGTTGGGCTCTGGCCGGCGACCAGCTGTACGTCGATCTCGACATCAGCAGAGCCAATCTGCCGCCGGGCACCCGGATTCAGATCGGTTCGGCCGTGATCGAGTTCAGCGAGACTCCCCACACCGGCTGCGCAAAGTTCTCGGGACGATTCGGCGTCGATGCGCTGAAATTCGTCAACTCCTCAGTCGGGCGCGACCTTCGGCTGAGAGGGGCAAACTGCCGGGTCGTGGTGGCCGGCACGGTTCGTAAGGGCGACACGATCAGAAAACTGTCGAACTAGATCTCCAGCGCGATTGTGGCGCGGCGTGAGGAGGGAGCTTGATGGCGGGGCCGTTCATCTTTATCGCAACCAACAGACTCAAGGCGGGAAAGCTCCAGGCCGAGCGGCGGCGCGTCCCAGGGCTGGTCGAGTTCATCGAGGCCAATGAACCGCGCCTCATCGCTTTCAACGAATACACGAATGAGGAGGGAACTGAGGTTGGAGTCGTTCAGGTCCATCCCGATACCGACTCATTTGAGCTTCATATGGAGGTGGTCCGCGAGCGCGCCGCTCGCGCGTACGAAGAGACGCTGGACGCGACAACCGGAATCCAGGTTTTTGGGACGCCAACCGATACCATCCTCGAAATGCTGGCGCGGGCAGCCGGAGGGGGCGTTCAATACACCGTGAAGCAGCACCACCTGGGCGGATTCATGCGATCAGACACGAGATAGGCCGTCTGGCCACAGCAGGCGAAGGAGGAAGCATGTCTGACGCGAACAAGGAGTTGGTCCGGCGCCATTTCGAGGAAATCTTCAATCGAAAGAGCCTCGACGCTTGCGATGAATTGATGGCTGAGGATTACGTCGAGAATGCTGTCTCCCCATTTGGATCGGCCCCACCCGGAAGGGTGAACGGACCGGCTGCCATGCGGGGCACTGCACAATGGCTCATCGGCCAGTTTCCGGATATTCACATGACGATCGAGGCGATCGTCGCTGATGGCGATCTGGTGGCTTGCCGGATCGAATCTGCGGGCACCAACCTCGGGCCGATGAACCCGATGGTCCCGGCTACAGGTAAGCGCTTCTCGGCGCGGCAGAGTCACTGGTTCCGTATCAAGGGCGACAAGCTCGCCGAGCACTGGGCGACGCGGGTCGACATTTCCGCGATGCTGCAGCTTGGCCTGATCCAGCCGCCGGGCCGGCCGACCGCCTGATCCTTATTTCGGCGAGGCCACCCAGGCCGCGATCTGGGTACGCGAGTTGACCCCGAGCTTGTTCAGGATGCTGCGGACGTGGCTGTCGACGGTGCGCTCGGAGATGAACAGGCGCGCCCCGATCTGTTTGTTGGTCAGGCCATCGGCAATCAACTGGGCAACCTCGGCTTGCCTCGTGCCGAGCAGCTCCAAAGCGGCGCCGTCTCCTTTTGCGGGCGCCGCGTGAGCGGGCTCACCCAACGCGAGACCGACAGCAGCATCCCGGTTCAGGTTCTTGCCGGCCTGAAGCTCTGCCGCGAACCTCTTTGGCCCAAGCGCAGCTTTCGCGGACTCCTCCGCGCGGGTCAGCAGTGGAGCGAGGAACGCGATGACGCTTGCGCCGGCGCCGGTTCGCACCGTTTCAGCAGCCCCCAGCAGCTGAGCTGCCAGCCGCTCCTGGCCGGAGTTGATGGCATGGAATCCCAGCGCATCGAGCAGCGCATATTGCGCGACCCTGTCATCGATCTGGTGAGCGATCCCGAGCGCTTCTACGAACAGTGGTTTCGACTGGTCGAGGTCGCCGCCGACCAAAGCAGCCAGCCCCCGGTTCATCAGCATCATCTCGAGGCTGTACAGGTCGCCTATGCCCCGGCTGAGTCGCGCACCTTCAGACGACGCTGCCGTGACTGCGTCGAGATCGCCGGCGAAGAGTCCCCCGAGCGCGCGTGCCTGGAGAACGGAGACCGCCGCAGGGACGTCGTCAAGACTTGATGCGACGAGTTGAGCCTCGTCGATGAAGCGTTTGGCGGATGCTCGATCTCCAACCATGTTCTCGGCGATCGATGACATGGCCAGCGAATGGGCCAGCGGGTGAAGTTGTCCCGACTGCCTCGAGGCCTCAACTGCGCGCAACAGGGCGGGCCGGGCAGACGCCGGATCACTCTGCAGCACGGCCAGAAATCCGCGGGCGAAGTAGGCCCACGCATCCACTTCGGGCCTGCCAGGTCCAGACGCTTGCAGCTCGTCCAGCCAGCGAACGCCCTCGGTGGTGGCGCGGGTCATCCAGAAATAGATCAGCGAGACTGCGAGGATGATGCCACGCAGTGAGTCGCCCTCAGTCAGGCATCGCCTCAACACCGCCCTGATGTTGTCGATCTCGAGGTCTATCCACGCGAGCCAGGCGATGAGCTCGTACCGAGATTGCGCAACCGATCCCTGACACCTGGACACGTAATAGTCGACGTACGCGAGCTCGGTGGCTTCTGCCTCGCCGGCCTCACGTAGCTTCAGCGCCGCATACTCGCGCATCGTTTCGTGAAGGCGATAGCACGCGACGGCCTTCGCGTCTTCCTTGATAACCAGTGACTTGTCGACCAGCGACGCCAGCAGGTCCAGCGTTTCGGCTGCCGCCACGCCATTGGAAGTACAAACCGACTCGACGTCTTCGAGGGTGAACCTGCCCGCGAATACGCACAACCGCCTGAGGAGAGTCCGCTCGCGTTCTTTCAGCAGGTCATGGCTCCATTCGATCGTGGTCCTGAGTGTTTGGTGACGCGGCAGAGCAGCGCGGGCTCCTCCCTTGAGCAGGGCGAACCGATCGCTCAAACGGGCGAGAATCTGCTCCGGCGTGAGGACCCGGCTCCGAACGGCCGCGAGCTCGATCGCCAACGGCAGACCATCGAGGCGGCGGCACAGATTTACCACTGCGGCCTGATTCGCGGCGCCCAGGTCGAAATTACCTGACGCGGCCGCCGCTCTCTCCGTGAAGAGCATTACCGCCTCGTTGTGTCGCAGCTGACTGAGCGGCTCGTGAACCGAAGGCAGCTCGAGAGGCGGGACGGGGAGCACATGCTCGCCCGAGACCGACAGCGGCTCACGGCTGGTCGCCATCACACGCACACCCGGCGCAGCCCCGATGACTTCACTTACAACGTGTGCGACTGCTCCGAGCAGGTGCTCGCAGTTGTCCACCACCAGCAGCAGCTGCTTGTCGCGCAGGTAGGAGAGCAGAAGGGTCAGGGGTTCGGCAGTGGCCTGGTCCCGAAGGTCGAGGGCCGCGATTACGGCATTGCTTACGAGTGCCGGATCCCGAACCTCGGCAAGCTCGACCAACCATGCGCCACCCGGGAAGCTTCGCCCATGGTCGGTCGCAATCCGGATGGCAAGGCGAGTCTTGCCAACTCCCCCTGGCCCAACGAGGCTGACCAGGCGGGCCGCGGCCAGCTTTTTTCTGAGCTCCGCGATCTCCCTGCGCCGGCCGATGAAGCTCGTAGCTTCGGCCGGCAGGTTGCCCAAACGGCGGGTGGGCCTGGCCATGGTGAACAGAAAGCTACTACCGCCCCGGGCTACCGACGCCGGTCGGCCCGGCACTCAATCAGCAATTCCACGGATTCCGGTGCATTGGCTCACTTACTAGGCTGATCTACATGGCACAGGGGCCGGCGATGCGGCAAGTGGAGGTCAGTTTCGTGGGCGTACCTCCTGCGCAGCAGATTGAGCGCGCGTCGGGTGTTAGCGCGGTCGAGATCGACGGCTCGGTCGTACGCTGCCTTGTGCTCGGCAGCTTCCAGCCATTTCTGGAGGCGTTGCGTGGACACGAGGTCATCAGCCTCACGTCAACGTCGATGCACTCCCCACGCCTTGAAGGAGATCGATGATGGAACGGATCGCGGGAGCTTCGCCGCGGCAGCTGGCCAGGGCCGCCGGCGGCCTGTACTTGATCAACATACTGGGAGGCTTCTTCGCCATCGGCCTTGTGCCCGGCCTGCTCTTCGTGGCGGGCGACGCGGCAGCTACGGCCCACAACATCCAGGCGAACGAGCTGCTCTATCGATCCGGTCTCTTGGCCCACATCACCATCGACGTCACGGCCGTATTCTTGGCGGTCATCTTCTACGACCTGTTCAGGGTCGTGAACAGACGGCTGGCATTGCTGGTGGTGTTCTTCACCCTCGTGGCAACCGCTGTCGAGAGCGCGAACCTTGTCAACCAGTTCGTCCCGCTGGTCCTGTTGGACGGTGGCCCTTACTCGAGCGCGTTTACGGCTCAGCAGCTCCAGGCTCAGGTGTACATGCCGACGGCATTGCAGGGAATCGCCTACGACGTCAACTCAGTGTTCTTCGGCTTCTACGGACTCACGATCGGGTACCTGGTCTTCAGGTCGACCTTCCTCCCCCGGGTCATCGGCGTGCTGCTGGCGGTCGGGGCCTCGTGCTACATGGCTTACGGTGTCGCGGACATCGTTTCACCCGCGTTCGCGGCTCATCTGGTCCCTTACATCCAGCTGCCCTCGCTCGTCGGAGAAGGATCGTTCTGCCTCTGGCTGCTGTTCGCCGGCGTCAACGTCCGCAGATGGAACGAGCATGCGAGCTCAGCAGCACCGCAATTGGGGCTGGCCCGATGATCGCCCGGATCGGCGGAGCTTCGCCCAAACAGCCATCGCTGGAGCGAGCGGGCCATCGTGGCTCGAAGCCAGGGCCCTCACAGCCTCCGCCCGTCAGCCGACGCCTCGATCAGCTGCGCCAGTCGCTTTGACCGAGTCTCCTCACGCTTCGCGCTCATCACACGATAGATAGCCAGCTGCCGGTACGACGGCGGCTGCTTGAGGAAGAACTCCCACGCACCCACCTTGGCTTTGAACATCGCTTCGCGCTTGGGGTCGAGCGCCGCCAGGTGGCGGTTCTCGTACGAGTAGACCCCCGACCGCGCCTCCTCCCTCCGCGCGAACGCCGCCAGCCCGGCCGGCGCCATGAGCCCTCGAGCGGTGAGCTCTGCCACCTTCTTGATGTTGACCGCGCTCCAATTGCTCTTCGGTTTTCGGGGGGTGAAGCGCTGGACGCGGCTGGTGTCGTCGAGCCGGCGGGCGACGCTGTCGATCCACCCGAAGCAAAGCGCCTGGTCGACTGCCTCAGACCACGTCATGGTGGGCTTGCCGGACGCCTTGCTGTGAAGCACGACGCCGAGCTCAGTCGCGGTGTCATGGTTCTTCGCCAGCCAGGCGCGGAACTCAGCACCTGTTTCGAAAAACCGCGTCTCCATCGAAGCCGCCAAGGTAGCTCACCAAGTGAGGTCCACGCTGGTACGTGGAGGCACGTTCAAGTAAAGAACGCTGGCTTTGCTTCGACATTCAGTCAAACTCCCGACGATGATCGACAAGGCAGAGCGTGTGCTTCATGACGTCTTCGGCCTGGACGCGTTCCGTCCCGGCCAGGGAGAGGTGGTGGCTGCGATGCTCGCGGGACGCGACGTTCTCTCGGTCGCACCTACCGGGTCCGGAAAGAGCATCAGCTACTGGGTACCGGCCGTAGTCGATGGCGGCCTGACGATGGTCGTCTCGCCGCTGATCGCGCTTATGAAGGACCAGGTCGACCGCCTCACAGCGCGGGGCGTCGCCGCCACGTTCATCAACTCATCGGTGGAGCGGCCCGAGCAGGTCGATCGGCTCCGCCGGGCAATCGCAGGCGAATACCGGCTGCTGTTCCTGGCCCCCGAGCGACTTGGGCGGCCCCGGTTCATGGAGCGGCTGGCCGAGCTCCGAGTCAGCCGGGTGGTCGTCGACGAGGCGCACTGCATATCCACATGGGGACACGACTTCCGGCCTGACTACCGTCTTCTGGCCGCGGCCATCACAGCTTGCGGGCGGCCTCCGGTGGCGGGATTCACGGCCACGGCGACGCCACAGGTTCGAGCGGACATCGCCACGTCGCTTGACCTGACGGACCCCTTCATCTCGGTCACCGGATTCAACAGGCCGACGCTGTCACTCTCGGTAGTCCGCTGCCGTGGCGAGGGCGCGAAGCTCGAGCAGCTGCGCCGACTGCTTTCAGATGGAGCTCGGCGGGCTCTTGTGTATGTAGGCACGGTCAAGGCCGCTGAGGAGGTGGCCGCCGACCTGGGCGCCACTTGCTACCACGGACGCCAGGACGCCGCCTTGCGCCGCCGGATCCAGGAGGACTTCACCCAAGGACGCACCAGGGTGGTCGTGGCGACCTCGGCCTTCGGAATGGGCGTTGACATCGCCGATATCCGGCGCGTCATCCACTACCACTTACCGGGCAGCCTGGAGGCGTACTACCAGGAGGCCGGGCGGGCAGGGCGCGACGGGCAGCCGGCGGAATGCACCCTGCTCTACAGCCCCGCAGATCGGGATCTGCAGGCCTTCTTCATCGAGCAGTCCGGTCTCGAGGACGGCTCGCCGCTGAAGGATCACGCATACGCGCGGTTGGCACAGATGATGGCCTACGCCGAGATGCGTGAGTGCAGACACGCCCGAATCGCGGACTACTTCGGCGAGAAGGGCGTGGCGCGGCGATGCAGCGCCTGCGACAACTGCCTCGCTGCACGACCCCCGGAGGAGCCGGTGCCAGTCGACGCGGTCAAGGCCGGGCTCGCGGCAGTCGCACGTTTTAGCGGACGGGTCGGGCTTGCCAACGTAGCCGGGGTCCTCGGCGGCCGGCGGACGCGATGGTCGGTTGCCCAACCGTGGGTCAAGGAGCTGCCGTTCCACGGGGCGCTCAATAGATGGAGCGATGAGCGGGTCAGACAGCTGCTTGCCGAGCTGGTCGGAGCTGGGCTCGCGCGCCAAAGCTCGGGGGAGTACCCCGTGGTCGAGCTCACGCCGGCCGGCCGCGAGGCCTTGACGCGGGGGATGCCGCCGCGGCTGATGCTGCCTGCCGTGGCATCGAGCCAAAGCAGCCGGGCGACCACGGGCACTGCAGCCCAGGTCGAGACACTTGATCGCCTGAAGAGGTGGCGCCTGGAAACCGCCCGTATCGCCGGCGTTCCCGCGTACGTGGTGTTCCACGACTCCACCCTCACAGAGATCGCTGCTGCGCGACCCGCGAGCCTGGAAGAGCTTCTGCGCGTGCCCGGTGTTGGCGATTCGAAGCTGCGCAAGTACGGCGAAGAGGTGTTGGAGGTGCTGCGAACTCCATCGACGTGAACGGTCGATGCCAGGTGCGTCGAGCAGACGGGCTGCCGCGTGGCCGTGTTGCGCCTGGATTCCCTCGAGTTCCGACAAGCGTCGACCTCAGGGATGTGCCAACAGCTGAACACACAGCAGGTCGGTTAGCCACGCTTTCCACTCGGCCACCGTCCACCCGCGCCGCGTGGTGAGGTCCGCGTAGGCGTCGACGGTGTTGATGACTCGGATGACGTCCATCGCGTGCGATGGGGTAACTTCGTCGCGGAGCGCGCCGAGCGCCACCAGACGATCGATGACGATGCCGAAAAATTCATCACGACCTCGATTGCGCGCCGCGACGGATTGAGGGTCGCTCGGGAGAGCTGACCCGAGTGCCACCGTGAACGGACTGATCCTGCTCTTGATGTCGGTATCGACGTCGACGAAGAGTGCCAGGAGCTTCCGTGGGTCGGTCTCGTGTTGGATTTGAGTCACCCATGGCCGCTCACGCCACTGCTCTAACGGAGCATCGCCTAGCACCACTCGGTTCTCCACCTCGGTCAGCAGCCGAGCCTTGGTTCCGAAGACGAAATACACGGTCTGGACCGCGACCCCCGCCGCCTCGGCAACCATCTGCATGGTGGTCGCTTCGTAACCTTCCGCGCACAGCAGGCGATAGGCTGCGTCGAGAATCCGAATGCGGGTCCTTGCCGCCTGTTCGCGTCTGCCGGCTCTGGTCGCGACCGGCTTGACTTTCACCTGACTTAGCTTACACTAGTGGCTCCACTAGTGTAAGCACTAGGATCTGAAGAGGAGCGTGAACTCGATGCAAGCAACGATTCACCAGGGATTGATAGTTCAGCCAGACGCCGGCCGCGAGATCGCGGGCCTGGGCGCCCGCGTCAAAGTTCCGGCTGGAGCATTCGACGGACGGCTGTTCATCTTCGAAGGGTGCTTCGAGCCCGGCATGTTCATTCCGCCCCATACGCATACATATGAAGACGAGGTGACGGTGGTGCTCTCGGGGAGCCTGACCGTCGATGTTGGCGGCAGGGTGTCGACAGCGCCGGCGGGCGCCTTGGTCATCAAGCCACGGGGTGTGCATCACTCGATGTGGAACCACACCGACGAGCCGGCGCGAGTCCTCGAACTCCACACGCCGGGACTGATGGAGCCCTATTACGACGCCCTTGGCGAGCTGTTCACAGCAAAGGACGTGAGCGACGTCGAGCGTCAGTCTGCCATTGTCGAGCTGCATCTGAAGTACGGCATCGTCTACCACCCTGAGCTCGTTCCAGAAGTCGCTACGGCCGATGGCCGCAGGCCCCATCCGGGCATTCCGGAGAGGTCGTGAGATGACAATGACTGCAACAGACACGTTTAACGGCGTGCAGCACAGTGCCAACACAGCGCGCGCCGTCTTTGTCACGGGCGGCTCAGGCTTCCTCGGGCGCAGGCTCATTCCGGCCCTCGTGGCGTCGGGTTGTCAAGTCATTGCGATGGCCCGCTCCGACGAATCCGCCTGGGTCGTCGGTCAACTGGGCGCGACCGCCATCAGAGTCGACCTCGCCGACTCGGCTGCGCTGACGACAGCGATGGGAGGGTGCGAGCTCGTCGTGCATGCGGCGGGGCGGTTCCGAGAGCGTGGCGGCCATGCGGAGTTCGAGCGCGACAACGTTGCGGGCACGCGCAACATGCTCATCGCTGCCAAGGCGGCCGGAGTGCGGCGCTTCGTGTACGTGGGCGCGGCCGGCTGTCTCGTCGGCGCCAGGCCAGTTGAGAATGCCGATGAGTCTTGGCCTCTGCAGGAGCTTGCATATTCGCCGTACTTCCGCTCCAAGACCATCGCCGATCGCGCAGTACGCGCCGCCAACTCTGCCGGATTTGCCACCTGCGTCGTCAGACCTGGAGTGATCTGGGGTGGCGGGGACGATGTGTTCACAGCGTCGATCGCAGAGGCGACGCGTGCAGGGAAGATGATGTTCATCGACGGCGGCCGGTACCCCATGGTGACCTCACATGTCGACAACACCGTTAGAGGCATCCTCCTTGCTCTGGAGAAGGGTGCAGGTGGCAACGCTTACTTTGTGTTCGACGACGGCACAGTTCGCGCGCGCGATTTCTTCGGGCGTCTGCTGCAGACGCAAGGTCTCGAAGCTCCGGACAGAACCATCCCGTTCGGTGCGGCATGGGCCATGGCATCGCTCATGGAGGCCACGTGGAAGGTGCTGCGCCGTTCGGGCTCACCGCCGGTCAACCGGGAGCTGGTCAAGCTCACCGGCGGGCCGTTCGTCGTCTCCGACCGCAAGGCCCGCGTTGAACTCGGCTATACACAAGTGATCAGCCGCGACGCGGCGATCGATGCGATGTTGAAGAGAGCCGAGCCCAGTCACGCCACGGTCTAGCGATGAATGCCGCAGCCAGACCATCGCCCGCAAGGTACCCCGCGTACCCTGATCGGGGTGGGGATCATCGTCGTGGGTGTCACCCTGATCGTCTGAAGCGGCAGTCGGAGTCAACGGATCGCGGTCGCTGAGCCCAAGCCGGCGCTAGAGCTTGAGCGAAGGGCGGCTTGGGAGGACGACGTGCAGATCACGAAGAACGGCGTCAAGACCGCGGCGGGTCCGAGCGAGTGGTTCACTGGCGCTGTCTACATCGACGCGGTGGCGGCACCTTCGCATGGCTCGCGGCTGAGCGCGAGCAGCGTCCACTTCACGCCCGGCGCGCGAACCGCCTGGCACACTCACCCCAAGGGCCAGACCATCTTCGTCACCGAGGGTGTCGGCCTGGCTCAACGGCGCGGGGGGCCGATCGCGATCATCCGGCCCGGAGATCGCATCTTCTTCGAGCCGGGCGAGGACCACTGGCATGGCGCGGCACCAACACGGTTCATGACCCACCTCGCGATGCTCGAGGTGGACGACAAGGGGAACAACGCAATGTGGGGCGACCACGTCACCGATGCCGAGTACGCGGCGGCGCCGGCGATCGACGAAGCGTAGTCATGCGGGCGGCCCTCTACAACGGACCTCACGCGATCGAGGTCGGAGAGCGCCCCGACCCCGTGATCACTGCGCCGAGCGACGCCGTCGTCGGCGTCGTCCTTTCCTGTGTGTGCGGTTCGGACCTGTGGTACTACCGCGGTGAGTCGCCTCATGATCTCGGACCGATCGGCCACGAGTTCATCGGCGTTGTGGAACAGGTCGGTCCCGATGTGCGGGGAATCGCAGAGGGCGACTTCGTCATCGCGCCGTTTATCTATTGCGACGGCACGTGCGCGCACTGCCGGGCGGGGGTCACGTCGCAGTGCGTGGCCGGGGGCGGGTTTGGCAACCACGGCATCGATGGCGGCCAGGGCGAGGCGGTAAGGGTCCCGTTAGCGGGCAGCACCCTCGTCCGGGTGCCCGGCTCCGGTCATTCAGACGAAACGATGCGCTCGCTGCTTGCGCTCTCCGACGTGATGTGCACCGGCCACCATGCGGCGGTCAGCGCTGGAGTGAAGTCGGGCGACGTCGTCGCGGTGGTCGGCGACGGCGCCGTGGGTCTGTGCGGCATGATCGCGGCCCGCCGCCTGGGCGCGGATCGAATCATCGCAATGAGCCGAAATCCAGCTCGACAGGAGCTAGCCCGGTCGTTCGGCGCGACGGACATCCTCGCCGAGCGGGGTGACGCGGCGATCGAGGCCGTCCGGGAGCTCACGAACGGCGTCGGCGTCGACGCCGCCCTCGAGTGCGTGGGCACAGGACAGTCAGTCGCGACGGCGTTGGCCATCACAAGGCCAGGCTCGATGGTTGGAATGGTCGGCGTCCCTCACGGCGTCGACGCGTCGATCGCCGACACCATCGTCTTCCGTAACGTCGGCTTGCGCGGCGGCGTGGCGCCAGCGCGCGCCTATATCCCTGAACTTCTCGACGATGTGCTCGAAGGCCGCATCGATCCAGGCCGCGTCTTCGACTTCGAGACCGACCTCGACGGCGTCGCCGAGGCGTATGCCGCCATGGACGAGCGCCGAGCGATCAAGTCGCTCATCCGGATCGGGACAAAGGAGGCACGCCGATGAGGCAATGGACGAGCGACCAGCTCGACAAGATTGGAAGAGCGGAAGAAGTGCAGATCGCCTCAGTCGGGCGCGACGGCACGCTGCGAAAACCGGTGACCGTATGGGCCGTCCATCACGGCGACGACCTCTACGTCCGTTCGGTTAGAGGGCGAAAGGGTCAATGGTTCCGCGGCGTCCAGGAGACGCACGAAGGTCGGATACGGGCCGGCAGTGTTCAGCACGACGTCACATTCGTCGACGGCGACCACGACCTCGACGACGAAATCGACGCTGCCTACCGGGCCAAATACCGCAGATACGCCGGAAGCATCCTCAACAGCGTGCTGACCCCGGAGGCGCGATCGACGACCATCAAACTCGTGCCACGCTCTAGCAGCGAATAGTTGGCTGGGGAGAGGGCATGAAAGCCGCGGTTTGCACGGCGTACGGGCTGCCCGAGGTGCTCCAGATCAGGACTGTGCCCGAACCGGGTTGAGAAGATGACATTGCACGAGTTGATGTAGGTCCGTACATCTGACAGACCGAGGGCGACGAGGGCCTCTTTGATAGCCGCCATCGACGATGCCCCTGCCCCCGACGTTCACGCCCCTCAGAAAAGCGACGTACGTCATCGACGCCGAGTTTCACTCCAGTCAAACACGTCAATGGTGCTCGCGCATGGAGTCGAGCCCCACACCTTGGGATCAATAGGAGATTGTCGGTCCATTTCTGGACGTGTCAGGGCATGCCACGGCGTGTCTCGCGTATTGGCCGATCTGACGCGTTCGTGTCACAGAACGTCCTGATGTGTCACTGACTGCCATGAGTAAGCTGTCAAACAAGCTGTCTGCTGCCGGCTGGCCTAAGTACCTCTGTAACTTTCGGATGCGCCTTGCATTTCACGGGATGCGGCGGCCAGCCACTTAGGTACATCCGCCGCGTGGTATGGGTGCTCGGACGCTTCGATCTGGTCGAGGAAGGATCGGTATACGAAGGCGTTACGGAGCAGAGCGACGGGTGCCAGCAACTCAGCGGCTCGGGCCGGCTCGCTCCCGGGAACGGCTTCCGCCCATGCCTGCATCCACTCCTCGCGCACGCGCTGGTTGTAGTCCCCGGCGTGTGCCAGCATCGCCGTCATATCGAACAGTGGATGTCCGATGAAACTATCGCCCCAGTCCATCAACACCAAAGAGCCTGCTTCCCCGCGGAAGTTCCCGGGGTGAAAGTCACCGTGAACGAGAGTCGGGGGTAGGCCACAAGATTCGATTTCGGTCCATCGATCAGGTAACCCGGAGATCAGACGATCGAGCGCGCGTCGCTCCTCGAGTCCGATCTCGCTACCGCAACGCGCCACGAGGTCAACAAGAGCGGGCCCCAACTGGTCTGCTCTCCAGTCGGGGAGGCCAAGCGAGACGAGCTCAGGCAGGCGGTCCATCCACTTCGTCTGCAGCTTGACCAGAAACGCAACCATTTCGAGCATCAAATCGAAGGGGGCATCGAAGCGATCTTCACCGGGCACGTCTGCGAGGAGCGCCCGGCCTGGCTCTGTTCCCAAGAGCATGGGAACGAACGGTGGGCCGATGGCACCGATGACTGCACCCTCATGGGCGAAGAAAGGAGGCACGGCTTTGAGCCAGGTATCCCCCTCTTGCGTGGGGAGGCGCCAGACGCTCGAAAGGTTCCACGTCTTGATTTGCTCGCCAGGTCCCGAGCGGCGTCTGCCCAGGGAGCGCAGCATCGCGTCGGCCCATGCCAGGTCTGACGCCGGTCCCCCGGGCCGCGCCCATGCCGCCCGCTTGGGGTCCTCCGTGATTGATCCTGACCACGAAAGCAAGTCCGACGGCGGCACGGCCGTCTCAACTGCGTACGTCACGGAGCCGCCCATGCCGAATGGATCAGTCGGGTCCGCCCGAGCATGGATGAGGCGGAGAACTGTCACCTCGACTCCGTGCAAGTTTCGGGCGCCGGCCACTACTGGAGCGGAGTCGGGCCACCATGGAGTAGCCACCTCAAACGGAGCCAGAGCCCCGATCGGCTCTCCCGAAAGGCCGACAAAAAGGAGCGTCACCATCCGCGACATGAATTGCCCAGGCTTACCACAGTCCTCACGAAATGACTGCGCGCAGTTTGTACCCTTGTTCAGTCACTCGCAGCCGTAGCAAGGGAGTGTCAACCATCAACTAAAGCGGTGTAAGGACTCACTCGAAGCGCTGACAACCATCAGCCGAGTCAGCACATTGGTGCTCAGGCAGGGAGTCGAAACCTGAACCTCTTGGGATCAAGAGGCTGTGGGCACCGCTTGTCAGGGAGTCCCAAACGCGCCTGGATTTAGGACGCAGCAGTGTCACAGAGTGTCGGGGAGTGTTAGAGAGCGTGTGTGTAAAGGTGTCAGTTACGAGGACTGAGCTACGTGGCCAGGGCGCCCAGGTAGGGTGCTCAGACTCAGGACGAGCGCGTTTCCTTGACCACCGGCTTCAGATCGCCCTTCAGCGCATCCTCGTACGCGGCCCACAGCACCCCATACGCCGCCACCAGGCCTTCGGGGCGGGGCTGGCTCAGTGCCACTTCGAAACGCTTCGTGTATGCATGGTCGCCGAGCTCATCTCGCAGCAAGGCCTGAGTCTGCGCCTCCCATTTCGACGCCGACGCGAGGTCCTTGCGCTTCTCAATCATCAGCCGGCCCCGGTTCATCATCTCCTCCAAGCGTGCGACGAAACCGTGCCGGTCGAATCCCTTCGGCGCGCGGGGCGGGCCCTCGCGGCTCACCGTCTTCCATTGGACCGGGCGGCTGTATGACGGGGCCGACGCGGAGGGGCGCCAGCCAACGGCTGCCCGCTGTCGGTCGTATGCCGCACGCTTGGTGCTGTTGGTCAGAACGTCGTGCGCCAAGTTGATCAACTTCGCGTGCTCGAGCGCGTCCGGATGGTTGCCGCGGTCAGGGTGCCAGTACTTGAGCTGCCGACGCCAGGCGGCGTGCAACTCCGTCTCCGTTGCGTCAGGGGGGACGCCGAGCACGAAGTAGTAGTCGGCTAATGGACGGCGGTCGTTAGGCGAGGCCGCACCTCCTTCGTCTCACACGCATAACTGGGCTGTCGAAAACGCAGTCTCGCACGGCGGGCACGGCTTGTGGCAAGCTCCCTCGCCAGTGGGATAATGGTTATGGAGACAGCCGTTTTTCGCAACGCTGTGCGCGACTTTCCCCACTGCCTTGTACCTCTGCCCCGTCGCGCTTAACTCCCTCATGCGAGGGAGTTGTCAAGAATCAG
>WNGM01006033.1_pt1 | contig 22857 bp, 17 predicted proteins | sample 5400571 | NCBI WGS metagenome assembly WNGM01 (sample SAMN13153378, study PRJNA577476) | soil metagenome | isolation source: 100 cm soil or saprolite under Garry oak tree replicate 2 | place: USA:California | collected 2016-06-15 | reverse complement strand
ACCCCAAGAGAAAGACCGCCGCGAGGTACGCGGCTTGAAGTGTGAGCGCAGCGCGAAAACTCGTCGCATTCGGCGGTTTTTTTGCCGAAATGGAAGCTGCTTGCTGGAAGGTCGCCTCACCGCTCTTCAGCAGCTGGAATGCAAGGGCGATCACGAAAACGAACAGGCTTGCTTCCGCAACTAGCCTAGGAAACAAGGCGGCCGTCTGCTGCAACTTCGTGGTTTCCAGTAAGAAGGCGAGAGCAAATCCACATAGGATGACCAAGAGCAAGATCTCCAGGAAAGAAATGCGTTTATAGGAAGCCACTTGGTTGCTCCGTGATGTCCTGTCCAACTGTAGCGGCGGTCTGTGACCGCCGACAATGCAGCAATTTACGGGATCGCCGGCGGTCCGCGAAGCGCAAGCGCGGTAGCGCGCAGCCTCAATAGACAGACCGCCGCTACAGCCGTCGCTATGGTTTCAAGACGTGTTCCATACCCTTAACCATGGAGAAAACCTCTGAAGATACTTTCAGAAATTCAGCAGGTTCTAACGGCCGCAAAGAAATGCCTGCCTGATTTGCTGCTGCCAAGAACTTGTCGTCGGCAAAAACCTTCCGCATGGCATCAACGAGAACAGAGATCTTCTCCTCCGAAAGCCCGGGAGGGGCATACAAACCCGCCATCGTATCGAAGTGAATGTCAGGGTAGCCCAATTCGACTAAAGACGGGAACTCCGGATGCGATGGATCCCTTTCCGGGCCTCCGACTGCCAGGATGCGAAGGTGTTTGGATTGGTAGAGAGGCCATACACTGTCCAACGCTGCTATACCGATTTCCGTCTGTCCGCCCGATATAGCTAAAGCCGTTTCGGCACCGCTATTAAAAGGAACAAAGGAGATTTGAACCCCTGCTTTCTCCTTCAACAACATCGCCAAAATGTAATTTGTGGTCCCAACTCCACCTCCGGCCGTGGTCAGCGCGTGAGTCTCGGATGTTTTTCGGACGTCCTCAATGGTTTTTAAGGGAGATCCGATGGGGACCGCCAAAGCGTCATAGTTATGCCCGGTAATGTTGTAAACGTGAGTAAATTTCAGACTATCGAAATTGGCTCCAGTAACGATCTGGCCCGCCGACATGGACGGTTGCAGATTCACCATCAGCGTGTATCCGTCCGCAGGCTGCCGAAAAACATAAGCGCGGCCAATGTTCCCTCCCGCGCCCGGCATGTTATCGATCACAACCGGCACTCCAAGATATTTTTGTAGATACGGTTGGATCAGCCGCGCACTAGTATCGACGACTCCTCCGGGATCGTGAGGAACCACAATATGGATTGGACCCTGGGGATAAAGAGCTTTTTGCGCACAGCCTGACAGCAAGAAGAAAATCAGCAACTCAACGAAGGATAAATGCCGTGTGCCTGCGGTCAGCGCCAATGCGTTCTCTTCCTTTGCAGAAACAGGTGAAGCGTTTATTCAAGCGGCGTGTTATTACTGGTAGGCGCGCTTTAAAGTCTCAATATCGAACTTTTTCATTTTCAGAAACGCTTCCGTTACTTGCGCGATCTTCTTCTGATCTCCCTTGAGCATCTCTTCCATGATTGTGGGAACGATCTGCCACGATAGACCATATTTGTCTTTGAGCCAACCGCACTGTTCCGCCGCTGGAACAGCGGAAAGCTTTCCCCAGTAATAATCGATTTCCTCTTGGTTGTTGCAGTGCACAACGAACGAAATGGCTTCATTGAAACTAAAGTTGTGCGCTCGCGCGCTGTCCATGGCCGCAAATTCCTGGCCGGCGAGTGTGAAGGCCGCGTGCTTTATTGTTCCTGGTTTATCGGGTTTCTCTCCCTCGCTGTATCGGACAATATCGCCGACTTGTGACGTCGTGAAAACCGATACGTAAAACCGGATTGCCTCCTCTGCCCTGCCGCAGACATTATCCACAAACATCAGGGTGGGAATGATTTTCTGCTTGATGTTGCGTTCGCCCATGAACATCACTTGCCAGGAAAGGCCGTACCGGTCCTGTATCCATCCATATCTCTGACTGAATGGGTATTCGCCAAGTTCCATGAGTACGATTCCATCTTTTGAGAGTTTCTCCCAAAATGCATCGACTTCATTCTTCGTCGTGCAAGCGATAAGGAAAGACACGGACGGGTTGAATTTGAAGAGCGGGCCTGCACTGATGAGAGTGAACCCCTGACCGGAAAGTTCGATAGTGGCAATATCGACGGAACCCGACGGCGTATTGCGAAGTGTTGTCGTGTTCTTCACCCTCGAATCCTTAAAAACGGATGTGTAGAGGCCGGCCGCCTCCATGGCTTCTTTGTCAAACCACAGATGTGATGTGATCTTTTGCATCTCGACCTCCTTTTTTCCTGCTTTAACTGGATCACATGCGAGAATTTCGCGCAATCCGCGACTTTTTGATCGTTATTTCCCCCCGAATCAGAAGACCGGTTCCTCGATATAGGCGCCGAAGACTGCGCGCAAGCGGCTGACGATCTCACCAATCGAGGCGCGCGCTTTTACCAGTTCGATGGTTACCGGCATCAGGTTCACTGAGGAGTCTTGGGCGTCGTGCTCGAGGCGGTCCAATAACTGTGTTACTCGTTCATTATCCCGGCGGTTTCGAGTCGCTTTGAGCCGCGCAATCTGACGTGCCTCCACTTCCGGATCGACCCGGTGGATCTCGATCCCCGCCTTATCCGAATCGTCGGCGAATTTATTCAACCCGACGACGACCTGTTCGCCGGACGCTTTGCGTTGAGCTGACCTGTATGCGGATTCAGCAATCTCGCGTTGGAAGTAACCTTGCTCGATCGCATTGATCGCGCCTCCCATGCGGTCCACTTTTGCAAGGATTTCCCAGACCGCCTCTTCGAACTGCTTCGTCAGGGCTTCGATGTAATACGAGCCTCCAAGGGGATCTGCAACGTAAGGAATACCGGTTTCGTCGGCTAAGATTTGCTGAGTACGCAGCGCAAGTTTCATCGCCTGTTCGCTGGGGATCGCATAAGCTTCGTCCAGTCCATTGGCGTGAAGTGATTGGGCGCCGCCCAAAACTGCCGACAACGCTTGCAATGTCGTGCGAACGACATTGTTCATGGGCTGTGACTTCGTAAGCGTGGATGCCGCGGTCTGGCAATGAAACCGCAATCGCATCGACTCAGGCTTTTGTGCCTTGAAACGATCTCTCATGATCTTCGCCCAAATGCGGCGGACGCTGCGGAATTTTGCGATTTCCTCAAAAAAATCCGCTTGAGAAATGAAATAAAACGCGAGCCGAGGCGCGAATGAATCGACAGGAACACCCGATTTGACGACTTCCTCGACATACGCAATACCATTGGCGATGGTGAAAGCAGCTTCCTGGACCGCCGTCGCGCCCGCCTCAGAGATGTGATAGCCGCTGATGTTAATCGGGTTGTATCGCGGCATGTGTTCGGAGCAGAACACGATGACGTCCCGCACAATTCGCATCGACGCTCGGATTGGGAAAATCCATTCTTTCTGCGCGACAAATTCTTTCAAGATATCCGTCTGCGCTGTCCCCGATATTTTCTTCAAGTCATTGCCGCGGGACTCGGCCAATGCCGCATACATGGCGACCAGAATCCAGGCTGTCGGATTGATCGTCATGGAGACCGAGATACTCTCCAGGTCGATGCCTTCGAAGAGTGCTTCCAAGTCATCCAGCGTATCGATGGCTACCCCCTCACGTCCAACCTCGCCTTCCGAGGACAGATCATCGGAGTCGTATCCCATAAGGGTCGGCATGTCGAAGTCCACGGAGAGTCCGGTCTGTCCGTGCGCCAGCAGATAGCGGAATCGTTCGTTCGTATCGGAAGCGGTGCCATAACCGGCAATCTGGCGCATCGTCCAGGTTCGGCCGCGATACATCGTGGGATACGGTCCGCGGACAAATGGATATTCGCCTGGAAGCCCTATCTCTTCGAATGAAATTCCGGCGACATCTTCGGCTGTGTATACACCCTTGAGCGGAAGTCCCGAAGCAGTGTGGTCTCGTGCGTCAAACATGTTGTCCCTTCTTGTAGCTCTGAAAAGTCGGCGATTGGCAACTTGTCAAATGTCGAACGTCTGTTGTGCGGCGTCCAATGAACTTGTAAAAACGACCCAGTGACGAAATGACCTGATGACTAAATCATTCTCCACTAAGAATTTGGGCGTTGGTCAGTAGGTCATCTGGCGCTTTGACAACTACACTACACATCGCACAACAGACATTCGACATTTGACAAGTTTTGGACGCCGTTGACTTCCTTCACACCTTCACAGGCCGCCGCTACAGTCATTTTGTTCTGACCACTGATGTCCGATAAACATCGCGGTCGTCGATGACACGACGCGCCTTGAACTCCGTACGAGGTAAAGTGCCTTGCGGTACCAACTCCAAAATTGGCCGCAGTCCGAGTCGAGCACGAATTTTTTCCCCCATGGTGGTCCGTAGTACGTCGATTGAATCCTCAACGTTTTCGGCAGGAATATACTCGGCCCGGATCAGGAGTTCATCCATGCTGTCCTGCCTGGAAATGACTACTTGAAACTCGCCGCCGAACCCTTCAACTCCGCGCAGCGCGTCTTCTATCGCGCTAGGATAGAGATTCTTGCCACGGATAATAAACACATCGTCATAGCGCCCGTAGATGCCGTCCGGTAATCGGGGATATGTGCGTCCACATGGGCACGGCGCGTTTATCCATCTCGTACGATCATTCGAAGCAAGCCTGATCATGGGCTGCGAAGTCCGTTCCAGGTGTGTGTAGACTGGAGTCCCTTCCCTGCCGAAAGGCACCGGCTTGTATGTGTCGGGATCGCAGACCTCGGCGTAGACGATATCCTGCCAGAGGTGCATCCCGGTACGATGGCGGCATTCGCCGTTTGTCATCCATGGCGTCATCTCGGCCATGCTACCCATATCGATACAAGCCCCGCCAAACGTTTCCTCGATTAAACGTTTCGTTGAAGGAATTCCTGCGCCGGGTTCTCCCGAAAAAAATAAGATGCGGAGACCCAAATCGCGGGGATTCACTCCTTCGTCGCGTGCAACTTCGGCGAAGCGAAGCGCATATGAAGGCGTGCCGTAAAATGCGGTGGGCCGAACAGTGAGCGCCCATTCGACAGCCCGGGCCGTTTGTCCGGCAATGCCGGCGCCAAACGGAAACATGGCGGCACGGATGCGCTCGCCTCCAATCAGGGCGCCCCACGAACCGACGTACAGGCTGAAGAACGAGCAAATGATGATTCGGTCGTGAGGCCGAATTCCCGCCGCCCACATGATGCGCGCATGCGCATTGGCAACGCGGTCCCAGTCGTCGCGTCCAATACCGAACACGACGGGACGGCCCGTCGTTCCGCTCGTGCCGTGAATGCGCGAAATTTCTTCTGCCTCGATGCAAAGCAGGTCCCCAAAGGGAGGATTTGTTTCCTGGGCAACACGCATCTCGGCTTTCTGAATGACGGGGAACCGCGCCAGATCATCCAGAGACTTTAGAGTGTCCGGCGAGACTCCTGCCTCTTGCCAGCGCCGGCGATAGAATGGACTTCGTTCCCAGGCGTAACGAATCTGATTCGTCAGCTTCCCGAATACGATCTCACTCCGTTCTGCCTCCCCGGCACACTCTAGCTCGGGCAACCAATACTCTTCCTTGTCCGAGGGTAGATACGCCGTATCGTACCGCGGAGGCCACGCGGTCAAGTCGACACCGCGTGCGGTGCGTAACTGTTGAAGGTCGATCATGAACACACCTGGTTAGATCCGTTAGATCAAAGTGCGGTCACGTGCGAGTTTGTGCAATTCGTGCGGAAGCACATCCACGGACGTCTCTTGAGAAAACACCCTGGCCACTCCCATATTCAAGAGCGCCGGCACGTCTTCCTCGGGGATCACTCCGCCAACGACAACGATGATATCCTCGGCGCCTGCCTGGCTCAGCTGCTCGAGAATTCGTCTGACGAGCGTCAGATGAGCACCCGAAAGTACACTGATGCCGATAATATCCACGTCCTCTTGAATAGCGGCCAAAACGACTTGCTCGGGCCTGCGGTGAAGCCCCGTGTAGATGACCTCCATGCCCGCATCGCGCAGACAACGGGCCACCACTTTGGCACCACGGTCGTGTCCATCCAGTCCAACCTTCGTAATTAGAATTCGAAGCGGTCTGCCAGTTGAAGAGGTGCCCGGCACAATCACGTCACCTCGCCAGCGGAGTTGGCCGAAGTTGAAATTTCACCGCCTTGGGTAGCGTGCCTGGTCCGCCTTCGATATGCCAGCCTGCATAACTTGCAAAATCGGCCCAGAGTCCCTTTCCCTTCCAGCCGGCCTTCGGATCATCGATGCGTCCGTTCGCGGAACGCGGGAAGAAGCCCATAGGGTAGGGCACTCGCAGCGTAACGAACTGCCTGGTCTGGGGATTGAGCACTTCGATGGCGTCGGTGTTCACCGATCCATACATCGGTGCGTCTTTTCCCAGGCCGAGGGCATCATGCAGATCCATGTGAGTAAGGTAGCTCTCGTTGGCATGAAAGACGCTGTTGGTGTATGTCGGATCGTTCATTCGGTACAAAGTCCAACCCTCGGGACAGCTCTGGCCCGTGGCCCGCGGATCTTTCGTGCTCTTGCAGACGGTGCGGTCGAACGCTGAGAAGTGCCCGCTGGCACGCCAGTTCTGCCAAATGACGCCATGGCTGTCGGCGTCAACACCGCCGGATCCATACACTTCGATTTCCTGGTTAAGCGGCGGTTCATAGAACTCGGTGTGGCAGGTCGCGGGCGGGTTCGATCCCTTCTCGATCCGCACGAGCCGCTTGTCTCCGCGTCCTATTCCGGATACCCAAAGACTGCCATCCTTCGGATTTACGGTGATGGAATATGCGCCAAAAGCGATCCGATGATCCTTGGCCGGCTCGATTGGCTCATCCGGCTCGGTCCATCCCAGGTCGATCTTGCCATTTCCATTCGTGTCGATAATGCCCGGGCACCAGCCTTGGGAAGCTTCGGCGTTATGGGTCTTGTCCCAGGTATTGATGTCGACCCACGCGATCCCGCTACCGATCCCGAAATAGATAAAGTTATCCTCGGCGATCTGGTTATGATCCGCGCTAAAGCACGTGTCGATATGCTGCCACTCACGCGTCTTCGAATCGTACACGGCCAACTGCCGGTTACTTTGTTTTAGGGGATAGAAGTTGCCGAACTTGTTCGGGCCCGGCCCGCAGAAGGCCGGCTGTTGCTGGCTCTCACGATTGCGGATGGCCACCCACGCGCGTCCTTTTCCGTCAATGGCTACGCTGCGCGGATCGGCCGAACGCTTCCAGACCTCGGAACCGAAATGAGGCGAGGGTGTAGGGGATGCATTGAACGCTGAGACCATTGGAGGGGCTTCGGAAGGAGCCTTCAACACAGCGGCCTTGTTTTGTACCGGGTCCAGAATGCTGATCGTGTCCGTCATCTCCGAGGCTCCGAACACTAAGCCGTTCGCATTCACCCTCGCATTGCGCGTATCTGAGGCGGCGTTGTCGGATCGGCCATCTTTCGGCGTGCCCCAATCCCACTCCGTGATTACGAGGTTGCGCTCGACTCCACGTGGCCTGGGCGGCGTTTGCTTCGGCGCTTCTCCTTTGATGATTCGATCCGTCCAATCCGCGAATATCGCTCTTTGCGGTCCGATCGCCTGAAAGAAGTTACTCATGGCAGGTCCGGACGGACCGACCCTCGTGCGGCGGTCCCAGGCGTCGAGCGACGAGATTGGTCCGGCAGATGCGGACGTCCCCAATTCTCGAGTGGTCTTGTTTCCGAGCTGATGGCAATCGAAACACTCCTTGAGGTCCATCGTGAATTTTTTATGAAATTCCTTGTCGTCAGGAAGTGTAAGCGTCGACAGCCACCAGGCGGCCGGATACACCTGCGCGGCTCGGCGGGCATCCGGCGCAACCTCTGCTTTGAGATCGAGCCGCTGGCCAGGCTTGGCGGGCTGCCGCTCGGAATCGAACAGCCCATAGCCGCGGACGAATATTTGGTAATTGGCTCGTGGCAAATCGGGTATCAGATAACGGCCTTGATCATCGGTTACCACGATGCGAACGAACTTCGTAGGTAACTCCGTCGTCTCGGCGATCACCCACACACCGGCCTCGGGTCCCTTCGAACTCGCGACCACACCGGCGATATCCTTTTTGCCGAAATCGATAGGAACACTGCGCGGCTGCTGAGCTCCAACTTTGAGAAAGGGCAGCGTCAGCAGCCCTGTTGTAATCAGAGCCACTAAGTGAACAAATCTTCGTAAGCTCATCGTTGTTCCGAATCGTTCAACTGTAGGGGCGGTGTATGACCGCCCGCGATGTTTGGATGCCGACATTGTGGGCGGTCACAGACCGCCACTACAGTATCCAAGCGCTACTTTTGTGCAAAGCCCTACTTCCCTACCATGTGCTCGCGATCTTTTTCGTTCTCGCAGATGCTTTCGATGAGCTCGGCGTCCGGGTACAACTCGAAGGGAAGATTCACCGTCCAGGGTTTCGTGTATGCCTTTGGATCATCGAACGTCACTTGGATATCGAGGTGGCCGAAGTCGCGGCGGTGAAAACGTTCGGTGACGCGAAGGGCGCTGGTGTGGGGGTGTCCGTTATTGTCGAGCCAGCGCCCATCATTGAATCCGATGCTTTCGATGATCTCGGCGTCCGGGTACAACTCGAAGGGAAGACTCACCGTCCAGGGTTTCGTGTACGCCTTTGGATCATCGAACGTCACTTGGATATCGAGGTGGCCGAAGTCGCGGCGGTGAAAACGTTCGGTCACGCGAAGGGCGTTGGTGTGGGGATGTCCGTTATTGTCGAGCCAGCTTCCATCATTGAATCCGATGGTTTCGGCGACGAGCGTGTCGCCTTCCCAGTGGCCGATGCTATATCCGAACCAGGTCTCCGTTGTTTCGGGAGGAAAACCGCGGCCGTCGGTAAAGATCTGGCGAAAGTGATTGAACTCCTCATATAGGAGCACAACAACGTCAGGGGTCTGCAGAATCTTGTACGGAAAATTTCGAACCAACATCCCATCCGGAACGCCGTGAGGTATGCAACGCTCCAATGGTTTGCCTTTGCCTAAAGATTCCGAACGTTCTTTATACAAGGCTGCCGCCCAAGGATGCATAGGAGCCCCACCCGGACCCGCGGCAAGGTCCTGCAGTAGTCGCGTCCGGCGTGCGCGGCGTATTCGGCAGCTTCACATTCACCCATTGAGCGAATGCGGCAACATTCATCGCGAAAACCACAGCCATAAGTCGGATCGTGCGCATGTTTCTCCTTATTTACTCCCCCACGCCTTACTTCCCAACCAGGCGTTCAAAATCTTTTTCGTTCTCGCAAACGGATTCCATCAATTCGTTGTCCGGAAATAATTCGAATGGCATGGTGACTTTCCAGGGCCTTGTGTATGCCTTGGGATCATCGATTGTAATTTCGTAGTCCATGTGCCCAAAGTCACGCCGATGGAAACGTTCGGTCGAATGGTAAGCCTCGGTATGCGGATGCCCGCCATCATCTATATATGTCTGGTCGTTGAAACCGATCGAATCGACCACGAAAGTATCGCCTTCCCATTTCCCGATAGAATATCCCATCCACGTCGGTGGGGTATCCTTCGGGAACCCGCGGCCGTCCGTGAAAATCTGCCGGAAGTGACCCTGGTTCTCGAGAAGAACGACTGTTACAAAGGGCGTCTGGACGATCTTGAACGGAGTCGCCGTCACCAGAAAGGAATCAGGCACTCCGTGAGGCAGACAGCGCCCGGAGGGCCGGTCTTTGCTGAAGTTGGCCTGCCGTTCTTTATAGAGTGCTTCCGCCCATGGTTGGAAAGGAACCTGAACACCGTCGGCTGCGATGTTCTGCAGATATTTTCCATCAGCAGCTCTCCAAATGCCGGTCAGATCGGGCTTTCCTTCACGCGTCTTTGGGACGGGTACCGTGAGATTCGGCTTGCCGTTGGGGAGACGCGGAGTATTAGGCAGCGGCACGTTCACCCATTGAAAAAGGAACAATACGATTGCGATTGGTGTTGTGCTCATAGGATTTCCGGCGACGGTACCACCTTTTTGTTTGGTTTGTAAAGTTTGTCCCTCTCCCTCTGGGAGAGGGTCGCGCGAAGCGCGAGCTCGGCAGGGCGAAGCCTCAAAAGATGTCTCGTCGAATCTTGAAACCCTCACCCTGCCCTCTCCCAGAGGGAGAGGGTGATTTGGCGTATAATCCAACGATTCATATGTCTATTACAGCGCGCCTTCTTTTAATTTCCCTCATCACGGCACGCATAGCAGCCGCCCAAGCTCCGGATGCACTATTTCAATCGCGATGCGCAAGCTGCCACGCCGCCGGTAACGCGGTGGGCGCACCGCTGCCGGAGACGTTGCGGCAGATGTCGTGGCAGGCGGTTCTGGCGGCGCTCGAAACCGGAAAGATGAAGCCGGTCGGCGATAACTTGAGCGCGACGGAGCGAGAAGCCATTGCAAAGTCTCTCGGCACCGCCGTTTTGAATCCGCTGCCTCCATCCGCCAAATGCTCTGCTGCGCCACAACGCGCCTCGGCCACCGGCAACTGGAACGGTTGGGCCGACGCCGCCAATACCCGGTTCCAACCCGCGCGACAGGCGGGACTCACACGGCAGACGACACCAAAGCTGAAACTAAAATGGTGGATCGGTGTACTCGCTCGATGCAAAATCGGGGTGTCTGTACTGGACTTACGCCGCAACTGCGGGCGTGCGGGTGTCGCCGGCTATCGGAAACGGTCTCGTGTACTTCGGTGACCTCCGAGGGAACGTCTACGCCTTGGATGCCGGCACCGGCGCCCTCCGTTGGAAAACGCGCGCCGACGAACATCCACTCGCAGTGATTACCGGCTCGCCGAAGCTCGAGGCCGGGCGGCTCTACGTTCCGGTCTCCGGCCGAGACGAGTCGCTTGCCGCAACCAGTCCCACATACGAGTGCTGCACATTTCGCGGCAGCGTGGTCTCGCTGGATGCAGCTACCGGAAATCGGATATGGAGAACGTACCTGGTTCAGGAAGAGGCCAGGGTCACGGGACAAAATAAGGCGGGCACCAAAACGTGGGGACCATCCGGTGTTGCCGTCTGGTCGTCGCCAACGCTGGATCTGCAGAACAAAGTGATCTACGCCGGCACCGGTGTGAACTATTCCAATCCGCCAACGAACATGAGCGACGCCATTGTCGCGCTCGAAATGGATTCCGGCCGGATCTTGTGGTCGAGACAGTTTACGCAAAACGACGGGTGGACCTTCGCCTGCATCGGGCAGGACAAAACGAACTGTCCGTGGGACCCGGTCGTGGACTCGGACCTTGGTAACTCCGGTATTTTGCGCCCGCTCGGCAGCGGAAAACGCATTCTCATTGCGAGCGACAAGGGCGGCACGGTGTATGGCATCGATCCCGATCGTGAAGGCGCCATTATCTGGAACAAGAAAATCGCGAGAGGGGGTATCTTTGGCGGAACGATGTGGGGCGGCGCCAGCGACGATCAAGGCGTCGCCTACATTGGGATTTCCGACTTCACAGCGGGAAAACCCGAAGTAGGTGGCGGCCTGATTGCCCTTCAACTCGCCACGGGCAAGCAATTGTGGCTGACGAAGGCTCCAAAGCCGGACTGTGCCGGCGCTCCCGGCTGCAGCGCTGCGCAGCCGGCTCCGGTGACGGTGATTCCCGGAGCTGCATTTCTCGGATCGTGGGATGGGCACATCCGGGCCTATGAAACCAAGACCGGCGCCATCATCTGGGATTTCGATACTGTTCAGGATTTCCAAACCGTAAATGGAGTGAAGGCGCGCGGCGGATCGATCAACAGCATGGCGCCGGTGATCGCCGGCGGAATGCTGTACATCACTTCGGGCTATTCCGGAAACGCGATGCCGGGAAATGTGCTGCTGGCGTTTTCGGTGGACGGGAAATAGAAGGGATTAATCAATGAAGCACTCGGCACTTTTTTCATTCGCGCTTTTGACTGTCCTCGCTCTATCACTGCCGGTGTTTACACAATCCTCCAGCAGGCTGGACTCGCTCAAAAAGGAAGCCGTCGCGGACGTCGAGCAGATGAAGGATTTCTCGGCTCAGATGGTGGATCAAGTGTTCAGTTATGGTGAGCTTGGCTTTCAGGAGTTCGAGACTTCCCGCTACCTGATCGACACGCTCAAGAAGAATGGCTTCCAGATCAAGGAAGGGATCTCTGGAATACCGACAGCGTGGATAGCAACCTGGGGATCCGGCAAGCCGGTCATCGCGCTGGGCAGTGACATCGACGGGATTCCAAAGGCCTCTCAGAAACCGGGAGTCGCGTACCACGATCCGATCATCGAAGGCGCTCCAGGGCATGGCGAGGGTCACAATTCAGGTGTGCCCTTAAACATTACGGCTACCCTTGCCGTTAAAAAAATTATGGAACGCGAGAAGCTCGCCGGCACGTTGATGCTCTGGCCCGGAGTCGCTGAAGAGCTTCTGGGGACGAAGGCTTACTTTATTCGAGACGGTTACTTCAAAGATGTGGACATCTGTCTCTTCGTGCATGTTGGTGACAATCTCGATGTCAGCTACGGGCCAACCAACGGCAGCGGACTTGTCTCCATCGAATACACGTTTCGTGGCGAAGCGGCGCATGCCGCTGCAGCTCCGTGGCGCGGCCGAAGCGCGCTGGATGCAGTCGAGTTGATGGATGTTGGCTGGAATTTCCGGCGCGAGCATTTGCGTCCGCAGCAGCGCTCCCATTACGTCATTACCGACGGCGGAGACCAGCCGAACGTGGTGCCATCGGAAGCGTCGGTTTGGTATTACTTCCGTGAAGTCGATTATCCGCATATTGCGGAGATGTTCGAGATCGGCAATACCATGGCGCAAGGCGCGGCCATGATGACCGGTACGACCATGTCCAGCCGAATTCTCGGACAGGCGTGGCCCGGGCATTTCAACAAAAGTGTTGCCGAACTGACGTATGCGAATATTCAGTCGGTCGGACTGCCGGCGTGGTCCGAAGCAGATCAGATTCTGGCAAAGGGCATCCAGCGAGAAGTGAAATCGCCACCGGCGGGCCTTGCATCAAAAATCGGAGAGCTCAAGCCGGCAATTAGCGAACCGCAAGGCGGAGCATCGGATGATATCGGTGACATTTCCTGGAACGTGCCGACTGTCACGCTCCGTTATCCTTCAAATATTCCGGGGCTGCCCGGCCATCACTGGGCAAATGCTGTTTCCATGGCGACCCCCATTGCGCACAAAGGCGTAACAGCCGGCGCAAAAGTTCAGGCGATGACGATACTCGATCTCTTGCTCCGTCCGGAGAAGGTCACGGAGGCATGGGAGTACTTTCGCAATGTGCAAACAAAGGATCAAAAATACATCCCATTCATTGGCCCGAACGACAAGCCGGCGACACATCTGAACTCAGACACTCTCGCGCGGTACCGGCCTGAAATGCGCAAATATTATTTTGATCCGACGAAGTACAAGACTTATCTCGAACAACTAGGAATCAAATATCCGACTGTTAGACAGCCGGAGAAGTAGGTTATGTGGCGCAGTTTCAACTGTAGCGGCGGTCTATGACCGCCGACAATGTCCAGGCCTGAAGATCGCGGGCGCTCATAGAGCGCCGCTACAGCTAGGACACATTTGGAGGATGCATATGGTCGCATCAGTTCGGTATGTCTGTATCGGATTCCTTATCATCGCTGTGATCTGGGCATTGCCATCTTTGGCGCAGTACGGCGCGAAGAATGGACAGTGGCGGTCATACGGGGGCGAGCTGGGAAGCACGCGCTATTCCCCGCTGGATCAAATCAACCGTGAGAATGTGAAGGACCTCAAAATCGCCTGGACTTGGAAGTCCGACAATTTCGGCGGACGAGAGTTCAAGAGTGAAACGACCCCACTCTACATCAACGGGGTTCTTTATTTTACCGCGGGCGATCACCGCGCCGTAGTCGCTGCGGATGCAGGGACCGGCGATACGCTGTGGATGTATCGCATGGATGAAGGCGAACGGTATCGCCAGGCGCCAAGAAGAAATTCCGGACGTGGCGTGGCCTATTGGACGGATGGACAGGATGAGCGGATCTTTTCGGTCCTTCCGGGTTTCCATTTGGTCGCGCTCAATGCCAAGACCGGCGTGCCGGTTCCCGGTTTCGGTGAAAACGGAACCGTCGATCTCTTCAAGCAATTGGATCTGGATTTCAAGGGCGACCCGACGGGCCACATCGGCAACAGCTCGCCGCCCATGGTCTCTCACGATGTGGTGATCGTGGGCCCGGCATTGCGCCCGGGTAGCAGAACCGACAAAGAGAACGTGAAAGGCGACGTGCTGGCCTTCGATGTACGTACCGGAAAACGACTGTGGGTCTTTCATACGATTCCCCGCAAAGGTGAACCCGGATCTGAAACCTGGTTAGGCGGAGCAGATTTCACAGGCAATGCCGGAGTCTGGGGGCCGTTCTCTATCGACGAAGAGCTGGGCTACGTGTATCTCAACATCGAAGATGCAACGGGCGATGCCTACGGAGGTTCTCGGCCCGGAGCCAATCTGTTCTCCAGCTCTCTGGTTTGCGTCGATATCAAAACCGGCAAGATGATTTGGTATTACCAGCTCGTGCATCACGACATTTGGGACTACGATATGCCTCCGCATCCGATCTTGCTCGATCTCAATGTGGATGGCCGCCGAGTGAAAGCGGTCGTTGAGCTGACGAAACAAGCTTTCGCTTACGTCTTCGACCGCGTCACCGGCCAGCCGGTCTGGCCAATCGTTGAACGTCCGGTGAAGCAGACCGATGTCCCGGGAGAGTGGACTTCCCCAACCCAACCGTTTCCGACGAAACCACCAGCGTTCGATCGCCAGGGAATCACCGTTGATGACTTGATTGATTTCACGCCGGCATTGCGGCAGCAAGCGCTCCAGGCCATCGAGGGATTTCGATTCGGACCGATTTACACTCCACCGTCACTGGGCAACGCACCTGACAAGACGAAAGGTACACTCGTGCTGCCAGGCTTTGGAGGCGGAGCCAATTGGGAGTCGGGCGCCGCAGATCCTGAAACCGGTTTTGTGTACGTCGGTTCGCATACGAGTCCAACTTTGACTAATCTCAGCAAGCCGGATCCGAATGCAGAGAATTTTGTCACATCCGATTACGTCACCGGCGGAGGTCCTGGTGTACCGAGGATCCAGGGTCTGCCGTTATTGAAGCCGCCGTACGGCCGCATCACCGCCTACGATATGAACAAAGGTGAGATCGCCTGGATGATTCCGAACGGTGACACACCACCGGCGATCAAAAACAATCCCGCTCTGCAGGGTGTGAATATCCCAAGGACCGGCAGCGACTCGCGGGCAGTGCTTCTGGTTACAAAGACGCTCCTCTTTGCCGGTGAAGGCGCAACCGGGCAATCATCGCTTCGCGCCTTGGATAAGAAGACCGGTCAGACCATTTGGGAGACTAACGTTCCCGTAGGTCCGGTGCACAGCCTGCCGATGACGTACATGCATAACGGCAGGCAATACATTGTGTTCGCCTCCGGCAACGCGGCGACTCAAACCGCGGCGCAACTTGTGGCGTATTGGATACCGCCGCCACCCGCACAGAAATAAGAAGGGATTTGCCATAAAAAGGCACAAGATTCACAAGATACTTTTGTGTCTCTTGTGCCTTTTTGTGGCTACTCCCTGTTTAGGTTCAGGCTTGCCGTTCGACACGACTTGTCCTACGCTGTGCAGCATGACTACTCGATGGCTCCTTCTATTCGCGTCTCTGTTTTCCACGTCTGCTTTTGCGCAATGGCACGGCTATCCGACTCCGGGAATTCCGCGAATGCCCGACGGGAAACCGAACTTATCGGCACCGGCGCCCCGCGCGCAGGACGGTAAGCCGGACTTGTCCGGAATCTGGTTATCGACACGCGCGATGTTCAACGTCGCTCAGAGCCTGAAGGAAGGCGATACGATTCCTTTTCAGCCATGGGCCAGACAAGTGTTCGAAGAACGCCAGGCGAACCATTCCAAAGATGACCCTAGCGCGCGCTGCCTGCCGACCGGCCTGACGCAGAAACCCACGCTGGTCACTCCGTTCAAGATTGTTCAGATACCAGGATTGACCCTGATTCTTAACGAATCCCGAACCACCTTCCGGCAAATCTTCAGCGATGGCCGCCCGCTTCCAAAGGTCGTCGATTGGCCCGCCTGGCAGGGATTCTCGGTTGGGAAATGGGAGGGCGACGCCTTCGTTGTCGAGACAACCGGCACAAACGGTAAGTTTTGGCTGGATCAGGCGGGGCACCCAGCGACCGAAAGTTTTCATTTGACCGAACGGTTCCGGCGCAGAGACTTTGGACACATGGATATGGAAATGACAATCGACGATCCGAAAGCGTATACAAAACCGTGGAAGATGTACGTGAATCTGGCTCTGCAAACCGATACCGAGCTTTTGGAATTCATCTGCGAGGAAAACGAGAAAGACTCTGGACGAATGGTTGGGAAATAATGCTGGGAAGGAATTAGCCACAAAAAAGCACAAAAACACAAGTTTTCCTTTTGCGTCTTTTTTTGTCTTTTTGTGGCTAATCTTTCCTCTGTTCAAGGTTCAAAATTTCCAACAGGAGGGTTTATGCGTAAGTTTTCGATCCTACTTTTCATTATTCTCGCGATCACGCTTGTTGTCGTGATGGGTAATACCTATCGCGCTGTCCCGGCACAAGCGCAAGGCCAGAAAGCCGGGCCGGGATTCGCCGCGATTCCCGAAGCCAAAGGCGGCCAGGACATTTTCGGCCCGTACGATGTCGTTGCGGGATGGCCGAAAGATATCGGCACCATTCCCGGAAACGAAAAATGGACATATGGCGCGGGGCAGAGTGTCTACGCCGAAAGTCCGAACCGGGTGTTTATGCTTTACCGTGGAGAATTGCCGAATATCAAGCGGCCTCAAACCAAGCTGCTGTCCGAGTTCGGGCCGAGCATTCAATTCCCGATCGGCCGCCTGCCGTTTCGGGATGCGACAGTCGCTTCGCTACCCGGGGCCGGCGGAACCGGCCAGATTCCCGGCGCTCCCACTGATGGCTGGAACGGCAAACTCGGCGTCGATGCAAAATGGGAGAACTGTATCGTGGTCGCCGATGCCAACGGCAACATTGTCGAGCGCTGGACGCAGTGGGACAAGATTCTGCAGCGCCCGCATTTCGTTGCCATCAATCCTTACGATCCGGAAAAGCATGTCTGGATCCTGGACGATCACATGCACGCGATTTACAAATTCACCCACGACGGCGAAAAGTTGGTCCAGACGATCGGTACTGCCAAAGTCTCCGGCGCTGACGGCACGCACTTCAATCGTCCGACGTTCCTGGCCTGGCTTCCCGACAGCACGATGTTTGTATCGGATGGTTACAACGGAACACGGGTCGCGAAGTTCGACAAGAACGGCAAGTTCCTTCTCGACTGGGGACAGAAAGGCAACCCCCCGAACGATACGCGACCGGGATACATGAACAACGTTCACGGCATCGCGGTTGATCCCCAGACCCGGCGTGTTTTCGTGAACGATCGCGCCAATCATCGCATTCAGGTCTTCGACGAGAACGGCAAATATCTTTACGAATGGAGTCCCGGCAGAGAGCCTTCCGACATTCACCTCATCTACATCGGCGCGGACCGCACGCTATGGGCCTTCGACCGCGGCAGCTCCAAGATGCTCAAGTACGACCTCGACGGACACTTTCTCTACTCATGGGGGACGTGGGGCGATTTTCCCGGCGGGTTCTGGGGAGTCCACGGCTTCAGCGTCGATCAGGAAGGCAACTTCTATGTCGCCGAAGTGGACAACGGGCGGGTTCAGAAGTTCCGGCCCCGCGCGGGAGCGAACCCGGCGTTTCTTGTGGGCAAGCCGGTGTACTCGGCCTGGAAGTAAGTCGATGAACAACAGAGAAGAAATTAGCCACAAAAAGGCACAAAAAACACAAAAAATCCTTTTGTGTCTTTTGTGCCTCTTTCTGGTTAGTTTTCCTCTCCTCGCGCAGCGTCCACAGACGGCGGAAGACGTCTTCAAGAATGTGCAGGTCCTCAAGGGCATTCCTGTGGACGAATTCATGAGCACGATGGGCATCTTCTCGGCCGCTCTGGGTATGTCATGCGAGGATTGTCACGCCTCAAACGACACCAAGTGGGAAAACTATGCACTCGACACCAGCCCGAGAAAGCGGATGGCCCGGAGAATGGTTCAAATGGTCGCCACCATTAATAAGGATAACTTTGGCGGGCGGCAAATGATCACCTGCTGGACATGCCATCGGGGAAGCAATAGCCCGAGGATCACTCCGAATCTTTCGACGCTCTACAACCTGCCGGATGATCCGGAGGACATTGTTGCGCAGGCCCCCAACGCATCTTCCGTAGATCAAATCTTCGATAAATATATCCAAGGCCTCGGAGGCGCCGAACGCTTAAATCGCATCACAAGCTTCATTGCCAAAGGAACGAGCGTCGGGTACGGTCCCGAAGGAACCCCGCGTCCAGTAGAAATTTTTGCCAAAGCGCCGGGACAACGCACCACGATCATTCACACACAGAACGGCGACAGTATCACCACATTCGATGGCCAGAACGGTTGGGCGGCAGTGCCGCTCAAACCAGTTCCGGTGATGCAACTGACCGGCACCGCCCTGGAAGGAACGAAGCTCGAAGCGGAATTGTCGTCCCCCGCGCGCCTCAAACAACTGACGAACCAATGGCGTGTTGGGTTCCCGACGACGATTAACGATCGAGACGTTCAGGTCGTTCAGGGAGTAGGCGCCGGCGGCCTGCTTGCAACTCTGTACTTCGACTCGGATAACGGCCTGCTCGTGCGGCTGATCCGGTATTCGGAATCGGTCGTCGGCCGCACTCCCACACAGATCGACTATTCAGATTATCGTGAAGTGGCCGGCATCAAGATGCCCTTCAAGTGGACGGTAAGCTGGCTGGATGGAAAGGAAAATTTCGAGCTGAGCGAAGTACAACCCAACGCGACGATCGATCCTGCGAAGTTTTCGAAGCCGAACGAAAAATGACAATTGAACATTGAACAGTGAACATTTTTACGGAAATGTTCACTGTTCAATGTTCAATTGTCATTGGTATGTAAAGATGTACACCGCGCCGGAGCCCGGCGCCGAGTTATCGGTTTGATTTCCGTTAACCCCCTTTGCGGCGCTGGCTTCGCCACGGGCACCGGCAGCCATCAGCTTGCCATCTTTGCTTAACGCCATCGCGCTTCCGAATTCGTCGTAGGGATCCGCGTTTGAAGCCTTGACGTAGGCCGTCTGTATCCAGGTTGTGCCGCTACGCGTGAAGAAGTAGACGGCACCGGTGTCCTCCGCCGATTGATCTTTTTGATCACCGTTGATCCCTTTCGATCCTCCGTTCTCAACCTGTGCGCCGGCGGCCAGTGTGTTCCCGTCTCCGCTGAGAGGTCATGCAGTCTTCGTCCGCTGCGCCACCCACGATGGTGTTGCCGTCCTGGCTGATGGCGATAGCGTAGCCCAACGAATCGCCGTTCTCGGCATTCGAGGCTTTCAGGTACGCCGTCTGTGCCCAACTTGTTCCGGTTCGAGTAAATACGTAGATCGCACCTGTTCCGCGCCGGTTTCTATCCTGAACGCCGTTGATCTCGCGCGCGGAGCCATCCTCATCGTACGCGCTCGCGGCCAGAGTATTGCCGTCGGCGCTCAAACCCACCGAGTAACCGAACAGATCGGCCGTGTCGGTATTTGACTGTTTGATGTAAGCCTGCTGTGACCATGTCGTGCCGCTGCGAGTGAAGACATAAACAGCACCGGATCCCGGCTGAGAGTTGTCGTTCTGATCGCCGTTGATGCCTTTCGCTCCGCTGTCTTCACCGATGGCGCCGGAAGCCAGCGTGTTGCCATCCGCGCTTAACGCGATTGAGAAACCGAACCGGTCGCCTTCTGGAAATTGATCCCCAGTTCCGGGTTCACCCGTGTTGGATGCCTTAATGTACGCTTGTTGGGTCCAGGTGGTGCCGGTTCGCGTGAAGACATACACAGCGCCCGCGAGTGGAATGGATTTGTCGTTCTGATCGCCGTTGACGCCTTTCGCTGCACTGGCTTCGCCGGGAGCGGACACGGCCAGAGTATTGCCGTCCTGGCTCAATGAAACGTGAAAGCCGAATTTGTAGCTTTGTCCCGGATTCGACGCCTTGATATATGCCTGCTGGCTCCAGTTGTTGTTCCGCTGAACGAAGATATAAACGGCTCCGGCGTTATAAACGGAATTGTCGTTTTGATTGCCGTTGATGCCCTTGGCGCCGCTGCTTTCATAAGGAGCGCCAACTGCCAACGTACTGCCGTCACCGCTGAGAGCAACGCCATGTCCTTCCAGCGTTCCGCCATTACCAAAATGGTCATCCATCTTGGTGTTCGAAGCTTTGATGTAGGCGACCTGTTTTAATTGCGCCTTGGAAGACGGCCCGGAACCATTCTGCGCGATTCCGAAGCCTGCAAGAGCAGTAATCGTAGGGCAGACCAGGAGGAGCGAAAAAATTCTACCTCTCATTTCATTATTGTTTGGGAGCCGCCCCAGGTGCTTCATAGTTGTTGGTGCGAAAGATTTCTTTACCCGTGTCCGTCACGACGATGTTGGCTTTTTCGGTTAAATTGATATAAGGCGCACCGCTCTTGACACGCCGCCCGGTAATCGTCAGTTTGTCTCCAAATTTCAACGTATTCTTGTTCCAGCCGAAGTTTTTGGTGAGGCCGGTTCTGCCGTTCAGTTCGGCTTGCCACCGCACGACCTGCCCCTTCTCATTGGGAATATCGAGAACGATGATGGAATGAGGATCCACCAATTGCACCTCGACAACGGTTCCCGTCATAACAACCGTGTTTTCTTCATACCGTCCCGCGTCTCCATGGTGGCCGAAAAATGGAACGGCATTCAGAAGCAAACCTGTTGCGACGATAAACAATAGGCCCTTGCTTTTCATATTAAGAAAACCTCCCTTAACCGAAGTAATGTCACCACGATTTCTACCTTGTGTCAAACGTCAGGGGAACGGCCACAAAAAGGAACAGAAGGCACAAAAGGATTTTTGTGTTTTTGTGTTTTTGGTGGCTGTTTCCCCGGTTTTTTGCGTTGACAGGTGCCAGATTCACGCAACACAATTCGTCCCCATTGGGAACGAAAATTCCGAAGAAAATGGGAGGAGTAGTGTATGAATTTTCCGTTTAGATCTCATGCGAGGGCTTTGACGTTCCTGGCGGTGAGTGTCGCGATATTGTTGTGGTGCGCACCAATCTTTTCACAAACCGCGAACGGCCGTATTTCTGGAACCGTGAAGGACCAGAGCGGCGCCTTGATCCCCGGAGCAGCGGTTACGATCACAGATGTCGCCCGAGGCGTGGCGCGAAACCTGACGACCGATGAGGCGGGAGCGTACTCGGCTCCAAACCTTATCCCGGGTACGTACACGATCCGTGCCGAATTTGGCGGCTTCCGCGCGTTCCAACGCGAGAATATCCGGCTGGAGGTCGCCCAGGAAATCAACGTGGACATCGTTCTTCAGGCCGGCGCTCAAACCGAAACGGTCACTGTGCTCGAGGAGGTTCCGCTCGTGAACACGACGAGCGCAACGCTTGGAGGAACCGTCAGCAACCAGACGATCAACGATCTGCCCATCATGGCCCGCAACTTCACCAACCTGCTCGAGCTGCGGCCGGGCGTGACTCTCAATCTCGGTAACGACAGCGGCGGTGGTGGCGCGGCGTCTACCAATGGGCTCCGCCCCGAAAGCAGCAACACATACACCGTCGAGGGGCTGACGGGTATCGATCCTTATACCGGCCAGAATGTCGTCAACAACATTGGAGTCAACGGAGACGCAGCGGCGCTGCTGCCGGTCGATGCAATCCAGGAGGTGAATCAACAGTTCAACACTAAAGCCGAATATGGGTGGAAGGCCGGAAGTAATGTAGCCGTCGGCTTGAGGTCGGGAACGAACAACCTGCATGGCACCGCCTACGGCTTTTTCCGCAACCAGGACCTGGACGCACGGAATTTCTTCAACACCGCGGATCAACCCAAAACCAACAGCAGCCTGCAACAGTGGGGCGGCACAGTCGGCGGGCCGATCAAGAAAGACAAGCTCTTCTTCTTCCTCGGCTACGAAGAGATGAGTTTTACAGTGGGGAGCCCGAATCGTGTCGACGCCCCGTTCACGGACCCGGGCATGCTGGATTGCACCGGCAGCGGTGCATCGTTCAACTGTACGCCCAAGCTCAACTCCGTTGCAGGCAGCAGGACGCCCGACGCCACTAACCATTTCATGTTGGGCTGCCTGGCGACTCCCGCGGCAAACCGCAGCCCGCAATCTCTGTCCATGTTGGGATTAAATCCGAACTGCTCACCGGGACAGAATTACCTCAACCCGAACTTCTTCGTCCCTCACGGTGGGAGTGACCATGGCGCCAGCGCGAATCCGAGGCTTCCGATTACGGCATACTTTCCCAATAACCAGACTGAAGTCATGGCGCTCGGTGGCTTGGGGAAAGTGGACTACCAAATCGGCGACAAACACACCGCCAATTTCTTCTTCTACCGGGGCTCCGGTGATCGCAAAGACGGCCTCGGGGCCCAGCCCAGCAATCGGTACCGGACTCACTTTTTGCAGGTACCCATGATGGTCGCAGGCACCTGGACATGGCTTCCGAGCAACTCTCTCGTTAATTCGTTCAGGGTGGGCTATTCCTATATTGACCAGCCATCACGGGGCCTCGACACGGAGTTAGGACTAATTGCGGCGCAGTTGGGCCTCCCGACCGG
>WNGM01001344.1_pt1 | contig 22902 bp, 24 predicted proteins | sample 5400571 | NCBI WGS metagenome assembly WNGM01 (sample SAMN13153378, study PRJNA577476) | soil metagenome | isolation source: 100 cm soil or saprolite under Garry oak tree replicate 2 | place: USA:California | collected 2016-06-15 | reverse complement strand
GGCCAAACCGACCCGCGACCCGACCCAGCAACTCGTCCAACAGCTCCTGCCACCAGGCGGGATCTACGTCTACGCTGTGGCCTGCGGCCACCGTCTGATCTTCGGTTGTCCACATAACACCGGATCATCAACGGTGGCCCCGCCTTGACGACATCTGCACGCCGCCGACCTTATCGACGGCGAAGGCCAGGTGCAGGCCCGGCGGGGGCCCGGGAACAGCGCTCGGAAGAGCGGTATTCGGTTGTCCCTGCGAGTCTCATCAGCCTGATGCTTGCGGAGACCGAAAGTAGTCGGCGAGTGGTGGCAGATCAGCCGGTTGAGGTGCGGACAGGTACGGGAACCCCGGGGTGGCCAGGCGTGGGGCGCAGGCGTTTCCGAGCGTCGACCCGGCGAGAACGCCGACGGCGATGTCGAAGGCGTCGTCGCCAAGCGCCCGCCCGTTGCCATGCCCGGGGTGGAAGGCGGCGGGCTGACCGGGCCGGTAGGTCAGCACGTCGGGAAGAAACGCCGCCACCACCCGCTCGGCGTGGCCGTCAGGATCAGCCAGCCCGGCCAGGCGGGCAACGGTGGTGGCGATGCGGCGGACCCGCTCGCCGTGGGTGTCCCGGTCGGCGGTCGGCGCTCCGGCGTTCAGGGTATCCAATTGCGCTTCGGTGTCCGGAGGGTTGAAGAACAGGGGGCGGAGCATTGCCTGACCGATACGGCTGACCTGCCGTGGGTGGGTATGGCCGTGGAGGCTTATCCGTGCCCACAGGGCGACCCGGGTGCTGCCGAGGGTGGCGTCGGGAAGTTGCAGCGCGATGGCGGTCACATCACGGCCGGCGAAGGCATTGTTGGGTGCGGCGGTGAAGACCTCGGGGGTGTAGCGCCCTTCGGTCAAGGCCTGGAGGAACGTGCCGATGGCGATGCCGTCGCCGTTGAAGGGATCGGCGGCTATGCCCGCCCAGGCGAGCCCGTTGCCGCTGAGGGGGAACACCTCACCGGTGCGGCCCTCGCCCAACAGTGTCCCCGCGGCCCCGTGGCGGGCAGCGGGGTCGCTGGCGCGGCGGACCCGAACCTGTTGCTGCCCGTTTTCGTCGGGCTCGGTGAAGGTAACGCGGAGGACGATATGCTCGCTTGTGCCGCCGTTGCTGGCCACTACGAATTCGTAGAGGGCGTCGGGTCGAAAGGTTGTCGGGGAGGAGCGTCCGGAGTCGGGGTTGACGGTCAGGACGAGCGCGGTGGTCTCGGGTCCGGCGGGGAATGCGTACAGGTCACATGGGTTGATGCGTCCGTCGGCTCGGTCGGCGGCGCTGTCGAAGTGGTGCGACATGAATAGGTCCCCTCCATTTGTTCCCGACGAGCTACGGGAGCGTAAGCAAATATCTTGAACAATTGGGCCGGCCGCTCCTACGGCGCCCTGATGCGGACGGTCCAGCCCCGGGCGCGGAGGCGGCGGACGATGGGCAGCGCGAGCACGCCCGCCCACACCAACGCGAGCACACCCGAGACCACCAACCCCACCCGCAGCGGCCAGCGCCGGGCCTCCGGCGCGCATTGGTGACCGTTCATACTTGCCGCTCACTGCCTGTTTGGGTCTTCTCTCCGTGCTCGGTTCGCTGCGTGGTTTCCGGATGGAGTGGAGCCTGGGGCTCGGAGCTCTGGCGGAGGCGTCGGAGCAGGATCGCGGCGAGGGTGGCGACGCCGACCGCGGCCGCGGCGCTGATGGCGAAGGCCACGTGCAGGCCTTGGGTGAACGCCTGGCGGGCGGCGTCGAGGAGCTCGGCGCCGAGCTGGTCGGGGAGCTGTGCAGCCGCCGCGACGGCGCCGCCGAGGGTATCCCGCGCGGCCGCCAGGGTTTCGGGCGGGATCCCGGCCGGCAGGGCGTCGGTCATCTGGCTGCGGTAGATGGCGGTGCCGATGACACCCAGGAACGCAATGCCCAGCGCCCCGCCGAACTCGGCGCTGGTCTCGGCCAGCGCCGACGCCGCCCCGGCCCGCTCCGGCGGTGTGGCGCCGATGGCCAGGTCGGTTGCCAGGGTGTCCACCGGAGCCAACGCCAACGAGAACACCGTCGACCCGGCCACCAGCACCGCCAGGCCTGCGGTGCTGCCAGTATCGAGCTGGGTGAACAGCCCCAGGCCGACCGCGGCCAGCACCATGCCGGCAGCGATCACGAAGGCCGGGCGGACCCGGCGCACCAGCACCGAGGTCAGCAGGGACCCGAGGATGAACCCAGCGGAGGAGGGCAGCATCCACAGGCCCGCCGCAAGCGGCGACAGGCCGAGCACCAGCTGCAGGTACTGGGCGATGAACAGCAGTGAGCCGAACCCAACAAAGAAGCTGAGCAGATTGGCGGTCAGGGCTGCGCTGAAGGCCGGGACCCGAAACAGCCGCAGGTCCAGCAGCGGATCGGCCAGCGTTTGCTGGCGGCGCACGAACACCACCGCGACCGCCAGCCCCGCCAGGATCGACAGGGCAGACGGCCACCCGAGGCCTTCCTGGGCGAGCTGCTTGAGCCCGTAGATCAGCGCCAGCACGGCGGCCACCGACAGGGCCGCGCTTGGCAGGTCCAGCCGACCCGCTCGGGGATCACGAAACTCCGGGAGCAGCAGCGGCCCCAGCACCAGCAGCAGCGCCATCACCGGCACCGCCAGCAGGAACACCGACCCCCACCAGAACCACTCCAGCAGCACCCCACCCGCCAGCGGCCCGATCGCGCCACCGACCGAGAAGCTGGTGAGCCACACCGAGATGGCGACGGTGCGCTGCCGCGGATCAAGGAACATGTTGCGGATCAGCGACAGGGTCGAGGGTGCCACGGTGGCCCCGGCGACCCCCAGCAGCGCGCGGGCCGCGATCAGCATCCCGGCGCTGGTGGCATGAGCGGCCAGCACCGAGCAGATCCCGAACGCGGCGGCGCCCAGCAGCAGCAGCCGCCGCCGGCCGATGCGGTCGCCGAGGGTGCCCATGGTGACCAGCGACCCGGCGACCAGGAACCCGTAGATGTCCACGATCCACAGCAGCTGGGTGCTGCTGGGCCGCAGGTCGGCGCTGAGATGTGGGACCGCCAGGTTCAGGACGGTCAGGTCCATCGCATAGAGCAGGCAGGGAAGGGCGAGCACTGCCAGCCCGATCCACTCCCGCCGCCCGGCCGGGCGGGCGATCGTCATCCGGGTGCCGCCGTTGTCCTCCTCGAAGGTGACCTGCATGTCGGTGTCGAGGCTGGATCCGTCCGGCATCGTCATCGTCGAGCTGTAGACCAGGCGTCGCGGCCGGTCGACCACCTGGAACAGGTTGGTCTCGCGGGCGGGTGTGCTTCCCGGCGGCCCGAACGCGACGCTCCACCGGCCTCCGGCCCGCAGGTCGCACTCGGCCTCCACGATCCAGTCCGGCGCATCCGCGTACAGCCCCTTCTGGGCGTCGGGGTCGGTGAACGCGTCGAAGACGACCGCCGGCGCGGCGTCGAAGAGGCGCTCAAGCTTCAGGTCGTGGCTCACCGCTGTCCTCTCTTCTTCTCTTCTTGTCCAGGTAGCTCTCGAGCCGGTCGAGCCGGCCCTCCCACCGGTGCCGGTAGCTCTCGATCCACTGGGCCGCGTCGTCCAGGTGCTCGGACCCGAGCCGGCACTGGCGGGTGCGTCCTGCTTCTCGGTGATCACCAGCTGCGCGTCCTCGAGGATCCGGACGTGCTTCATCAGGCCGGGCAAGGTGATCTCGAATGGGACCGCCAACTCGCTGATGGTGGCGGGCCCGCGTGCCAGCCGCTCGAGGATCTCGCGGCGTGTCGGGTCCGACAGCGCCGAGAAGGTCCGATCCAGCGTGGAATACTTTACCATACGGTTAACTGTATGCTGAGAAGCGGGGACGGTCAACTCGACACACTGCAGCGCGGCTTCCTGAAATATCGGGGCTCCAGTACCTCCCCATGCTCGTGCCGATCCGGGCTATGGCTGCGGGTTCTTCACCGCCGGGGCGTTCAATATGCATGAACCGTTGTTCAATCGGACGCGGCCAGGCCTCCGAACGTACTGCCTATGGCTCTTCAGGCGATCCGGTCGGCAGCCACTCCTCGGGCGCTCAGCTCCTGATAGGTCTGCTGCAGGTCCTCTGTATGCCGGCCGCTTGCGCACGCCTCCTTCCCTACAGGTAGTTCACTTGCCCGGGAAGGCGTTCGCCGCGACTGCACCGTTGTTCAAGCCGAGCGCCGAAAGATCTGGTGGATCACAGCTCCCGGGCGGGCCAGGTGGCGCAGGCGCATCACCGCAATCCACGTGTGTGAGCTCACCCCAACCGACCACGGCGTGGTGGTCCGCACCCAGGAGCATGGGACGGCGAGCCCGTGCGTACCCAGACCGCGACCCTGCAACAAGCCCTCGACGCTTCCCTGAGCGCCTGGCTGCACAACCTCAAGCGCACCGCCGAGCAGGAGGGACGCTGACGGTTCGGTCCTCATGCGCGTCACCGCCCACCGCCTCAGCGATACGGCCCGGCAGGCGCGCCTCGTCCCTCCCACTCCGACAGGGCCTTGGCCACGTGCTCAGGTGATCTCCGCGTGTGCGCCGAAGTTGCCCGCATTGACGCCGAAGACGTGGTCACCGATCTCGAATTCGCTGACAGCTGCGCCGACTGCTTCGACCTCTCCAGCCAGCTCGCTGCCGAGGATCTCCTTCGTCGGTCGCAGGAGAGCTTTGAAGAAGCTGCCCGTCGTCACGTACGAGTAGCCGAAGCGGGTGATGAACGGCTCGGCGCTGCGAACCCCGGAGTCTGTCCGGGTGACCGTCGTGGCGTGGATCTTGACGAGGACTTCGTCGTCCTTGGGGACGGCCGCTCGACGTCCTGGAGTCGCGGAACGTCCGGAGGCCCGTACCTGTCGTGGACAACCGCTCTCATGCGTTCACGTCCTCTCAACGGTTCGCTGCACGCGATGGATCGGGCCGCCCGTGTTCCACGCCCGCCCCGCCGATAGAGCTGCGCGGGCCTGCCGCCGGCCGGGCCGGGTCACGCCAAGGGCCGGTGTGGTCACGATGGGTCTCCTTGTTCCTGTTCTTGGGTCAGGAAGCGGGCGCCTGTCGAGGGTCGTATCGCTTCGCTGTGACGGGCCAGGAAGTCGAGGACGACATCCCGGAACAGGGACCGTTCCACCGCGGCATGGTCGGTGCCGGGGATGACGGCGAGCTCAGCGCGGGGGATCGTCCGGCACAGCCTCGGCGCCTGCGCCAGTGGCTCCTCGTCGCGGTCGCCGGTCAGGACGAGCGTCGGCACGGGGATGCTGGCCAGCGCGTCGTCGCTGTAGCTGGGCAGGGTGAGCCACAGCTGCGAGGTCTGCTCCAGGAAGCGCCGCCAGTAGGCCGGGCCGTACACGTGCCGGTGCAGGTCTTTGACGGTGTCCAGGAAGCCGGGAAACACTGGCTCGAACTTCTCGACGTCCACCACCCCCGGCTCGATGAACCCGATGGCGCTCAGGGCCTGGAAATACCGCGCGGTAGGTTCGGCGACGACGCCGCCGAGCACCTGGCCCGCGATGCGCTCGGGGTGGCGGATCCCGAGCTCCAGCGCGGTCTGGGCGCCGTCGCTGTAGCCCACCACCACTGGGCGGTCCAGCCCGAGCGCCTCGATGAACGCCGCGCAGTCGTCGGCCATGAGGTCGTAACCGAGCCTCCCTTCCGGGTTGTCGGTGCGACCGTGACCGCGGGAGTCGGGCACCAACACGCGGTGGTTGCGCGCGAGCGCGGGGACGTGGTGGGACCACATGAGGTGGCCGGTGACCAGACCGCCGTGGAGCAGGACGACCGGCGCGCCTGCCCCGTGGTCCTCGTAATGAATCCGCAGCCCGTTGCACGACACATGATTGCTCTGCACCTGATCGTTCATCGTCGTTCCCTTCGTCGCGTCTGTTGGCGTGTCCGACGGCAAGGTCCTTCCTTGCGCCTCGGGTTGACTGCGGTTCACCGGGCGTCTGGCTCACTGGGACGAGGTGGAGTGCCCGGACGACGGCCGGTTGCCGCCGCGGTGGCGCCGGTGTCGTCATGGCCGTGCTCGCGCCCCGGCGGTGGCGCCTTGGACACCTTCACCACGCCGACCTTGCCGGCACACGGTCCGCTCGGGTTGGGGTCTGGTGGCCCCTGGGGCTGGGCGCCCGCTCCAACGTGTCGGAGCACCACCGCGGCCAGGATGGCCACGCCGATCGCGATGGTCGCGCTGATGGTGGCGGTCACCTGCACGATCCGGTCGGTGGCCAGGGTGACGACCGGCGCCAGCCCCAGGGACAACACGACCGACCCGGCCACCAGCACCGCCAACCCGGAGCCGCTCTCGACCTGGGTTAGCAGCCCCAAGCCGACCGCCGCCAGCGCCATGCCCCCGGCCATCACCAACCCCGGACGAGCCCGGCGCACCAGCAGCGGCGCCGCCAGGGACCCGACGACGAACCCCACCGCCTCGGGCAGCATCCACAGGCCCGCCCGCAACGGCCCAAAGCCCAGCACCAGCTGCAGGTACTGCGCGATGAACAGGAAGGCGCCGAACACCACCAGAATGGCGAGCAGGTAGGTGGCCAGCGACGCGCTGAAGGCCGGGGACCGAAACAGCCGCAGGTCCAGCAGCGGATCGGTCAGCGTGCGCTGCCGGCGCAGGAACACCACCCCGACCGCCAGCCCCGCCACCATCGACAGCGCCGGCGGCCAGCCAAGGCCGTCCTGGACGAGCTGCTTGAGCCCCCAAGATGACCAGCAGCACCCCAGCCAGCGACATCCCGGCGCTGCGCAGGTCCAGCCGGCCCGCGTTGGGATCCCGATACTCCGGCAGCAGCACCGGCCCCAGCACCAGCAGCAGCGCCATCACCGGCACCGCCAGCAGAAACACCGACCCCCACCAAAACCATTCCAGCAGCACCCCGCCAAGCAGCGGCCCGATCGCACCACCCGCCGAGAAGCTGGTCACCCACACCGAGATCGCGACGGTGCGCTGGCGGGGGTCGGCGAACATGTTGCGGATCAGCGACAGCGTCGAGGGGGCCAGGGTCGCCCCGGCCACCCCCAGCAGCGCCCGGGCCCCGATCAGCAGCCCCGGGCTGGTCGCATAGGCGGCCAGCACCGAGGCGGCACCAAACGCCATGGCGCCCAGCAGCAGCAGCCGGCGGCGGCCGATGCGGTCGCCCAGGGTGCCCATGGTGACCAGCGACCCGGCGACGATGAACCCGTAGATGTCCACCGATCCACAGCAGCTGGGTGCTGCTTGGCCGCAGGTCCGCGCTCAGCGCCGGCACCGCCAGGTTCAGCACCGACAGGTCCATGGCGTACAGCAGGCACGGCAGCGCCAGCACGGCCAGCCCGATCCACTCCCGCCGCCCGGCCCTGAGCGCATCGACGGCGGCCAGGTCGTGGATCTCCTCATGGTCGGCGCTCAAGAGCATGCTCCCTCATGGTTCGGGGTTCGTCTTCTAGTCGAGGAATGCCCCGCAGGTGATGTTGGCGAGGGTCGCGGTCATGGCGCTGGCATGATCTGACGCCAAGAACGCCGCCACGTTCCCCAACTCGCCCAGCGACGGCAGCCGGTCAAGCATCGTCGCCTCCCGCATCCCAGCGATGACGTCCGCACGCGTCATCCCCGCCCCAAACCCCGTGCCAAGTCGGCAACCGCGTCGCCAGTATCGGGAATGGCCTCCGGCAGACCGGTGGTTCGCAGCCACACGACCCGGACGCCCTGCGGCCCCAGCTCACACGCCCACTGCCGACACTGCGCCTCGATCGCCGCCCAGGCGACCAGCGTGCCGCCCAGGGTCGGGACCGCCTCACGGTCCCCACCGGTGATCGTGAGAATCACCCCCGATCCGCGGCTGGTCATATGCCGCGCGACCGCCCTGGCGGTCAGGAACTGGTTGCGCGTGGCCTTGGTGATCGGCCGAGCGAACTGCTCGAACGCCATCTCCGCCGGACGGCCCGCTCGTCGAGCGCGTCGACCTGCGCCGTCTCGGCCACGCCCCCAGCAGCGCGGATCTCCCCGGCCACCTTGTCGAGCGTGGCAAGGGTGCGACCGGCAAGAAAGACCCTGGCACCCTCCCGGGCGAAGGCCCGGGCCACGGCACCGCCAACCGAGCCTGCCCCTCCGTAGACCACGGCGTTCTCGTTCTCAAGCAACATGGTCGCTCCTCCTTCTCCGGCCTACTGCTCGCGGGGCACCAGGGCGAACCGGTTGCCGTCGGGATCGGCGAACAGCGACCACCAGCCAAATGGCTGCTGAACGGGCGGCAACGGAAACTCGACCCCGCGGGCGGTCAGCTCGTTGCCACCACCACCACGGCCTTGTCGGGCGTGCGGACCTCCAGCCACCGCTCCTGCCCGTAGGGGGCGTCCTGGGCGAGCTCGAACCCGAGGGTTTCGACCCAGAACGCCTTGGCCCGCTCCTGGTTCTCGACCTCGATGACGACCTTGCTCACACCACCGATCATGATCGGCACCTCCTCTGATGGTGTTCGTTGTGTGCCAGCGGCGGGATGCAGCCCGAGTGTCATCCTCCGGTCTCGTTTCCTTGCATTTGCTGCTCCGTGGCCTCCCCATCCCCACCGCCCGAGGCCGCCTCGGCGGCGACCAGCTCGGAGATCACCCTGAGCAGCTCCAGCCACCCCTCGAAGGGCAGCGGGTCGCTACCCTTGGCCGCCGCGGTCCCGGCCAGCGGCTGCGTGCTCTCGATCCGGATGCGGATCAGCATGCCGGCTGCTTCGCAGCGTCCCGTTGCCGCGCCGTCCCAGCCGGGGCGCGCCCCGACGTACGGCGGTGCGGAGCAATCGGCAGCAGCGTCCGGCCGACGTACACCACGCCTCCTTCCCTGCGGACGGGTCGATCATCGGTCGGGAGGCGTTCATCGCGACTGCACTGTTGTTCAGACGGGTGCCGAGGACACGCCGTGTCAGAGCTCCCAGGCGATCGGGGCGCGCGGGTCGGGGGTGTAGGAGCAGTACCGGCCCGTCCGGATCGTGGAGGAAAGATGCCGGCCAAGCGAGGGGTTGGCCTTGGCGAGGTTGGCCATCGCCGCCCGGATCGCCCTGGTCGCGTTCAGCCTGGCGCGTTCGGCGTGCGACGCCGCCCTGCGGTCGCGGCCGTCCAGCCCGACCGCCCGCGCCAGCTCGCCCACCAGGAAATCCATCTCTTGCCGTGCCTTGGCGGCACGGGCCAGGTCATTGTTGTCGGCTGCCTCATCCAGCTCCGCCCGCAGCTCCTCCAGCCGAGCCTTGTAGGCCGCCTTGGCGGTGGCGTCCAGCAGCTCCCCCGCATCCCCCAGGTCCGGCCGCACCTGCAGCTCGCCAGTTTCGGCCCGACCCCTTGGCCCCAAGGGCGCCGCCTGCGCCGCCTGGCCTTCGGCCGCCTCCAGCTCGGCCGCATGGAGCTCTCGCCCAGGATGCGCCAGCAGCCGGGCCAGATGGCGCAGTCCCTTGGCGTCCTTGAGGCGGACGATGTCGCCTTCGTAGGCGACGGTCCAGTACTCGCCTTCGCGGCGGAACACGTTCCTTGACATCTCGGGCGCAGCGGCCTCGGCAGCCGCCGGCTCCGCCGGCACTGTCCCGCCCGGCTGAGCCGCTCGGAGCATCTGGATCCCCTCGGCCACGGCGGCCATCCCCATGGAGCTGGCAGTAGCAAGCGCCCGGTCCAGCAGCCCGACCGCCCGGCCCCGGTCCGCGGGCTGGCCTCGGCGGAGCAGCATGCGGGCGTACTCGTAGCGCGTGCGGGCCAGGAACGGTCTGGCCCCCAGCCGGTCGTGGGCGCCGATCGCCGCCTCGAAGTGGTCGGCGGCCTCCGCCCACCTGGCCGTCACGGTCGCCAGCAGGGCGAGGTAAAACGACGCCGATCCGAGGCAGACGACCGGCTGGGGCGCCGTGAAGGCGATGATGTGCCCAGCGTAGGGAAGCAGGACCGGGTACAGGCTGCCTGCGGCATCGGGCTCGTTGAGGTGCGCGGACAGCACGGAGGCCAGCGCCACGGCAGGCAGCCAAATGCCATTTCGAGGCCGCTGGGGAATCTGTTCGGCCAGCAATCGCAGCCCCCTGCGTGCGCCATCGCTGTCACCAAGCTCGGCGTCGGCGAGCGACAGCCACGCCTTTGCGAACGCGGCCCGGGGAAACTGGTCCACGACCCCCTGCCATTCGTCCCGCAGCTCGTCCAGGCGCCCTTGCTCCCAGTGCAGCAGGGCCAGCTGGTCGAGGTGCGTGAACATGACGTTGGGTCGCCTCGGCTGCAGGGACAAGGCCTCGTTGGCCAGCCTCTCGGCTTCCTCGAAGGAGCCGTGCAGCAGTGCCCGCATCGCCCGCATCGTCATTGCCGCCCATTGGTGGAGCGGCATGCGGAGCTCCTCGGCCAGCCGGGCGTGGGCCGCGATGGCGGCCTGGGCCGCCTGGACGTCGCCCCATTCCAGCGCGCTGGCCGCCCGACTGGCGTGACCGTCCAGTTCCATCTCACGGTCGCCGGTCTCCCGTGCCAGTCGCAGGATTTCTTCAGCCAGGGCGGTGCGTTCATCCAGCCCGTCCGGGCCCCACACCGCCATCCACCAGGCGCCGAGCGCGCTGCGGAGGGCCGCCGGGTCCGCCAGCCGGTGGGCCATGGCGACCGCCTGCCGGCTGAGCGACTCGGTGCGATTCGTCTCGTCCGAGAACGTGAATTCGAGGGACAAGCGCGCCAACAGCCGGACGTGAAGAGGTGAATCCTGGGGGCGCAAGCCGCCGAGCGCCTCTTGCAACAGCGCAACGAGCTGCCGGTTGACCAGGCCGCCCTCGACCTGCGGCTCGCCATAGCCCAGTGCGGCGCGCGCCAGCTGTTCGGGTGCTCCGAGCCTCCTGCTGATCTCGGCGGCCTGCAGGTAGCTCTCCTTGGCCTGCTGATAGGTGCCCGCTCTGGCCTGGGCTGCGCCCAGGCGCAGCAGCAGCTCGCAGCGAACCGGCTCGTCGGGGCCGGCGAACTTCAGCGCATGCAGCGCGCGCTGGTACTCGGCGGCCGCCTCCTCGTAGGCGTACATGCCCATGGCTCGCTCGCCGGCCCGGCGGGCGTACGCAAGCGCCTTGGCGCCCTCCCCGACGGCCGCGACCTCGGCGAAGTGGCGGGCGAGCTCGGCGACATGCGCCCCCGAGCCGGTGCCGTACACGCGCTCGATCGCCTCGCCGACCTGCCGGTGCAGCTGCATTCGGGCCGGGATCGGCAGCCGTTCGTAGAGCACCTCTCGGATGAGGGAGTGCGAGAAGCGGTACGCGCCGACGGTCTCTGGGTCCTCGGCCGCGATGTCCAGCGCCAGCGCCTCCGACAGCGCACCGAGGACGCGCTCGACTGGGAGCTCGCAGGAGGGACCGACCAGCGCCAGGTCGAACTCTCGGCCCACCACCGCTGCCGCCGACAGCACCTGGACAGCATCGGCGGACAGCGGGGTGAGCCGCCGCTGGATCACCGCCCGGACGCTGCCCGGGATCGGCACGCCCTCCCGACCGGGGTGGTCCAGGGTGGCCTCGGCAGCCAGCAGGCGCACGGCCTCCCGGACGAACAACGGGTTGCCCTCCGTTGTCGCGTGAATGGCGGCGACCTTCGCTTCGGAGGGCACCACGCCGGAGAGCGCTTCGATGAGGCCCTTGACCGCTCCGCGATCCAGACCCCGGAGATTGAGCAGCTGCCCCTCGCGCACCAACTGCCCCACCGCATCGTTGACGCCCGGTCGGCGATCCGCCTCCACGTCGCGGTAGGTCCCCACGACCAGCAGCCGGGATGCGCGAAGGTCTCGTGCCAGGAACTGCAGCAGCAGCATGGAGGGGTCGTCGGCGGCGTGCAGATCGTCCAGGACCAGCAGCAGCGGCTCCGCGGACGCCGCACGCTCGAAGAGGCCGGCGATCGCCTCGAACAAGTAAAACCGTGTCGCATCGGACGTAAGCGAGGAGACCTCGGGGATCGCCGTCGTTCCAAGGCGTTCGGCGAGGCCGGGGACCAGCTGGGCGACGTGAGCCGCCCCCGCGCCCAGATAGGCGGCAAGGGCCTCCTCGTCACGGTCTTCGGCGAGGGTCCGGATCATCTGCGTCCACGGCCAGAAGGGAGGTGCGCCCCCGCCCTCCCAGCAGCGACCCCACAGCACACGGGCCCCTCGCTGGATCGCGTGACTCGCAAGCTGCTCGGCCAACCAGGTCTTGCCGATCCCTGGCTCCCCGGCGATAAGGAACAGGCGCCCACGGCCGCCGGCCGCGTCCTCCAGGCCGGCTATCAGCTCCGCGACTTCCCGGTCCCGGCCCACGAAGGCTCGCGATCCTCCACGCGGGGCAGAGTCCCCCATCTCAGCCATCGCGCTGGTCAGCCTAGCGCAAGCCACGCCCGCCCGGTACCGCTCGGCCACCCGGATCCCTCGAGGACACGCTGCGCCGCGGAGACGAGGCGGTGGCGACATGTGGAGTCCCGCAGGCGCCCTCTGAACAACAGTTCACACAGATTGCACGCCCCAGGGGTAAAGGAACCCGTAGGCCACCCCTTTTCTGACATTTCAGTCCTCACCATCCCTGCGACCAAGGACGGATCGATGCACGGCGCAGCTCTTTACCGTCTCACCTACCTGGCGGCGGCGATGTCATTGGGCCACCACCTCGACCATGTCATCCGGCACAACGCGGTGGGCTGGCCGCTGACCGACGAGGTCAACGCCTTCACCATGAGCCTGGTCATCTACCCGGTCATCGCCATCGGCCTGCTGCTGTACCGAACCGGCCGGGTGGGGCCCGGCTTCTGGGCCTTGGTCTCCGGGGGCGGCGCCGTGTTCGTCAGCGCCGTTCACTTCGGCCCCTTCGCGGTCGAACCGCCGCAGATGATCCTCGGCCATTACGACCCACCGATCCTTGGCTGGCTGGCCTTCACCTGGCTGGTGACCTTCGCGGCCGTGCTGGCCATCACCTCGCTGTATGAGACCCGGCTGTGGTGGCAGCAGCGCCACGTGCGGCGCACTACCCGGCCAGCCACGGACGTGGGGACCGAGCAATGACCGCCACCACACCTCCTGCCGGGCAGCCGGCCGTGTGGCCGCAGCCAAGCGGTCCCGCCGCGGCCACAGGACTGGGCGGCGCCGTCCTGCTGGTCGGCACCCGCATTGCGCTGTGGGTGGGCGTGCAGCTGCTGGTGGCCGGCCTGCTGGTCCTCGGCGGCGCGGGCACCGGCCAGCCGCTCAACGCCGCGGCCGCGTGGTGGATGGTCTACGGCGCGCTCATCGACCTCGGCACCCTGGGCGTCATCGGCTGGTTGCTCCGGCGCGACGGCAGCTCCTACCGCAGCCTGCTCGGGCCGTCGACGGCAGCCTGGCAGGTCGCGCTCGGCGCGCTTGGTGTGCTGGCGGCCAGCGTGCCCGCCATGGTCTTCAGTGCCGAGCTCAATCGCGCCTTCTACGGCGCCGCCACCCCGCCCATGCTGGCCGTGGTGGTCATCTGGGCCGCCGAGCACGCCTTCTTCCCGCTCCTGATCAGCGACGGTGACGGCAGCCTCGACCTCAAGTTCGCCGCCTACCGGGTGGTGTCGGTGCTGCCCTTCCTGGCCACCTGGACCGCGCTCTACTACGCCTTCGACCGGCGGCTGCTGCCGATCATGGCGGCCAGATGGGTCTTCAACGGCGGCACGGCGCTCGCCCTGACCTTCGGCCTGGTCGGATGAGCCCGCCCATGCGCCGATGGCGACTGCCGCTCCTGATCGCGCTGGCGGTCCTGCTGGCGCTGGCCGGGGTGGGCTACGGGGCGCTGGCCGCGTCCACCTCGCGCTCCGAGATCGCACGGGCGGTTATCTGGGGCAATTCCGATGTGCACGACTACGCTCGCTTCCCCGCCCGCAGGATCGCGGCGGGGCCGACCCGGTTCGGGTTCCACCGCCCGCCGGGCGGCAGCAGCATCCCGCCGGTGCGCACGATCCGGGTCCTCGAGGACGGCCGGCCAGTCGAGCGGGACCTGGAGCGGTTCCTGGCCGCCAGCGACACCACCGCGTTCCTGATCCTGCGCGGCGACACCCTGCTGTACGAGGGCTACTTCAACGGCTACGACCACGACTCCACCCGGACGTCGATGTCGATCGCCAAGTCGGTGCTCTCGGCCCTGGTCGGGATCGCCATCGGCGAGCGCCGCATCGGCTCAGTGGACGACCCGATCACCAGGTACGTGCCGGAGCTGCTGCGACGCGACCGGCGGTTCGAGCGCATCACCCTGCGCCACCTGCTCACCATGCGCTCCGGTCTGGGCTACCAGGAGTCGGGCACGCCATGGAGCGACGACACCGCCACCTACTACGCGCCGGATCTGCGGGCGGCCGCACTGCGCAAGACCAAGATCGTCGAAGAGCCGGGGCGGAGGTTCCACTACAACAACTACAACCCCTTGCTGGTCGGCCTGGCGCTGGAGCGGGCGACCGGCATGCCGGTCGCCACCTACCTCGAGCGCAGGCTGTGGCAGCCGCTGGGCATGCAGGCCGATGGTTCCTGGAGCCTCGACAGCCGGCGCAGCGGCTTCGAGAAGATGGAGAGCGGCGTCAACGGGCGGGCCATCGACTTCGCCAAGCTTGGCGTGCTGTACGCCAACGGCGGAGCCTGGCAGGGTCGTCAACTCGTGCCGCGCGCCTGGGTCCAGGACCCGACCGTCGTCCCCACCGGCCGCGGCTCCACCCCTGCCCCCGGGTACCAGTACTTCTGGTGGGTCCAGAACGATCGCAGCCCGCAGGCGTTCTTCGCCAGGGGCAAGTACGCGCAGCACATCTACGTCGTGGCGAAGACCGGGCTGGTCCTGGTCCGCTTCGGGAGGGACTTCGGCTACGAGAACTGGCCGGAGCTGCTCAGTGATCTCGCCAGACGGCTGGACGAATCAACCTCGGGCAAGACCTCCTGACCACCCGGGCTACGGGCCGAACGCGACCGCGGCATTGCCCAGGGACGTCCGCCGGCCCTCGTGGACGAGCCCGCTGTCAGACGTTGTCACCATCGCACTGCCTGCGGAGAGCGTGACAACGCCAGGGATGCTCGATGGCACGCTCCAGAGACCGCCACAGCACAGGATCCCCCTGCTATCGCCGCTGCTCAGAGCGCCAGAGCCACGGTGAGGAGTGGGTATCCGAATGGTTCGTGTCGGAGGGGCCGACTGGACCACTGGGCCTACCAGAGTTCACCACACCGGTAGCGGTGTAGAGCCCGGGTGAGTACACCTCCTGAACTGAACGGCCAGCCCGAGAACGCCTTGATGGCCAGCTGCCAATGCTCATCCGCGGAAGTACCACCCGCATGTGGGCAGTGGTGGGCTGCCTGCCATTTGGGACAGTCAGTGCTCGGTGAGGTCGCGTTGGCGCCGGAGGTACTCGTCACGGTCGATCTCGCCGTCAGCATAGCGCCGGCGCAAGGTCTCCTCGGGCGTCTCCTCCGACGGCGGACCGGGGGGGCGTCCCCGCAGGCGCCGCATGGCCCAGGTGATGCCGCCGGTGACGATGCCGACCAGCATGAGGCCCATCATCAGCCACATGACCACGCCCAGCATCCCGGTCATCATGGCGCTGCTCCCTTCTGGCGTGTCATGGTTGGTCAGGGTCGCGTCGAGGTCGAGGGACGGTCACCAGCTGCTTCTGGCGCCTGCCATGCCAGCTTGCCGCCGATCCAGGTCTGGGTCACCCGGGTGCCTTCCTGGAACGGGTCGCCATCGCAGATGACGAGGTCGGCGGCCTGGCCCGGCGCCAGTCCACCGCCACCTGGCGCCTGGAGGGAGGTGGCCGCGGTCACGGTTGCCGCGCGGACCGCTTCGGTGCGGGTGAGCGTCTGCTCCGGCTGGAGTTGCTGGCCGGTTGGCAGCCGCCGCTCCACGGCGGCGCGCAGGTTGTGGAGCGGATCGACTGGCCCGCATGGGTGGTCGGAGCTGAGCGCCAGCGGGACGCCCGCCTGCAGCAGGAGCCGCCCGCCGAGCACCGTCACATAGCGGTCCGCCCGCGCCGCCTGCAGCATGGTGCCGTAGCGGGGCAGGAAGCCGGGCTGGTAGGAGACCGCCACCCCGGTGCTGGCGACGCGGTCGGCGGTGGCCGGATCCAGCAGCAGCAAGTGGTCGATCGTGGCCGCATCCGGCGGCACGCCGACCCCTCGCAGCACCCGGGCGGCCTGCGCGCCAGCCAGGTTGCCGAGCGCGTGGATGCGCAGCCGCACCCCGGCAGCCGCATACTCGGCGACCAGGCTGGTCAGCTCGGTGTCGGTGTAGCGAAGGTAGGGGGCATCAAGGTGGCGTGGGCGCACGACCAGCCTGCGTCGCAGCGCCTCCCGCAGCGGCCCGGTGGCCCGCAGCCGCCACGACTCCGCGGCGGCACCGCCGAGCAGGCCAACCAGCGCCCGCGTGGGCAGGCGGAGCGCGCAGCGGTCGCCGCCGTCGGCAAACAGCTTCACCTCGCGGCCCGAGTCCCCGTAGGAACCATCGGGCGCCGCTGTGGGACCAGGTGCTCGTGAGTGCATCCCCGCCACCGAGCCGGTGCCCCATGACAGCCGCAGCGGGGTCGAGGCGCGCAGGGCGAGCATCCGCTGGTGCCACTCTGGCGAGACGTAGGGGTCGTGTGCGTGGGTGATGCCGTAGGCAAGGCAGCGGGTCGCCTCGGCCTGGAGTGCTGCTTGGACGCCCGCCTCGCCGACATGCGCGATGGTGTCGGCGAGGGCGCGCTGCAGGGCGATCCCGTAGGCCGCCTCCCACAGCTCACCGGTGGGCCGGCCACGCCGGTCACAGGTGACGTCGTGGCCGAAGTTGGTTGCGCCGCGGCGTTTGGCGAGCCCGATCGCAGCCAGGCCCGTAGAGGACAGCGCGCCGCGGTGCATGTCCAGCGTGGAGACCAGGACCCGGCGGCCCGGCGCGGCCTCGTCCAGCTCACTGGCGGTCGGCAGCCTGCCCTCCGGCCACCTCCAGCGCGCGACGCTCCAAAACAGCAGCCACGGCGCATCCGGCGCTGCGGCGGCTTCGGTGCGCACCGCACGCAGGGCATCGGCCAGGCCGCGCCAGCCCAAGGCGTCCACCCCAAGCGGGAACCAGGCCGCCTGGCTCAGGTGCAGGTGCACATCGACGAACCCCGGCAGCACGTGACACCCGCCGAACTCCAGGACCTCGTCGGCGCGCGGCGGCTGGGGCGTGCCAGCCTCGTCGCCGACCGCTCCAACCCGGTCATCGTCAACCAGCAGCCAGGTGGAGCGTGGCGTGCAGGCCGGACCGGCCCAGACGGTCCCCCCGGTCAACAGTCGGCGGCTCATGCTCGTCTCCCCCGATGCCCAAGCCGGTTCTTCGGCCTGATCCTCCCAAATCTTCCCTCTGTGGCAAACAAGCAGCCCAAACCAGCCGGCCCACACCGCGCGGGCAGCGCACTACTCGACTTGGGTGCCGGCTGCTCCGGAGAGACGCACGTTGTCCTCCCACACCGTGGCGATCGCTGCGGAGAAGCAGTAGGCGAGCAACCCGGCAGCCTGCTCCCCGCGCCCGGCGGTCTGTGGCTGCTGGATCTCGTCCTCGTTGCAGTCCCATCGCCCCGGGGCCTCGGCTGGATCCGCACCGAGGCTTCAACAGCCTCTGACAGCACGACCTCTCCCTGCTGCTAGCGCGTCGTTGGACCAGAGCATCCCCAACGATCCGGCAAGCACTCATGCCGGTTTTCTTCAGCACCCCAAAGAGAACCTTTGGGCAGGTAGTGGTCGCGATGCTGCAATCCGGCGGGCGCTGCTGGCTCGCCACGCCCTGCTGCCAGCCGCGCACGCCCATATCCGCGCGGATTGTGGGGATCAGCCGGGTGATCGGGACGACCGGCTGGGCGTGGGCCGCGTCTTGGCGGGAGCGGCCAGCTGCTGGGTGAGGGTCGAGGCGGCTGCCTGCAGTGCCGCCAGCACAGCGGCCACCGCCGAGGTCGGGCGTGGGTGCCCGGGCAAGACGGCGATGATCCGCCGGGGCAGCAGGCCCGCGACCGGGACGAGGGTGACCTCGGGGTGCTGAGCGTCGCGGCTGATGCAAGCGGTGGTCAGGCTGACGCCAAGCCCAGCGGCGACCAGCCGCGGGACGGCCTGATAGTCATCGGTGGTCAGGGCGACGGTCGGGGTGAACCCGGCAAGCGTGCAGGCGTGCAGCGTCTCGGGGCGGCAGCGTTCGCTGATGATCCAGGGTTCGGCGGCCAGCCGGGCCAGCTCGACGTCCTTGCCGCCGGCCAGCGGATGCGTGGCGGGCAGGATGACGAACAGGTGGTCCTCAAGCAGCGGCACGCTGACCAGACCCTTGGGCGGGGCGGGCAGCGCGGGGTGGTCGAAGGTGATGGCCAGGTCGCACTCGGCGCGCTCCAGCAAGGCGAACGACTGCTCGGGGCCGGCCTCCACCAGCGACACCGTGATCTTGTGTCCGCGCGCGGCCAAGCTGGCCAGCGCATCGGGCACCAGCGTGGCGTTGCTGCTCGGTAAGGCGGCCAGCCGGACACGGCCGGCGGCGCTTCTGGCAAGGGCGGCAAGCTGCGCCTCGGCGGCGGTGAGCTCGGCCGCGATCGCCTCGGCCCGGGGCACAAGCGCGCGCCCTGCCTCGGTGAGCTGCACGCCCCGACCGTCGCGGACGAGCAGCCGGACACCGGCCTCTTGCTCCAGGCGGCGGATGTGGTGGCTGACGGCGGGCTGGGTGTAGCCAAGCGCCCGGGCGGCCGCGGCCAGGGAGCCGTGGTGCGCGACCGCCCGGAGGACCAGGAGCCGCCGGACGTCCAGCATGACGCCCATGCTCGCACACAGCGGGCCTTGAGGGGCCAAAGAACCTGGAAATTGTGCCTGCCTCCCGGCTACGCGAGGATCTACCGCATCGCGCGGGCGACGTCCGGCAACGGCAGGGTTTCTGGCCGGCGCGAGCACCGGCCGGCCTGTGAACCGCGCCGGACCCCTGCCAGGCGCCAGACAAGCGGTGGCGGTGTCGGGAGATAGCTCACGAACCGGATAATAGGAGCGGTGCCGTCGGCGCGATGCTGCTCGGAGCGCTGCTGACGGTCGTTCTCCCCTCGGAAGGTCTGCTGCCCGGGCGCCTGCTCGCCCTCGGGACTCTCGTCTTCATCGCCGGACGGCTCGTGGACCTCGCCTGGCACGCCACGCATAAGTAGTTCGAGGCTGCCGTCGACCAATTCCAGGCCCACGCGGTGGTGTGGGCTGGCACGCTGATCCTCATGGCCGCATCGGCCACCGCGGTGGTCCGGGGCACCCAGGAACCGCGGCGACGCCGTGGTGCTGGCGGGGACGGTCGTCCACGCCGGGGTTGCCGCCTGGCACTTTTGGGAGCACAGCCAGCTCCGCGGCCCCGACCTGCCCCATCTGTTCCTCCTCGCCAACACCGTCATCCTCGCCGGGGTGGCTTGGGTCTGGTTGCTGGTTCCCTGTTGAAGCCGCGCGTCCCGCCACGGTGGGGACGCCAGCCTGACCTGCGCAGATAGGCGAACGGCAGTGCATAGGTCTGGGACGTGCTCTGCCGAGGGCACGACAGGGCACGCGAGGGCACAGCAGGGGCGCGTGAGGGGCACAGCAGGGGCAGGGCCGGGGCGTGCAATTGAAAGCAGCCCTGTCGTGTTTCGAGTAATGCTTTACACATTACACGGCGGTCAAACATCAATTGAAACTTGACAATTGGCAGCAGCCCACCACTGGAGTCTGCCCCTCCCGTGCCCCTGTCCGGCCGGTCGTTGGTCAGGCAGGTCGAGCGACATGTTGTGGTCCGGCGTGCTGCCGACCACCCTAGACTTGGTCGGCGCTCGCCACGTCTCGAAACTGCGTCCAACCGCCAGAACCCCACGAACTTCCGAACTGGCGTGATGGAGGCACGATCCGGGCGGGTGCAACCACGCCACCCCAGGCCTGCCCTCTTGCCCAGAACTCGTTGGTACAGACCGACCGGCGGCACCGCGAGATCAGCGAGCACGAAGCCGCGCATGCATACCCCATTCCTCGGCCGGACCGGTAGCCAAGCAAGCCCACCGAAGACCTCATGCCAGCCGCGACCGGAGCCGACGGGCACGACCCGGACCGCGCGGGTCACCTTCGAGGCGCAGCTGCTGGTTGTGAGGCCGGCCGCCAGCTTGAGCAAGGAGCAGACCGAGGCAATCATCGAGGCGCTGGCGTGGCTTGCCGATCACCTCTCACCGCCGGGACACGATCCGGGTAACGGTGGACGCGCCGACCGTTGCCGCGCTGGCTGCGGCGGCCTCAGGGCTGTAAGGATGCTTGCGTTGGTCGCTGCCTGGCCTGCTTCCAGCGCCAGCCGTCGCCTACTCCTCGGGCGTGATCTCCTCGGGTGGACCGCAGGCGTCGCCGGCTCGCAGGAGGTGTACTCGAACCTCAGGACAGCAGACTGGTCGAGGGTCGCATCACCGGGCAGGTCGCCGCGCCGGAGCTTGAGCAGCGCCACGACGGCCTGGTCGAGCGTCGTCTGGGCCGGCAAGTCGACCTCAACGGTGCGTGCGACCACGGGCGGATCCCTTCCTCTCTTTGCATTTCCGGCGGGGAGCGTACCTGTGAACTGCAGGGAAATCACCTCGCGACGTGACCCTGGCGGGGCACGGCCTCGCAGCGGGCCCAGCCGGTCCAGCCTGTGGATCGGCGGGCGTGCCGGCAGCGCGCCGGTGGCCACCACCAGCTGGTCGTAGCCGAACCGTCGGGATGTCCTGGCCGCATCGATTCACTCCACCTGTTGGCGGCCAAGTCCAGCCGCGTGGCGCGGTGCCCCAGCCGCAAGTCGGGCCCGGTGGCGTCCAGCTCGGCGCGGCTGCGCTGGACGAGGTCGCGCCAGTCGGCCACCTCCCCGGCGAGGTGGTAGGGGATGCCGCAGATGGAGGAGTTCGGGTAGCGGTCGGCAACCAGCAGGGTGACCTCGACCTCGGAGGCCCGTTCGCCGGCGCGCAGGCCCGCCTCGATGCCGGCGTCGCTGCGGTCGATGATGTGCAGATGCATGGCAGTCCCTCACGCTGGTGCTGGGTCCTGGCTGGGCCGTCGGCGGCACCATGGGTGGCTCGACGGCCGGGGCTGGCCCATGGCTCTGGCTGGATGCTACGGGTCCGGGCCTCGGTCCTCACCGGGTGGGATGCCGCCATGGCCATGTGACGGCGTCGGCCCGGCTGCGGCGACGATGAGGAAGAACAAACACCCAGCCCGCACGATCCCTGCCACTTGAGGAGGCCCGCATGTTGGACGTCGTCATCGCGGGCGGCGGCCCGGCCGGGCTCAGCGCCGCCCTACTGCTGGGCCGCGCCCGCCGCAGCGTGCTGCTGTGCGACAGCGGCCAGCCACGCAACGCGGGCGTGCACGCCATGCACGGGTTCCTGTCCCGCGACGGCATGGACCCGGCGGCGCTGCGGCAGGCCGGCCGCGACCAGCTCAAGCCCTACCCCACCGTGCAGCTCCGCGCCACCGCGGTCCACGCGGTCACCCGCAACGCCGAGGGATTCACCGTCAGCCTGACCGACCGCACCACCGAGCAGGCCCGCCGCCTGCTGCTGGCCACCGGCGTCATCGACCAGCTCCCACCGATTCCCGGCCTGGCGGAGCTGTGGGGCCGCGGGGTATTCAACTGCCCCTACTGCGACGGCTGGGAGGTCCGCGACCAACCCCTGGTGGTCCTGGCCAGCGACCCGCGCAACTTCCAGCTCGCGCTGCAGCTGACCCGCTGGAGCCCGGATGTGCTGCTCGCCAGCAACGGCCCGGCCGGTCTGGACGACGACGCCCGCCGCCTGCTGGCCGCCCACAAGGTCGCACTGCGCGAGGAGCCCATCGCCCGCCTGGACGGCGGGGACGGCGGGCTGGAGCGGATCGTGTTCGCCGAGGGCGAACCGGTCGCGCGCGCCGCGGCGTTCCTGCACGCGCCCACCCGCCAGCGCAGCGACCTGCCCGGCCAGCTCGGCTGCACCATGGGGGAGGACGGCTCGGTGCTGGTCGACGATCTTGGGCAGACCAGCGTGCCCGGCGTGTTCGCCGCCGGCGACATGGCGCGCCGGCCGAGCATGCCGCTGCCTGGCGCGCAGGTCGTCATCGCCGCGGCCGAGGGCGCGATCGCCGCGGTCGCCATCGACCAGCACCTGCTGCTGCAGCAGCTCGCCGCCTGAGGTCCGCGGTGCCGTTGCACGCGCTACCTGGCGCGGTCAGCGAGGCGCCGTGAGCCTCACCGGGATGCCGCAGGCGGTGTAGTCGCGGTCCATGAAGCGGCCGGGGACGTCCATGCGCTCACGCAGGATGCGGTTGGCGCGGTCCACCTACAGGCGGTGGCAGGCGCCGTTGGCCAGGTCCACGAAGGCGAGCCGTCGGCCCGGATGCCGTGCCAAGCGGCCGCGCCGAGGTCGACGACGTTGCCCGCCTGCTCGCTCCAGTTGCGCGGCGGGAAACGCAGCACCAGGCCGGGGGCGCGCTCGCGCTGCCACGGGCCGCTGCCGTCACGGGTGTAGCGGTGCTCGCCGACCCAGCCGGTGTCGGTGGTGCCGTCCGGGCCGCGCAGGTGCCAACACGTAGTAGACCACCAGGCGGGCTGGCAGCAGCCGATGCCGCCGTTCGGCCGGCCGGTCTGGGCCAGCACCCGGTCGACCAGCTCTGGTGGGTAGGTGCGGGTCAGCACCCCGATCGCGACCCGGTCCGACAGCCACGGCCGTGGCGCTGGCGTGGCCGGCCGGAGTCGTGGCATCCGCCCTCGTCTACTCACTCGAAGAGTACGAGGCGGGACATTGACGGGCATTGAGCCTAGTAGGTCATCAGTCCTGAATTACAGGGTAGAGGTGCTTGAGCTTGATCCGGGCGTCCGCGGTCGTGAAGCGCCAGTCGACCCCACGACCGGAAGCGTTGCGCGCCGCCTGCCAGGCGACGACCTCCCGCTGTAGGGTCGCCTGGTCGGCCAGGCGGCGGTCCAGGCACTGCTCGGCCAGCACGGCAAGCTCGATCTCGGCCATGTTCAACCAGCTGCCA
>WNGM01000979.1_pt1 | contig 22920 bp, 6 predicted proteins | sample 5400571 | NCBI WGS metagenome assembly WNGM01 (sample SAMN13153378, study PRJNA577476) | soil metagenome | isolation source: 100 cm soil or saprolite under Garry oak tree replicate 2 | place: USA:California | collected 2016-06-15 | reverse complement strand
GAGACCTACGAGCGGCTGGGGAGCCCGGAAGGCGAGCTCGCGCTCGCCGAAGCCGCACTCTATCTCGCGTGCGCAGCGAAATCGAACGCCGTGTACGACGCGTATAATCGGGCCCGCGGTTTCGTGGCGGAAGACGGGTCGCGACCGGTGCCCGCGCATTTGCGCAATGCGCCGACCAAACTCATGAAGGAGCTCGGTTTCGGCCGCGACTATCGCTACGCGCACGACGAAGCCGATGCGTACGCCGCCGGCGAAAACTACTTCCCGGAGGACATGCCGGAGGTGAAGTGGTACGAGCCTACCGACCGCGGTCTTGAGGCGAAGATCGCCGAGAGGCTCGCGTATTTGCGCGGCCTCGACGGCCAGGTGAAGAAAAAGAAGTAAGCATGCTTGATCCGCAGCTCCTCCGCAGCGACATCGACGCCGTGGCACGGCGGCTAGCGACGCGGTCGTTCGTATTCGATCTCGCCGCGTTTCAGGCGATCGAAGGCGAGCGCAAGACCGTCCAATCGCGCACGCAGGAGCTGCAGGCGGCGCGCAATCAGTTTTCCAAACGTATCGGCCAGGCGAAGGCGAAGGGCGAGGACGTCTCCGGATTGATGGCCGAGGCGAATCGCGCCAACGGCGAGCTCGCCGACCTCGAGCGGCGCCTGGAAGCGGTCCAGACCAAGCTGCAGGACCTCCTGCTCGGCGTCCCGAATCTTCCGCACGAATCGGTCCCCGTCGGCAGGTCCTCGGAAGACAACGTCGAGGTCCGGCGCGCCGGCTCGCCGAAAAAGTTCGGCTTTGCGCACAAAGATCACGTCGATCTGGGCGCGGGGCTGAAAATGCTCGACTTCGACGCCGCGGGCAAGATCGCGGGCGCGCGCTTTGCGTTGATGAAAGGGTCGATCGCGCGGCTGCATCGCGCCATCGCACAGTTGATGCTCGATGTGCACACGCAGGAGCACGGCTATACGGAGGTCTACACTCCGTATCTCGTCAACGCCGACAGCGTGCGTGGAACGGGCCAGCTCCCGAAATTCGAGGAAGACCTGTTTGCGGTGCTGCGCACGGACGGAAAGACGGGCGAAAAGTTCTACCTGATTCCGACCTCCGAGGTGCCGGTCACCAACATCGTGCGCGACGAGATCGTGCCCCTCGAATCGCTGCCGCTGAAATTCGTCTGCCATTCGCCCTGCTTCCGCAGCGAAGCCGGCTCATACGGCAAGGACACGCGCGGAATGATCCGGAACCACCAGTTCGACAAGGTGGAGCTGGTGCGCATCGTGCATCCGGACAAATCGTACGAGGCGCTGGAGAGCCTCACTGCGCACGCCGAAGAGATCCTGAAACGCCTGGAGCTCCCTTACCGCGTTGTGACGCTTTGCACGGGCGACATCGGGTTTCAAGCCGCGAAAACCTACGACATCGAGGTCTGGCTGCCGGGCCAGAACGCCTACCGGGAGATTTCCTCGTGCAGCAACTGCGAGGCGTTCCAGGCGCGGCGCATGCAGGCGCGCTTCCGCAACGAGAAGGGTAAGCTCGAATGGGTGCACACCCTGAACGGTTCCGGGCTTGCGGTGGGGCGCACCCTGATCGCGATCATGGAGAGCTATCAGCGCGCCGATGGCGGCGTGGACATCCCGATGGCGTTGCAGCCGTACATGGGCGGACTCAAGGCCATCGAACCGGCGCGTTGATCCTCCGCGCTGGTAAAATCCACCCAACCGGAGAGGTGACGGAGCGGTTGAACGTGCCGGTCTCGAAAACCGGAATACGCGCAAGCGTATCGTGGGTTCGAATCCCACCCTCTCCGCCAGCCAGTCTGCAGCTTTTCTTCTCTTTCTCCGGTCTCCATGAAAGCGCCCATGTATCAAACGCTTTGGCGGCGTCTGCGGAGCGATTTGGGGCCGTGGGCGCTTGAGCCCATCGAGCGAGGTCGGCCGCTCGATCCCGCGAACTGGCCCGGTACGCTTGCCGCTTATCTATCACCGACATCGCCCGAGCGCGACAAGCGCAGTGCCGCGCTGAACGAACCACGCCCGGGTCAACCGGGGAACCGAGCCCACCTGGGCCGCGCTCATCCGGAACGGGTAGCGCTTTCTCTCATCGTTCCTTCTTCCTGATGTGAATATCCCACAAGCTGCCGGTGAAAAGTTTAACAGCGCCTCTCTCTGCCCAAAACTATGCTGGCGACCGTGCAGGAACGTTTGCATCGGGCCGGCGGGAGCGATCACTTTCACTCACTAGCCGGTAACGGACGGATTGAGAAAGCAAACCGGGCTAAGCGCGAAGAACGGTAGTCGCTATTCCGCCACGTTGGAAAAAGAGGGGAATCAATATGAAGACGATGAGAATTGTGTCTGTGGTGGGGCTGTCGATATTGATATTCGCCGCGTTCAGCGGGGTACAGGCGCAGCAACCGCAAGTCCCCACCTTGCAAGTGTGCAACGAAACACAGGTACAGGGAAAAGCCGTAGTAAAGATCGGGAGCCGAGTGGATGTTTCACATTCCGGTACGTTCACGATCACCATCGAGGTGAAGTGCAATCGAGAGTCGAACAACGGCTACCCGGCAGGCACTTTCCAAATAATAAATCTCAGCATGTCGGACTCGATCGTACAAGGCACGATCGCTGCGATTTCTCTTGAGCAAGTGACCTCTACCGGCAAGCACACGCCGACCGCGTATCTCAATGGCCGCTGCCGGGCCGACAAGGTGATCGGATGCCGTTTTTGGCTCATGCTGGCTGACAACAAGAAGCCAAACCAATCCGGAACGCCTGATGTGGTTAGTTTCCTGGTTTTCAATTCGGCGGGACAACGGGTGGCCTACGGCACCGGCCCGGTTGTTGAGGGCGACATTCAGGTCGCGCCCACATCGAACTGAGCTAGAATCAGTAGACAATTGCGGGAAGAGTTGGGTGGGAGGATACGGCCTCGTCGACAAGTGATAGACACCTGCAATTGTCTGGACTTCAGGGCACCAGCATTCGTGCATTCAACCCACCGCCTCGTCTGACAATAAGGGGCAGCAATGCAGAAGAACGAAGCGGAGCCAAGTAGGGAAGGCAACGCTCAAGGGGAGAGCGTTGGAATTGGCGCGCCGTCGATCTCGCTTCCGAAAGGCGGCGGCGCGATACGCGGGCTCGGCGAAAAGTTCGGCGCGAACCCGGTCACCGGTACCGGCTCGATGACGGTGCCGATCGCCACGTCCCCCGGACGGTCTGGGTTCGGGCCACAACTCTCTCTCTCCTACGATTCAGGTTCCGGTAACGGACCCTTCGGCTTCGGCTGGAGCCTTTCGCTGCCTTCCATTACACGCAAGACCGAGAAAGGGCTTCCGCAATACCGTGATGCCGAAGAATCGGATGTCTTTATTCTCTCCGGTGCCGAGGACCTGGTCCCCGTTTTTAAGAAAGATGCGAACGGCAATTGGGTTTCAGATGCAAAGGGAAACCTCGTCATCGATGAAGATGTCCGGGATGGCTACACCATCCGGAAATACCGTCCCCGCATCGAGGGCCTTTTCGCCCGCATCGAGCGCTGGACCCGTCAGAACGACGGGGACGTCCACTGGCGATCCCTATCCAAAGACAACATCACGACCTTTTATGGGAAAGCGATCATTCGAACGGCAGCGCAGCCGCGCTCGGAGATCGCAGACCCCCGCATCGCCGACCCGGCTGACCCTGCGCGCATCTTCAGTTGGCTGATCTGCGAAAGCTACGATGACAAGGGCAACGCCATCCTCTACGAATACAAGGCGGAAGATTCGGACGGCATCGATCTCTCTTCGTCAGCCAACGAACGCAACCGCACCCCTTCAGGCCGCACCGCCAACCGCTACCTGAAGCGCATCAAGTACGGCAACGCGACACCGCGCAATCCGAACGAGGATCTGGTTGCTCGCACCGATTGGTTGTTCGAGTCGGTACTCGACTATGGCGAGCACTACACCGAGGACGCCCAGGGCCAGCCGACCGACATCTTCCTCGACGACACGCACCGCTCCTGGGACATACGCCAGGATCCCTTCTCCATCTACCGAGCCGGGTTCGAAGTCCGCACCTACCGCCTGTGCCGCCGGGCGCTGATGTTTCATCACTTCGCAACCGAACTCGGAACGCCCGACTACCTGGTCCGGACGACCGAGTTCCAATATCAAGAGGGCCCGGTCGCATCGTTCATCACCGCCGTGACCCAGGGCGGCTTTGTCCGTCGACCGGACGGCAGCTATCTCAAGAAGTCGATGCCACCCGTCGAGTTCGAATACTCGCAGGTCGAGGTGAGCAACGAAGTCCGGGAGATCGATCCCGACAGTCTGGAGAACCTTCCTTACGGACTCGATGGGTCGCAGTATCAGTGGGTCGATCTGGACGGCGAAGGCGTCTCGGGCATCCTCACCGAACAGGGGGATGCCTGGTACTACAAGCCCAGTCTCGGCGACGGGCGCTTCGGTCCCGTGGAGACCGTGGCGCGCAGGCCGTCGCTGGCCGAGCTGCGTTCGGGCCGGCAGCAGTTCCTCGATCTGGCCGGCGACGGACAACTCGACCTGGTTACGCTGGAGGCTCCCACGCCCGGGTTTTTCGAGCGCACCGAAGACCAGGACTGGAATCCCTTCGTTCCATTCCGTTCGCTGCCCAATCTGGCGTGGAGAGACCCCAATCTCAGATTCGTCGACCTTACCGGTGACGGCCATGCCGATGTGCTCGTTACCGAAGACGACGCGTTCGTCTGGTACGCCTCGCTGGCCGAAGACGGTTTCGCTCCCGCCGAGAAGGCGCGCCAGGTGCTCGACGAAGAGAAGGGCCCGCGTCTCGTCTTTGCCGACGGCACGCAGTCCATCTATCTGGCCGATCTGTCCGGCGACGGCCTCTCCGACCTGGTGCGCCTCCGCAACGGCGAAGTCTGCTTCTGGCCCAATCTGGGCTATTGCCGCTTCGGCGCCAAGGTCACCATGGACAACGCGCCCTGGTTCGACAACCCGGATCAGTTCGACCAGAAGCGCATCCGTCTTGCCGACATCGACGGTTCGGGCACCACCGACATCATTTACTTGGGTCGCGATGGCGTTCGACTCTATTTCAACCAGTCGGGTAACCGCTGGAGTGATGCCGGGAAGCTGGAGGTTTTTCCGCAGTTCGATGACCTGAAGGCCGTCGCCGTCGGCGACCTCCTCGGCAACGGAACGGCTTGTCTCGTTTGGTCGTCGCCCCTGCCGGGCGACGCGCGTCGACCGATGCGCTACGTCGATCTCATGGGAGGACAGAAGCCGCATCTGCTCGTCAAGTCCGTGAACAACCTCGGCGCCGAGACGCTCGTCCAGTACGCAGCATCGACACAGTCCTATCTCGAAGACAAGCGCAACGGCAAACCCTGGATCACGCGACTGCCGTTTCCCGTGCACGTCGTCGAGCGGGTCGAGACCTACGACGGCATCAGCCGCAATCGTTTCGTTACGACGTATAAATACCATCACGGATACTTCGACGGGTTTGAACGCGAATTTCGCGGCTTCGGAATGGTCGAGCAGCGGGATACCGGGGAATTCGAGGCTCTGGCTGGTGACGGAAACGTACCGCCAGCAACCAACATCGACGGCGCCTCGCACGTACCCCCGGTATTGACACGCACCTGGTTCCATACCGGGTTCTACCTTGACCGTGACCGCATTTCCAATTTCTTCGCGGGCCTGCTCGATGCCAATGACGCCGGCGAGTATTACCGGGAGCCCGGCCTGACCGATGCGCAGGCAAGGCAGCTCCTTCTCGATGACACGGTTCTACCCGCGGGGTTGACGATCGACGAAGAACGCGAAGCGTGTCGCGCACTGAAAGGCTCCATGCTCCGGCAGGAGGTGTACGCCCTCGACGGCTCGGACAAGGAAAAGCATCCGTACACCGTCACCGAGCAGAACTTCACGAGCGAGCGCCTGCAGCCCAAGGCGACCCATCGCCACGGCGTATTCTTCGCCCACCCGCGCGAGGCCGTCAGCTACCACTACGAGCGCGATCCTGCCGATCCGCGCATCGGCCACGCGTTGACGCTGGAGGTGGATCGCTTCGGCAATGTCCTCAAGTCTGCATCGGTCGGCTATGGGCGGCGAAATCCCGATCCCGAACTTGCGGTCGAGGACCAAAAGAAACAGACGCGGATCCTGGTTATGTACACCGAGAACCGATACACGAACAGTGTCGATACAGCGGACGCGTACCGCACGCCACTGCCTTGTGAGAGCGGCACCTATGAGCTCACCGGTTACCCGCCAACCGGGAGCGGTGGTCGCTTCCAGATGTCCGACTTCGTGCAGCCCGACCTGAATGATCCCAATCATGTCAAGCTCATCCACATTTTCGACGGCGAGATTGGCTACGAGGAATCGCCGAGCAACGGCAAACAGCGGCGTCTGATCGAGCAGGTTCGCACCAATTACCGGCCCGACGATCTTGGGGTGGGCCAAAACGATCCACTTGCGTTGCTGCTATTCGGAACGCTGGAACCGCTGGCACTACCGGGCGAGACGTACAAGCTGGCCTTCACGGCGCCGCTGGCGAAGCAGGTCTTCGTCGACAGCGGCAAGCTTACCCAGGCTGATCTCGATGCGGCGCTTGCTGACGAAGGCAAGTATGTACATAGCGAAGGGGATGCCAACTGGTGGATTCCCTCCGGGCGCGTGTTCTATTCCTCCGGCATCAACGATGCCGCGGCCGCGGAACTGGCCCGCGCCAGCCAGCACTTCTTCCTGCCGCGCCGGTACCGCGACCCGTTCCACACCAATACGGTCAGCACGGAGGGCGTCATCAGTTACGACGCCTACGACTTGCTGATCGTCGACACCCTCGACCCGCTGGGCAACCGCGTCACCGTCGGTGAGCGCGATGCAGCCGGCAATATCGATCTAAACAAGCCAGGCAACGACTACCGCGTGCTCCAACCCAGTTTGGTCACCGACCCCAACCGCAACCGGGTGGCCGTGACCTTCGATGCCTTGGGCATGGTGGTGGGCACAGCAGTCATGGGCAAGTCTGAAGACAATCCCTCCCAGGGCGATCTGCTCGACCCCAGTTTCGAGGCCGATCTGACGCAGGCTCAGATAGACGGGTTCTACGATGTCGCAGACCCGCACGTGCCTGCACCGAGTCGCCTCCAAGGTGCCACGACGCGCATCATCTACGACCTCGACCGTTTCCGCCGCACCCAGCAGGCGCACCCCGAAGACCCGACACAATGGCTGCCCGTGTACGCCGCCACGCTGGCGCGCGAGACCCATGTCAGCGATCCGCTGCCGCCGCAGGGCCTCAAAATCCAGATCAGCTTCTCCTACTCCGACGGCTTCGGCCGCGAGATTCAGAAAAAGATTCAGGCCGAGCCGGGACCGGCCGCCGATCCTCGCTGGGTGGGCAGCGGCTGGACCATTTTCAACAACAAAGGCAAGCCCATTCGCCAGTACGAGCCGTTCTTCAGCCAGCTCCCCACAAAGGGTCACCAGTTCGAATTCGGCGTTCAAATCGGTGTCAGTCCCATCCTGTGTTACGACCCGGTCGAACGGGTCGTCGCCACCGTCCACCCCAACCATACCTACGACAAGGTTGTGTTCGATCCATGGCGGCAGGACGCTTGGGACGTGAACGACACGGTTCTTCAGGCTGATCCGAAGATTGATCTGGATGTAGGGGACTTCTTCCAGCGCCTGCCCGATGACGACTACCTTCCGACGTGGTACGCGCAACGGGCGAACGGAGCAATTGGCCCACAGGAGCAGGAAGCCGCCACCAAAGCTGCGGCGCATGCCAATACGCCGACGACAGCGTACCTGGACGCCCTCGGCCGCACCTTCCTGACCGTTGCGGACAATGCTGCCGACGGCAAGTACGCGACGCGCGTCGAACTCGACATCGAGGGGAACCAACGCTCTGTCACCGACGCGCTTGGGCGCAAGGTGATGGTGTACGACTACGACATGCTCAGCAAGCGGATCCATCAGGCGAGCATGGAAGCGGGCGAGCAGTGGCTGCTGAACGACGTCGCGGGCAAGGCCATCCGCGCTTGGGACAGCCGCGGTCACAATTTCCGGACCGCCTACGATGCGTTACGCCGGCCAACCGATCTCTTCGTGCTGGGCACCGACCCCAACAACTCGGACCCCCGCACCCTGACCGGTGAGGTGCTTTTCGATAAGACTGTTTACGGCGAGGGACAGCCCAACGACCAAGCGCTCAACCTGAGAACGCGAGCTTTCAAGCATTACGACACCGCAGGAGTTGTGACCAGCATGGGCCACAATGCCACCACCAATAAGGACGAGGCTTACGACTTCAAGGGCAACTTGCTGCGCAGCAGCCGGCAGCTGCTGGAAGATTACAAATCCTTGCCCGACTGGCCCGGTGCGATGCCGAACCTGCGGCAAGAAGCATTTACGACCAGCACCCAATACGACGCGCTCAATCGGGCGGTCGCTACTACCACGCCGGACGCCAGCGTAATTCGGCCCACTTACAACGAAGCGAACCTCCTCGAACGAGTCGATATCAACCTCCGCGGTGCGAAAGCGGCGACGCCCTTTGTCGCCAACATCGACTACAACGCCAAAGGGCAGCGGGAATTGATCGAATATGGCAACGGCGCGAAGACGGACTACACGTACGATCCGCAGACCTTTCGCCTCACGGACTTCGTGACGCGCCGCGATGCCGCCAGCTTCCCCAACGACTGCCCTCAGCCGCCCAATCCGCCGTGCGGCGTTCAGAATCTGCACTACGTCTACGACCCGGTCGGCAACATCACCTCCATTCGAGATGACGCCCAGCGAACCATCTTCTTTGACAATGCAAAGGTTGAGCCCTCTGCGAACTATACCTACGATGCCATTTACCGGCTCATTGCCGCTGCGGGACGCGAGCACCAAGGCCAACTGGCGCAACCACAGACGACCTGGGATGACACACCACGCATGAACCAACCTCTGCCGACGGACGGGCAGGCCATAAGGAATTATTCTGAAAGCTACGCTTACGATGCCGTGGGCAACTTCGCGCACCTCGTCCATCAGGCCGCCAATGGAAATTGGACGCGCACATACACCTACAACGAGCCGAGCCTTATCGAGCCAGGGCAACAGCACAGCAATCGCCTGACCAGCGCCGCCGTGGGTGCATCGACAGATCTGTACCAATACGACGCCCACGGCAACGTCACCAGGATGCCGCACCTGACCCTGATGCAGTGGGATCATCGCAACCAGCTCCAAGCCACCTCGAAGCAGGCAGTCAATAGCGGCACGCCCGAGACAACCTACTACGTCTACGACTTCACCGGACAGCGAGTCCGGAAGGCAACGGAGAGTGCAGGGGGCGTTCTCCTGAAAGAGCGGATCTACGTGGCTGGATTTGAGATCTACCGCGAGTACGAAGCGGACGGCACGACGGTGTCGCTGGAGCGGCAGACGCTGCACGTCATGGACGACAAACGTCGGTTGGCGATGGTCGAAACAAAAACTGTAGACAGCAGTGTGCTCCAGGCGAGCCTGCCGATAACGCTCACGCGCTATCAGTTGGACAATCACCTCGGCTCCGCCGTTTTGGAACTCGACGATCTTGGAATGGTCATCTCCTACGAGGAGTACTACCCCTACGGCAGCACATCGTATCAAGCCGTTCGACAAGATGTGGAAGTCAACCTCAAACGCTACCGCTACACGGGAAAGGAGCGCGACGAGGAGACTGGCTTCTATTATCACGGTGCGCGCTACTACGCGCCGTGGCTAGGAAGGTGGACGAGCGCCGATCCAGAAGGAATAAGAGAGGGGCCGAACGCTTACATATTCGTTTCGAATGGCCCACTCCGGCTTGTCGACCCCTCGGGTAGGAATCAGGAGCAGCCTCAAGGTGCTCTCATTGATCCGACGGTCGCAAAAAGATACGCGGAAGGAGCTCAGCAAATTATCAAACATTGGGACGAACTAAAGCCCGTTGAGCGAGAGGAAAAGATTCGCGCTCTGGTCAACAGCGAGCTCGCTGCCTCGGGTGTTCCGGCCCTGGCGCATGAAGCGTTCGATCCTACGCAAAGGGCCGCCGCACACTTCACGTCGGAAACGTGGAGTATGTCTATCAATCCACAATACCTTGAGGGCTCGCGACAACAAATGGAGGATGCGGCGGAGGGGAACACAGGCGTGACCTTGGGAAACGTATTCAGTGCTTTCGTCCATGAGGCGCGGCATGCGGAGCAGAGATTCCTAGCTGCCCGATATCTCGCTGGGACTGGACTCAACGCAAGGGAGATTTCCGACATACTTGATATTCCTGGGCCGGGCGCCGCAGTGCCGGTGTCAGAGGCAGCCCTCAGCCAGAAATTGGATACAAGCAGCCGCTTGGGAAGATGGGCTGAGTATCTTTACTCTCATTCCTTCAGCAGAGTTACCGGTGCGGAACAGTATTACTCCGATGTTGAGTCTGTGCGGGTGGAGACTGCTGGAGCGTATACGCGAGCTAAAGAGTCTTTCGAGAAAGCGCGCACTGCGTGGTTGACGGACCCATTCTACGAAAAAGGTAAGACGGATCAGCAATACAAGCAGGAGATGACGGGAGCCAAGACACGCATGGACATTGCTCTCAGGGAACGCCATGCGGCTTGGGATGTCTATTATCAGACTCCAAGGGAGCATGATGTTTTCGCGGCGCAAATCGGAGTGGCGAGATTGCTCGGTGCTTCCCAAAAAGAACTCAACATAATGCGCGGAATCCACCCATAAGAGCTGGGAATCCGGCAACAAGAATTCCCACTGTTTAGGAGTTCGGCGCGGGCATGGCCAGAAAAGTGAGTTTATGACATCTTCGACAGAGACCTCGTCCTCGGCATGAGCGGGGGTGACGTTCGCGTTGCCCACGGACTCCTTCGCTCGCTGGGCTTCGCCGTCTCCCTCACCGAGCGCCAGAACGAAACCTATGGCGAGACCACGCGCAACGCCGTGGGCAGGTTTCAGGCCGACAACGGCCTCGTCGTCTCTGGGTCGATCGATTCTCCCACGTATGCGGCGTTGAAGCGCAAGGCCGATCAGACCGCCGTGCCCAACTCCTATTCGGTTCACGGCACCGTGCGGGATTCCGATGGCACACCCCGCGCCGGAATCTCGGTGCGCGTTGTCGACGTCGATTTCCGCAGCGAAACAGCTCTGGGCGAAGCGACTACCGGCAACGTTAAATAAGCAACAGGAGAGACCATGCCGGAGAATATTGGGCTCATCGACCAAGTAGTCCTGGCGCGAACGCTCACTGCGGGCATGCAGGGAGGCGACGTCCGGCTCCTGCAGCGCGCGCTCGTGGCGCTCGGCTACGAGATCGCGCTCGGCGAACGGCGCGTCGAGACCTTTGGCTATACGACATCGCAGGCGGTTGAGGCGTTCCGGACCGCGGCAGGGCTGCGTGGCACCGCCATCGCCGATGAGCAGATGGCCGCTGCCATCAACGCCAAGCTGTCGCAGCTCCCGGCTGTAACGCAGTGGCAGGTGCATGGGACGCTGCGCAACGCTGACGGCGCACCGCTGCCGAACGTGCTCATCCGCGCCGTCGACAAAGGGCTGCGCACCGAGGCCGTGCTCGGCGAGCAAACCACCGACGCCGCCGGGCACTACGTCATCGAGTATCGCCCCAACCCCCTAGCGGAAGCGGAGAAGGACCAGCGCGCTGATCTGGTGGTGCGCGCCGTCCGGCCGGTGGGACCGAGGATCACGACCACCGTCACGCGCCCGCCGGGTCGCGAGGAGGTGATCGCCGAATCCGCGGTGTGGTGCAACGCGCCGCCTATCGCCACCATCGACCTGATGGTGGGCGGCGGCGTCTGGCCCGGGCCGTCCGAGTATGAGCGGCTTTCGGCCGAGCTGGCGCCACTGCTCGCTGGCCTCTCGGCGGCCGTCATCACCGCTGACGACATCCGCTTCCTCTCCTGCGAGACCGAATATGAGCCAGCGTGGATCGAATATTACGGCTTGGCGGTAAAGCTGGCCGAGCAGACGCACGTGGCGGCCGAGGCCTTCTACGGCCTCTTCCGCGAGCGAATGCCGCGTGAGCTTGACAAGCTCGTCTCGCGGCGCCCCGCGGTGCTGCGGCGCGCCCTGGAGCTCGCGCTGCGCGGCAACATCATTCCTCTGCGCATTCGCCCGGCGATCCCGGAAATCCTGCGGCAGCTCGCCGCGCTGGCCGTGGATCGCGCGTTCGTGGCTGCGCCGGGCCGCGCCTCGATTGCCGACGTGCTGGGCACCGTGCTCGCCAGTTCCGGCGGCACGGCGCTGCAACGCACGTTCCTGGAGCAGTATGTCGCGCATCAGGGCCCGATCCAGGACTTCTGGAAAGCGCTTCGCGAGCAGCCGGCGTTCGCCCCTTTGTTGCCGAAGCTCCAGTTGGCGCTGCAGCTCGGTTCTCTCACGCGGAATCATCTGCCGCTCATTAAGGTCCTGCAGAGCAAGCACAGCAAGCTCTCCGATCTGGCGCAGCTCACCGAGGCCGGCTGGCTGGACTTGATCCGCGGCGCGACGGGCTCAACGGGGACCGGCTACCCGCCCGATGTGCCCGGGCCGGTCGCGGACAAGCCGGCCACCTACGCGCGGATCCTCAACGGCATTATCGAGGAATCCTTTCCCACGCAGGTGATCGCAAACCGTTTGAACGATCTCCGTATCGAGAACAAGCCTGCGCTCGCAACTTTTTTTGCCGGTCCGGGCGCGAGCTTTGATATTCGCACCCACGTGGCCGCCGATTTTCTGGCGCACGCCGGCGGCGCCACTATAGATACGACGTCGATCGATACGGCGCACCCAGGCGCGGTCGCCGGCGATCTGGCGGACACGCTCGGCAAGCTGCAGCGCCTGTATAAGGTGGCGGCGCCGCGCATCTCCGACCTGCACGCGGTGCTCGGCGCCGGCACGCTCGGCTCGGCGCACGACATCGCGCGCCTCGGCGCCGACGGCTTGGCGCTGGCGACCGGACTTTCTTCCGATCGCGCCGGCGCGATCTATGACAATGCGCAGCGGGCAGTGGCCGGCGCGCAACTGTTGTTCACCAAGTATTCGCAGGCGTTCAATTCATTCCGTCTCTTCGGCACCGACAGCGGCGCGGTCGAGGATTTGAAGCTCCCCGATTATCAGGACCTGTTCCGCCTGCTTGATCTGTGCGAATGCGAGCAGTGCCGCTCGGTCTACAGCCCGGCCGCCTACCTGGTCGATCTGTTGGCGCTCGTCGATGGCCTCTCACCCAATTACCGAAAGTACCTTTATTGGATCGACGGCAAGGTGAATCAGCTTTCGCGGCGTTCGGATATCGGTGAAATCGAGCTGACCTGCATCAATACCAATACGCCGCTGCCGTATATCGACCTTGTCAACGAGATTCTGGAGTACGCAGTGGCGCAGAAGACGCCGCAGCTGCAGACCACGCGCAGCGCCGAGGAGCTGAGCGTCAGTCCCGAGCATCTTCTGCCGGCCGCGTACGACCAGGCGCATGTGGGCGGTGCCGTGTACCCATGGGACCTGCCGTTCGATCTGGCGGCGGAGACGGCGCGCACCTTCCTCGGCCATTTTGGCGTGCGCCGCTTCGAAGTGATGGAAGCGTTTCAAACCCTCGCGGGGGCTCAGCAGCCGACGCCGCACGACATTGCCGCCGAATATTTGGGGCTTAGCGCCGCTGAGGTGCAAATCCTCGAGACGCCGGCGCAGAGCCCGTGGGAGTATTGGGGCCTCCTGCAGAACAACAACACCGTCCTCGACCCCACCGATCCGGAGCCCGATCCGCAGAAGAAAAAGAAACTGGTGTTGCCGTGGCTCGGCGTGCTCGGATTGGCGACGTACTTCGTCGAGCGCGCGCAGCTCAGCAACGACGAGCTGGTCGAGCTGTCGAAAACCCGCCTGTTCGCGACACTCGGGTTGGGGCTCACGTGGCCAGTCGGGGATTGCACGCTCGACCACGCCGCCATCGATAACCTGACGAAGGATACTGAGGCGACCGAGTTGGTGCGCTTCCTCCGGCTGCGGCGCAAGCTCGGCTGGGCGATCTCCGATCTAGACAAATTCCTTTCCGTGATGGGATCGCTCGACATCGAGCTGCTCGCCGGGTTCGACCGGCTGCGCGCCGCTCTCAAGCTTCCGTTTCTCGAGTTGCTTACCTGGTTCGGTCCCATCGACACTACCGTCGGCAGCGACGGGTCCCCGTCGTTTTACGATCAGTTGTTCCTGAATACCGCGGTCACCAATCCGCCCGATGCCATCTTCACGCTCGACGCCAACCGTACGGAGCTGAAGGTTCCCACCGACACCATCAGCAATCACGTGGCGGGGGTCGCCTCGGGCCTGGGCGTGCCCGCCTCCGAGTTCGATTTCCTGTTTGGTTCGCCGCCCCCGGAGATTCCGGACCTGTTGAATCTCGACAATTTGACCAGGCTGTATCGCGCGGCATCGATTTCGCGCGCTCTCGGGCTGTCGGTTCGCGACTTCGCCACGCTGCACGCGATCGCCGGCATCGATCCGCTCAAGGGGGCCACGCTCGCCGAAATGCGGCGGCTGGTCGACATCGCCGCCAAGGTGCGTCGCGCGCGCTTCAGCGTACCCGAGCTCGATTACCTGCTACGACACGTGGCTCAGCCGGTGTCGGGGATCGCGCCCACGGTCGAAGAGATCACGCAGGCGCTGAGCGAACTCCGCGACGGCTTGCAAAAGGTGGCGCGCGACAATGGGTTCCCCGGGCTGGTGGTGAGCATCAAGAACGCGCCGGCCGATCCCCAGGGCGAGCTCACGCGCAAGAAGCTGGCCACCGTCGTGCCCTCGGACAAAGCCGACGACGCGTTCGCGCTGGTGGCCGGGTCGAGCCCGCTCTCGGCCGATGCGCAGCACGACTTCATCAATTCTTACTTCAAGGATTTCCTGCCCGACCTCAAAGACGCCGTCGAGCAACTGGTCGCCGCCAACTACGGTGCCGTGCCGCCGCTGCAGCCCCCTAAGTTGACCAACCCGGCCGACCGCTTCAATTACGTGCTGCCGCCACTGCTCGTCTATTTGGTCGGCGTACAAAGCCGCGGCTTGGTGAAGAAGAAGCTTGCCGAAGATCTGAGCATCGACATCCGCACCGCCGAGCTGCTCGTCGAGATGCCGCAGACGCCGGCAAGCGTGTACCTCGATCTCTTCCTCAACCCGACGTTCGTCGCGTCGGCCGGCCCTATCGACCCCACGCAACTCGCCGCGCAGTTCGACGGTTATCGCCTGCTTCAGAAATCGGCGCTCATCGTCCGCAAGCTCCGCATCGAAGCGGACGAGCTCGCTGCCATTCGCGCACCCGACGCCAATGGCAAGACGCGCGCTGCGCGCGTGGGCTGGCTGGAATTCGAGCAGCTCCCGCTCACGCCACAGCCGGGCGCCGCGGCGCTGTTCGGGCCCTGGGAGCGGCTGGCCGATCTGTTCGCTCTGCGCGACAGCCTGCCGCGGGTCAAACCGTCGCTGTTCGATATCTTCGCCGAGGTCGACGCGATGGTCCCCTTTCGCGGCGACATCGTCAAGCTCACCGGCTGGTCGGAGAAGGACCTGGTGGGGGCGGCAAAGGGATTGAGCCTTCAATTCCCCGCCGATTACCAGGACGAGCGCGGTCTGGCGCGCGTCAAGGCCTGCCTCGATCTGCTGGCGCGGCTGGGAATGCCCCCGTCGAAAGTGTCGCCGTGGCGCGCGCCGCACTTAAAGCTGGCCGAAGCGCTCGATCTCAGGAACGCCGTCAAAGCGCGCTACAGCTTCGACGAATGGCTCAAAGTAGCCAAGCCGCTGCAGGACATCCTCCGCGAGAAGCAGCGCGCCGCGCTGGTCTCCTATCTCCGGGCGCGCGATGGGCTCGACGAGGACGAGCTGTTCGATCGCCACCTGATCGACGTCGGTATGAGCGCGTGCCAGCTCACCTCGCGCATCAAGCAGGCCATCGGCTCGGTGCAGTTGTTCATCCAGCGCATCTCGATGTCGCTCGAGCGGGATCAGCAGCCCCAGCCGCTCGTGCTCAAAGAACCCCAGGCGACCTGGTGGCAAACCTGGATGCGCAACTATCGCGTCTGGGAGGCCAACCGCAAGGTCTTCCTGTATCCGGAGAATTGGATCGAGCCCGAGCTACGCGATGACAAAACCATCTTTTTTAAAGACCTGGAGAAGGAGCTCAAGCAGAATGAGGTGACCGCCGATCAGGCGGAGAGCGCGTTCCTGCATTACCTGGAGAAGCTCGACGCCGCGGCGGCGCTCGACCTGCGCGCCATGTATTGGGAACCCGAATTCGATCGGTTGCATGTGGTGGCCCGCACCCACGGTGAGCCGCACACCTATTACTATCGCCGCGGCGTTGACGAGAGCTATTGGACCGCCTGGGAAAAGATTGACGTCGACATCGTCGGCGACCATCTGGTCCCGGCTATTCTGGACCGCCGGCTGCGGCTGTATTGGCCGATCTTCAAGACCATCCAGGATCCGGCGCAGAACGCGCCGAACGATGCGTCAGAGCCCAAAACCTTGCTGGAGATCCACCTTGCCTGGAGCGAATACAAGAACGGCAAATGGACGCCCAAGAAGGTGCATAAGGATCCCATAGTGGTGGTGGGCGGCGACTTCACGCCCGATCAGACCTATTTCTCATCCACGTATGGCGCCAACATGGGGTTCCAATTCCCGGGCAAGTTCGCTGGCGACGCACACGATCTGGTGATCGCGGCATTCCGCGTGGCCCCCATTTACGGGATGCCGGACTGTGTCGGCTGGTGGGTCGTGCCATCCGCCGGCGGCGCGCTGGCGAAGGACTTCTACGTCGAGAATAGCTACCCCAGCAGGCCATTCAGCAATCTACCGACGAATCAGGGGTTCCAGATCGCTAACCAGCAGATCGTGGAGGACGAGCAGTGGAACACAGACGACCAGCTCATGCTCAACAGCACCGTGCCGGGGGCTTCGGTGGAAACGCTCGCCACCACACCCGGCATCTTTCACCTCAGCTTCTCGCCCCAAGCCGCCCCCGGCTTCACTGACTACCCCGCCCTCTTTTATAATGACGAGCGGCGCGATTATTTCATCGTACGGCAGGTCGGGCCGGGACAGACGCAATTCTGGCCCGATCCGGAGAATGCCGATCCGGGGCTGATCCTCGACGGGCCGAGCGACCAGCCCTACGATCCGCCCGATCAATACCAAGCGTCCAGCAATGATTCCTTCTTGTGGCGGTTTTATCCGCATTATCATCCCTACGTCGGCGCCTTCATCAAGGAGCTCAACCAGGAGGGTGTCGCAGGGCTGCTCAAGCGCGAGAACCAGCAGCTCGTCGACGACCCGCCGACCAACGTCTTCCACGTCAAATATCAGCCGCAGGACGCGGTGGCGCACCCCTATCCGCGCGAGGAGGTTGAGTTCGCCGCAGGCGGCGCCTATGCGCAATACAACTGGGAACTGTTCTTCCACGCGCCGCTGCTGGTGGCGGACCGTCTGAGCCGCAACCAGCAGTTCCAGGACGCGCAGCGCTGGTACCATTTCGTCTTCGATCCCACTGCCGCCATCGATCCGAAAACGCTCGTGCCGGACGTGTGGCGCTTCGCCCCGTTCAAGACGATTCAAGATCACCCGATCGACGAGCTGCTCGCGCTGCTCGATTATTCGGGCCAGAACCAGCAGTACATCGACGCGCGCCATGCGCTCGAGCGACAGGTGAGCGACTGGCGCTCCAACCCGTTCGATCCGCACCTGATCGCCCGCCATCGCCTGACCGCCTACGAGAAGACGGTGGTGATGAAGTACCTCGACAACCTGATCGCCTGGGGCGATCAGCTCTTCCGGCAGGACACCATCGAGACCATCAATCAGGCGACGCAGCTCTACATCCTGGCCGCCGAGCTGCTCGGCGACAAGCCGCAGATCCTCCCGTCGCGCGGCGAGGTCAAGCCGCAGACCTATGACGACCTGGTCAAGCCGCCCGGGCTCGACGCGTTCTCCAACAAACTGGTCAACCTGGAGAACTGGGTGCCCCTCAAGCAGCAGGGCAAGCCCAAGGTCGAGCCGATCGTTCCCCCGGGCATGGTGCTTTATTTCTGCATTCCGCCCAACGACAAGCTGCTCGGTTATTGGGATACCGTCGCCGACCGGCTGTACAAGATTCGCCACTGCCTCAATATCGAGGGCGTGTTCCAACAGCTCCCGCTGTTCGAGCCGCCGCTCGATGTGGGCCTGCTGGTCAAGGCCAAGGCGGCGGGCGTGGACATCGCCACTGCGCTGCAGGACATCAACTCGGCGCTGCCGCATTATCGCTTCTCCACGATGCTTCCCAAGGCGCTGGAGTTCTGCGCCGACGTGAAGGCGCTCGGCGCCGAGCTGCTGGCGGCGCTGGAGAAGCAGGACGCCGAGGGCCTGGCGTTGCTCCGCTCGGGCCAGGAGCTGGCGGTGCTCGAAGCCGTGCGCGAGGTCAAGCAGCGGCAAATCGACGACGCGCAGGCGGCGCTCGACGGCCTCTTCAAGACCCAGGAAACGGTGCAGATCCGCCTCGCTTATTATTCGAGCCGGCAGTTCACAAACCCATATGAGCAGGCGCACTTGGCGCTCACCGGTGTCGCGGAGGTCTTCCACGAGATGGCCTCACAGCACGAGATAGCGGCGTCGCTGGCCAAGTGGGTCCCCAACTTCCAGCTCGGCATCGAGGGCATGACCTCGTCGCCCACCATCACCGCCAACTTCGGCGGCGAGCAGATCGGCGGCTCGCTGCAGGCGATCGCCAGCGCGATGCGCGGCATCGCCGGACATCTCACCACCGCCGCGTCGATGAGCGCGACCATGGGCGGCTATCAACGGCGCGCCGAGGAGTGGGCGTTGCAAAAAGACCTAGCGGCCAAGGAGCTGGAGCAGATCGGCAAGCAGATCCTCGCGGCGCAGATCCGCCTCGATATTGCGCAAAAGGAGCTGGAAAACCACGACCTGCAAGTCTCCAACGCGCAGGCCGTAGACGACTTCATGCATGGGAAGTTCACCAACGAAGACCTCTACGACTGGATGGTCACCCAGGCGGGGGCCATCTATTTCCAGAGCTATCAGCTCGCCTATGACCTGGCCAAGCGGGCGGAGAAGACGTTCCAGTTTGAGACAGGCGATTCCCAGGCGTCGTTCATTCAATTCGGATATTGGGACAGCTTAAAGAAGGGGCTCCTGGCAGGCGAGCGGCTGCACTACGACCTGCGGCGCATGGATGCCGGCTTCCTCGACCGGAACCGGCGCGAGCTCGAGATCACCAAGCACGTGTCGCTGGCGCAGGTGGCACCGCTCCAGCTGCTCACGCTCAAGGCGACCGGCACCTGCACGGTCAGCATTGACGAGAGCCTGTTTAATCGCGACTTCCCCGGGCACTATCTCCGCCGAATCAAGTCCGTGGCGGTCACCATTCCCTGCGTCATCGGGCCGTATACCAGCGTCAATGCTCAGCTCACGCTCCTGTCGAACAAGGTACGCACCAACAGCAAGCTCGATGGCGGCTACGCGGAGGGGAAGGGAATCGATTCGCGGTTCCGCTACGACTTCGCGGCAACCCAATCGATCGTCACCAGCAGCGCGCAGAACGACGCCGGTCTTTTCGAAGTGACCCTGCGCGACGAGCGCTACCTGCCGTTCGAGGGTTGCGGCGCGATCAGCACCTGGCAGATCGACCTCAAGCCGAGCCAGAACGCGTTCGACATCAACACCGTCACGGACGTGATCCTGCACCTTCGCTATACGGCGCGGGACGGCGGCTTCCCACCGGATGCGTTGCCGACGCCGTCGGAAAGTGGCGTGCGGCTGTTCAGCGCGCGCCATGACTTCCCCGACAAGTGGCAGCAGTTCCTGTATCCGGCGTCAGGGACACAGCAGAAGCTGGCGCTCGCGCTCACGACCGACTTTTTCCCGTTCACCGCGCGGGGGCTCAAGAAGTGGAACGTTTCGATGGTTCAAGTGGTGCTCAAGCTCAAGGATACGCCGCTCCAGTTTGGCGAGGACGCGCCCAGCGCCGTCTATGACGGCAGCGCGCTCCAGCTCAGCTTAGACAGTGCTCCGCTTACAGATGGCACGACGTTCAGCAGCGCCAAACCGCTGCTTAAGAAGGACGGCATCTTCGGCATCGTGCCCATCGCGCAGTTCAGCTCGGCCGACATCAACCCGCCGGGCGTGTACACCCTGGGCACATGGCAGTTTTCCATCGAAGGCAAGGACAACGCGGACGGCAATCTCGGCGCGCTGCCGTCGCAGCTTCTCGTGCGAGATGCGCAAGGTAATGTTCAGGGGCCGCCTTCGCCTTACCGGCTCTCGAAGGACGCGGTCGATGATATCTGGCTGCTTGTGACCTATGCGGCATCTTGACCCCACAATAGCAAACCCGATCCAACAGACTTGGTCTGGCGACCCCCGGCCAAGACGCACAATCCCGTAGTGTCCAAGAACAAACGATGCTTTTAAGACCGGTCGAGCCGGGTTGCTGTTCGTGCCCCGGTTTGTTGCGGGGGCCAATTCCGCTAGCGATGGTTTGGCCTCCAAAGTAATTCCCTGTTCTTTCCCTGATAAGTCCCTGTTAATTCCCTGATACGTTCCCTGTTAATTCCCTGTTCTGATTTGTGTCGAAGCAGGGGTGATGGCTGAAGATTGGCTCTGGGCGCGGGTTTACAAGGAATAGGGCGTAATCCGAACGGTCCAAACACGCGAAATTCCCTGTATTTTTCCCTGTTAACAAGGGAATTTGCGGCAAGAGCTCAGGTTCCCCTGAATCAGTCGATTGTCCAGTCCCTGATGGTTGCGCTCTGCGTGGTAATGCGCCACGTATTCGGCAACCGGGCGACGTAGAGACGCCTGGCGTTGCCTTCGGCCGGACACGTGTCGATCTCAAGACCTCCCGATTAGGCCTTGCCGCGCAGTCTTGCGGAGATTGGCGGCAGCACCTGTTTTCAGTGCAAATGGGAACGCGTATCAGGGAAACAACAGGGAATTGTTTTTAGATGCCATCATTAGCTGAGTTCGGGCTCCGCAACTACAGGGTCACGAACCGCAGGGCGTTCGCGAACAGCATCGAGTTATTGCGAAGGTATGGATCGAGTTTTTGCGGAGCACAGGGTTTTTGCGGGGGGACAACCTGCTCGGTTGGTCGGTTCTAAGACTTGTTTAAGTCCGTCTCCCTCAAAAACTCGCTTGCAAGACTTTCCAATACCGCTGAGCGATCAACCAGGCCACGAAATGTCTTGTCCGGATCCAGGATGGCGACAAAGCGTCCTTGCTGGCCCAGGACGGCGTCGGCTATGTCACTGACACGCTTGTCAGGTAGTAAGACGACGCGCGAGGCACTCAGATCGCTGCCCAGCAGACGCTCGATCCGCGCTCCATCGAGCCACTTGCCGTGCTCATAGACCCCGTTGGGCAGAGTAACCCATTCTGCCGCGTCTACAGCAATACCCGGTGCAACCTGTGCCCTGATCTTTTCGAGGAATTGTTGCGTCAATTGGGTCGTTTGCCATTCGGTAAGGTAGCCAGTTGCCGGATCGAACTGAAATTCGCCAAGGATCGCGTATGCCGCGGCGCTCGCCGATTCCAGCCAGCTATACTGGCGTGCCAAGGCCCAGCGCACTCGATCTGGAGAAGCTAATCCCAGAAATCGTTTGCGGAGGCCCCCAACGGTCTCGACGAAGACCAAGCACAACGGCCGATTGATCATGGCGATCAGCAGGGCCAGTAGATATAATCGCGAGGTCAACCATCGCGGCGATGACTCCGAGCCAAGATCGATCACAATGTAGTTGTGCTGTCCGCCATGCTGGATCTGGCTGAGGAGACCGGAAATACCAGTGGCCCCACTCTGGGGCATTAGGCCCGCATCGAGCTGCCGGATCTCGGTATCCAATGAGTGTGGCTTCAGTTCGGAGACCTCGGCCAGCTCCAGAGACACCCCGCCGACGGATACCTTGTGGATGCGCTGGCCTAGGATTTTGACCAGATCACTCAGCGGGCGCCGAAAGACAGCGAACGCGACGATCGCAATCAATGGCCAAGTCACTGCCTGCAGCAAAGAGGCTAGATCAATCGGCTGAATGTTCATGCTCGTCCGGCATTGTCAAGGTAATGGATAGGGGATTGGAATGAATTCATTTTACTGTGCTCCGCAAATATTCGCGCCGAGGTAGTTTAGGCGCTTGATGCGACTTTCGGGGCCAGGCCATGGCATGATGAGCGCATGGTTGTGCTCATCATGATCGCTGTCCAGCTCTTCGCAGACGCTGCCCGGTTCTCCCTTCTTCTATTCCTGTGGTGCTCTCAAGATCGGTACTCAACGGACTGCATCACGAGTACTCGATTGCGTCGGTTACCGCTTGATCAAATCTCCGTGGCGGACAACGGCTAATGAGCGTGCAAAGGCTGCGAACAGCCTCGCCGGGCCCACTGTCCGATAAGGAGATCGCGGAACTCGACAAGTTCCTGCTTGATGAGGAGGCGCTCGATGAGGCGATGGACGTCTGCACGCTCGACGGATTCCTTTGCGCGGTGCTGTCCGGCCCGAAGTTGATCCTGCCTTCCGAGTGGATGTGCTGGGTGTGGGACATGAAGGAGGGCAAACAGGCGCCCGAATTCGAAAGCGAGAAGCAGGCGCAGCGCATCATTGAGCTTCTGATGCGGCACGCCAACGATATCGCGCTGATGCTGTCCTGCGGCTCGGAACATTATGAGCCGTTATTCTACGAGCACCACATCAACCAGACGGCCGTCACGATCATCGACGAGTGGTGTTGCGGCTACGTGAAGGGTATGGCGATCGACGCGAAGGGTTGGGAGCCGCTACGCGAGGCACACCCCGAGTGGCTCGAGCCGATCGAACTGTACGGCACCGAAGAGGGCCGGGACCAGCTGAAGACCTTGGTCGACAACCAGCCGGACGCCGTTGCCAGACATCAGCA